>RCUU01000168.1_pt1 | contig 38441 bp, 41 predicted proteins | sample 2166211 | NCBI WGS metagenome assembly RCUU01 (sample SAMN09932620, study PRJNA488358) | compost metagenome | feature: garden; material: soil; isolation source: compost soil in phenylacetic acid-enriched culture | place: Germany: Experimental Botanical Garden Goettingen | collected 2016-01-27
TGGCCTGCTTGGCTTTCGAGGCGTTGGCCGAGAAGCGGCTGACGAAGGTCTGCAGCTCGGCGATCTGGGCTTTCTTCTTGGCGTTATCCGACAGCAGCTGCTCGCGCGATTGAGTCGCCGCGGTCATGTACTCGTCATAGTTGCCCGGGAACAGGCGCAACTCACCGTAGTCCAGGTCAGCCATGTGGGTGCAGACGCTGTTGAGGAAGTGACGGTCGTGGGAAATGATAATCATGGTGCTGTTACGCGCCGTGAGAATGTTTTCCAGCCAGCGGATGGTGTTGATGTCCAGGTGGTTGGTCGGTTCGTCGAGCAACAGCACTTCCGGATCGGAGAACAGCGCCTGGGCCAGCAATACCCGCAGTTTCCAGCCTGGAGCCACTTCGGACATCGGGCCGAAATGCTGTTCCAGGGGAATACCCAGGCCCAGCAGCAGTTCGCCGGCACGGGATTCGGCGGTGTAGCCGTCCATTTCGGCGAATTCGGTTTCCAGCTCGGCCACGGCCATGCCGTCTTCTTCGCTCATTTCCGGCAGCGAGTAGATGCGGTCGCGCTCGGCCTTGACCTTCCACAGCTCTTCATGGCCCATGATCACGGTGTCGATCACGTTGAATTCTTCGTAGGCGAACTGATCCTGGCGCAATTTACCCAGGCGTACGTTCGGCTCCAACATGACCTGGCCGGCGGACGGCTCCAGGTCGCTGCCGAGGATTTTCATGAAGGTCGACTTGCCGCAACCGTTGGCGCCGATAAGGCCGTAGCGGTTGCCGTTGCCAAACTTGACCGAAACGTTTTCGAACAGGGGCTTGGCACCGAATTGCATGGTGATGTTAGCGGTGGAGATCAAAAGTCTTACCTATCAATAACTTAGAGAGCGCTGGTTTCAGCCGATACCAATTTGATACCAATTTGGAGCTTTGCCAGCTCGCTCCAATCAGTGCTTGAGTCAATCCATCGCGCATACGTCGACAGCAGCATATGCGCGCTGTGACCGAGCTGTTGGGGGATAAACGCGGGATTCAAACCGGACATTGAGCATATTGTCGCATATTGGTGGCGGCAGTTGTATGGCCGCCGATAACCTATCCCCCAAGGTCCTAGCGAATCGGCTGGCGCTCTGGTCCTGTTGCCTGGGTCAACAGGTGAAATCCATCGTGGTTCACGCCATGTCAGTCTCGCGCTTTGCCGCTTGAATGCGCTGGTAGATCTCTTCGCGGTGCACGGCGACGTCTGGCGGCGCGGTAATCCCCAGCCTCACTTGCTTGCCGTCGACGACGAGCACGGTCACGCTGATGTCGTCGTTGATGCGGATGGTTTCGCCTGGGTTACGGGTGAGTAACAGCATGGTTCTTCTCTTTGGTCGATTTCCCCATGCAGCCTGTTGCCAAGCTGCATGGGTGAAAGGTTCCATCCCATTGCCGCTGGGGTGGCGGGAGGCATGGCGTGCTCGGGGTGTTCACTCGGCGCTGTGGATGTTTGGCCAGTGTCCAAAGGGAAGGATGGGTGACTTATCCAGGAGAAGGCGCCAGGCGGCCCTGTTTTTTGAAAGGGTTGCGCCTGAAGCGGTTGAACTTTCAAGCATCATAGGGTGAATACAATCGCTGTTTGTTATTGCTGATGGGCCAGGGCTATTTCATATTCTTTTTTTAGGGTGCTGTAGTTGCAGTGGGATGTGTCGTTGGCGCAGAGTTTGAAGATGATATCGTCCAGGGTTTTTCTATCGGTCGATTTTCTGAGCGAGAGAAAAGCGTCCGTTTCACGTTTGATGAACGTATCAAGATCGGTTTGTTTGCAGGGGTCATTTTCAATCGGGCAATAGCGTTGTCCGATGGCTTCAATGGAAGCAAAGAGCTCACTGTTGCGTTCTTCAGAGCCGTCATAATCCATCGGGTTCATGATGTCTGCATGAGCGCTGCTGGCAACAACTATTAGCAGCAGGAGTAAAATGTTGGCGCAAAAATGCAGTAACTGTGAAGCGGTGCAGGTAGGGGTGGCGCGTTGCTTCCGGTGGCTCGTCTGAAGCATTTCATGTCCTTGTGTTCTGTTGCTTTGTGTGGCGTGGGACCGTCGTGTCATGGGGTTGAAGTTTTCATGGAGCCTCGTGAGGTGGCAAATTAATAATTATCAAATTTCAATGTTAATGTCAGTTTGTGCGTATCCAGCGATGGCCCCGCTGTCGGCCGTGCGGCGGCTGACATGGAAGCCAGGCATGGCGAATCCGTGCCCACTGTTCAGCGCTGTCTTAGGGTTAAATAGGGGGGGATTCTCAGCGGAGGGGTGTCATGCGCAGGCTTTTTCGCAACCCGTTGTTCATTGCCGGACTTGCTCTGACCCTCGGCAGTTTCGTCATCGCCAGGCCAGCCCTGAGTATTCCGGGGATTGCCTTGATGTTTATTGGCTGGATACGAAGCAAGCAGTAATCACGTTCAGAGCCGGTCGATGACAATGTATAACGGCGCGACGATGGGTAAGCTAATCATTGCGACGCTCTCCCAGGCCTTTAGAACAAAAAGGCCTGCATGAGATGACCCACGCAGGCTCTTTGCTGTTACTGCGCAACGTATCAGCTTGGCCAATAGCGTTGACGCAGTTGTTGCTTGTACAACTTGCCGCTCGGCAGGCGCGGTAGTTGTTCGATGAAGTCAACCGAGCGTGGCAGCATGTAGCGGGCAATCTTGCCGTCGAGAAAAACGATCAGTGCCGTAGCAAGTTCGCTGGATGGCTGCTGGCCTCGTTTTCAATTGCCTGAGGATAAAATATTCACGCCTCCGGAGATGATCATGAAGGTCTTGCGGTCGGTCAGGTACAGGAATCCATCGGCATCGAGGTCGCCGATATCGCCGATTGCACTCCAGTTCGGATTGCGTGGGTGCTGGGCTTCACGGGTTTTTTCCGGGTCATTATGGTAGTGAAAAACCGGTTGCTCGTTGCCATCCTCGTCGCAGATGTACAAGGTACCGTACAGCGGACGCCCCACTGAGCCCGGGTGGGCCAGCCAATCGTGGCTGTCTAGCACTATGATGCCGTTGGCTTCGCTGCCGCCGTAATACTCGTTGAGAGTCGGCCCGTCTGCCGCTTGATTTCTATTGGGCACGGCGCTGCCGAATGCACCGCCATGCGATGGCTGGACAGGTCATAGCGGTTGCGCTCGTGTGCCGGCAGCTTGAGCATGCGCACGAACATGGTCGCCACCCACTGGCTATGGCTGATGCGATGGCGCTCGATGGCCGCCAGTGCCTGGTGTTCGTCGAAGTTTTCCAGAAACACCAGGGTAGCGCCCAGGTAATGCATGTTCAGGGCGAATGAGAGCGGGGCGGTGGACAGGTAGACGCTGTCGACATCGAACCCCAACCACTTGGCCAAAGGACTAATGGCGGTGTATTCACTGATTCGCACGTCGGGGATGCTGCGGCGTACACCCTTTGGCCGGCCGGTGGTGCCGGAGCTGTACACCATCAAGCCGCCCAGCCAATCCTCGGCCACGGGCGTGGGCTGGAAGGGGCCACTGTTTCTTCGTAACTGTCCCAGCCATCGATGCAGCCAGCGAGCATCAGCAAGTGTTCGCAGCCCGGGAGCAAGGCGGGTAGCGCTTGAGCGGTATTACGCAATGCCCAGGAGCTGGCTACTACTTTGGCGCCGCTGTCCTGGGCGATGTAAGCCGCTTCGCCGGCGGTCAGGAAGCGGTTGATCGGTACGACCAAAAGCCCCGAGCGCAAGGCAGCCCAGCAGAGCTCGAAGTAGCGGATGTTGTTTTCCAGGAATACCGCGAAGGTGTCGCCACGCTGCAGGCCCTGGGCTTGCAGGTAGCGGGCGAAGCGGTTGGAGCGCTCATCGAGCTCACGATAGCTGAGGATTTCGCCACTGCGGGCGTTGATCACTGCCGCTTTATCCGAATTCAGCAGGGCATGAGTGCCGATGTAGTTGGCAGTGAGCATTGTTATTGTAAGCCTACAGTTAACACCGATAGCGGCCCGGGCAAGCCTGCCCGGTCTGGGCGCCGATGTTAACAAAGCGACTTGGCCGGCCAGCACCCATGGCGGGGGCAGTGGCCTTGCGATATAAAGAGATGGTAAAGAGAGGCCGAAGGGCTTTTTGCCGCCATGCCAAACCACCTTATCCAACCGCTGGGCAAACTTGCGCCTGTGCGGTAGTGGCATATCAGTGGCCTTTCAAAGGGGTTGCGCTGGGCTTGAGCACCAAAGGGTGAACCAGTTGGCAAATTTCAGGTCCATGGCTTCAAAGCAATAGCAGTCCGATTCAGCCAGGAATTATTCTCAAAAGAAAACAATAAGGAGAGTAGGCCATGAGCTGCCTGATATGCGCCGGAATCGCTCAAAGCATTCAGGTGAGCGGGGAAGATGTCGAGGAGCGCATTTGCCCTGCCTGCGGCCATTACCGGATGTCGTGTGCCCTGATATTGACGCTCATGGAGCAAGGGCAGATCTTCGACGTGGAGAAGATGAGAGCCTGGCTCTTCGATCAGCGCGCGCGCGTTGATGTCCCTTCGATTGAAATCCATGAAGCATTGCTTGTCCCCTGAAACGACGACCGCCATGAATCTTGTGTGTTCGGCCGGCAGCGGATTTGTAGTGCCCGTATTGCAGGCTAGGCTCAATCGCTCATCCAAGAAGGAGAACCTTTATGTCCGCTGCCCGTGAAATTCAGCTGCAGCAAGCGCTTATCGCATTGATTGCTGCGGCGAACGATCAAGGGGTGAACATCGATTACCTGTGTAACCAAGCCATCGGTGGCGTACTGGGCTGTGGCGACGAGCGCTGGCTCATGCCTGAAGACGTGCCCTCGGCGGTGGCGGAAATCGAAAAGGCCAAGGATACCTTTAAAATCTTGTGGCCCAGCCAACCTGCACTGACGGGCGAATGGAATCACGCTTTGTCGTAAACCATTCATTTGGATGGTTCTGGAATGGAAATTGCCACTTTCCCATCATTGATCATCAAAGTGGGGGGCACCAAATTGACTTACATAGAGGCTAATGTCCTGTTTGTGGCAGCGATGATGGTATTGCTCGTTGATCTGCGGGCCATGGACAGTATCTTTCGAGGCCAGTACACGGTGGCGGAGAAAATGGCGTGGGGGGTCGGGCTGCTGTTATTCCCCGTTTTCGGGTTGGCTTTATGGGGAATCTATGACGCCGAAAGGAAGCGCGTCGAGTTGCTCAAGTCAGAGCGATTTGCTCATGCCCGGGTATCGCATCAACCTTATTGAAATGATATTGCCGCAGTCTCATGATGAACCTCAAACATCCAGGGAGTCAGGCTATGTCGAATTTCGCAAGGGGCGATCGAGTGGTGTTGAACAGCGGCGGCCCCGTCATGACTGTCAGGGATGTTGATAACGATACCAGCGAAGGGTACAGCGTCCAGGTGACCTGTGATTGGTTTGACAAGGCAGACCAGCATCACATCGCAACCTTCAATGCCGAGATGATTGAGAGCGAAGATCGGCGGCATCCAGGTTCAACCCTTTGAAAGAGGCAGGGTTGCGATACACGGCACGGCAGAGTGTTAACTCTACCCGCCGTATGCCTCGCTTTTCCTGATGACCCGGTTACTGCCCGCTCGTGCCGCCCCCCGCGCTGGAGCCAGCGCCGGTACCGCTGCCACTGCCGCTCGAACCGCCGGCATCACCGCTGCCGCCGGTACCTGAGCCGTTGGTGCGGTTGATGGACGTGCCTGAACCGCTGTTGCGCGGATCGCCTTCGGAAGGGTCGCCAGGGCGTACGCCCGTGCTGTGACCGGTGGCGTCGTTTTCATTGCCCGGCAATGCTCCTGGCACGTTGCTGCTGCCGCCGGGTTTGATGTTGGTCGTGCCCGGTGGCGAAGTCGTACTGCGATTATCTTCCATGGCGCTGTCGGAGGCAGCCAGCACCGTCACGGTCACCGCGCTGAGCAGGGCGGCGAGAAACAGCCAGGTCATCGTCTCTTTGATCATGGTACGTCTCCCGAGTGAGTCGTTACCTGATATTTGGCAGTTCGCTGCCGGAGACGGTGCCGCTGGCAAGACAGACGGTACGCGCTTTCAATAACCTGAACCGCCGATGCCGCCGATGCCGCCAATACCTTCGGGTTGCTTGGCCTTCTGTTGCTGCGCGCTCCATTGGGCGCAGGTCTTGAAGTCCTTGTGGTCAACCTTATCGGCGGCATCGAAGCTGACGAAATAGGGTTGCTGTTGCGTGCCTTGGGTCAGTTGATAGTCCAGGCAGGTGCCGGGTGCCGCCGTGCGCGTGCTTTGCGCCAGGGGTTGGCCGCCGATGCGCAAGACATCCTGCTTGCTCATGCCGTTTTCCACTTGTGCGACCAGGGGGCGATCGCGGTAGGTCTCATAGGTCGCGCTCATGCAGCCGGCCACGCTGGCCATGACGATGCAGGTTGCCAGGGTATAGGGGCTCATTGTTTGCCTCCGGAGGCGAATTGGTTGCGAAACCAGTCATTGAGCATGGCTTTTTCGGCGTACAAACGGTCGCTGTGGGTGACGCGGCCAGGGCGTTGCAGGTAGAACTTGTCGGTCACCTGGGCATCGGACTCGCTCACGACCTGGCCGTTTTGTTTGAGCACGTAGTGCAGATCGATGATCGGCCAGGTGATATCACGCATGAAGCGTACTTCGTTGGCATTGGGGTGCCAGGGTTCGTAGCGGCCGGCAAGGTCGATATTGCGGACTTCGATTTGCAGTTGTTGCCCAGGCTTGAGGTAACGCTCGCCCAATTGCTCCATGTAGCTGCCGAGGTTCTTCATCACGTAGACATCGGCGCCGCGTTCGTAGCCGTAGCCATTAAGGCTGGCGTCGGCAAAGGAGTCGGGGTTCTTGTAGGTGACATCCACCACCTTGCTGGTGGCCGCCATGGATTGGCAGGGCGCCATGAAGAGCAACAGTGCCAGCAAGGCACTCGATAACGGCGTTCGCAAGTTTCACCTCCCGGCACCGCAAGTGACCGGCCGCGGCACTATAGTTATTTTACCCCCCTTGCAGCGTGGGATGCAGTATGAGCAGGCTGCTTCACCTTCGTGCCAATAGCGCAGGGCGCGATTTTGCCGTGGGCGATATCCATGGCCACTTCACGCGTCTGCACAATGCCCTGGATGCGTACGGGTTCGACGCTTCCTGCGATCGCCTGTTCAGCGTTGGCGACCTGGTCGATCGTGGCCCCGAGAGCGAGCAAGCGCTGGCCTGGCTGGAAAAACCCTGGTTCTTTGCCGTGCAGGGCAACCACGAAGCACTGGCTATTGCCCATGTCTGCGGCGGATACCTGGACTACTCCATGTACCGCGCCAGCGGCGGTGGCTGGTTCCTCGACTTGCCCCGGCAACGCCAGGAGGCGTTCGCCAGCCGCTTCGATCGCATGCCCTTGGCGATAGAACTGGAAACCGCGGCGGGGCTGGTGGCGCTGGTGCATGCCGATTGCCCGTATCCAGCCTGGAAGGCCTTGCGTGAAGTGCTGGTCGAGGGCGCAGGGATGTTGAGCGCGGTCCAGGAAGTCTGCCAATGGTCACGGCGCCGTTTGCAGCAGGAAAACCCCGCGGGCGTGGAGGGGCTGCGCGCCTTGATCGTCGGGCATACGCCATTGCGCCAGGTGACGGTGCTGGGCAACGTTTACCACATCGATACCGCGGGTTGGGCCTCGGGGTATTTCACCCTGCTGAATCTGCATACCCTCGAGGCCGCGGCCATTACCAACTGATGCGCAGGCCGGCGTTGCCATTGACACCTTCGCGCTGGTTGCTGTCGATGTTCGCACTGTAGCCAATGCTGAAATAGGTGCTGACCGAGTTTGACAGTTGGGTCACGACACCCATTTCAAGGTCGGCCCAGGCGGCATCATGCTCGGTCTTGATAGCGTCGACATTGTCGTAGGTGACCGTGCTCGAGCCGCCGGTGGTGCGCCAGACATTGGCGCGCACGTAGGGCTCTACGGGTTTGTTGTCGAACAGGTAACGCCCCTTGAGCCGCGCGCCGAGACGGCCGGTCAGGTAGTCCTGGGCATCGAATGAAACGTCGGAAATGCCGTCATTCTGATCATCCAGCGTGATGTGTTGATTGATCAGTTGCACTTGTGGCTCGACCACCCAATTGTCGGCCACCGGGAAGGGGTAACCGGCCTCGGCCGACAGGGTGACGGCGTGGCCGTCGTTGTCGATCTTCAGGCCGCGCTCGGAATCGCTGTCGCCGTCCAGGTCGGAGTACATGGCGACCAGGTCGATATAGCCGCCCAGCGGTTTGCTCAAAGTCCAGTAGACACCGAGGTGGGTGCCATCGAGCTTGGTCTTGCCTGCCCGGATGTTATCGAAGCCGCCGGCGAAGCCATCGACATCGCCGCGCAGGCGACTCTTGCCGATGAACAGGCCGGTGCGCTGGTAATACTCCTCGCTTACGTGCGAGCCATAGAGGTCATGGCCGATCTGGAAACCCTTGTCCGAACCGTCCAGGCGTGGCGAAGCCGCACCGCTCCAGCTTTGCCGAATACTGTTGCCATAGACCCGGCCCCACCCGGCAGGCACGCTGCCGGTTTCGCTCAGCAGGCTCTGTTCACCCTGGCGCTCATGAAAGGTGCCGAGGAAATTCATGATCATCAGTTGCGCGGCGGGCACGATGGCCGAGTACAGCGGTACTTCCTCGCGATACAAAGGGATCGGATCGGCACCCACGACGGCCTGGGGCAATGCCGGTGAACCAGGGGCGGGGGTAGGCACGCTCAGGGCCGGCGCCGGTTCGGCAGGTTGTACGGGGGCTGGCGGTTGTCCGGGCGCGGGCGGTTGTTGCGGCTCTTGCGGCGGTAGCGCCGCGACAGGGGCGGGGGCCACGACGCTATTGCGCAAGTACCAACTGTGTTCGGTGCCTGCCGTGACACCACCTTTGAACAGTGAATAGCGGTAGGCGCCGGCGTCGATCGAACCGCCCTTGAGCGTGAATGCATCGGCACTGCTGGTTGCGCCGTTTTGCGCCTTGACCACTTCGATGCCATTGCTCAGGGTTGCCGCGCCCGGGCCGTCGAGGTTGTTGACGGTCATCAGGGTGTTGCCGCTGATGTTGCCTTGGGAAACCACCAGCTTGTCGCTCGCGGCAGTGTCATCGGCCAAGACCGTTTGCAGCCATAGTTGGCCGTTGTTACCCACATAGTTGCCGTGGACCGTCAGGGTTTGCGCGGCACTGGCGCCGTTGCTCGTCAGGTCGATGATACCGGCATTGTTCAACGTAGCCAGTTGCCCGGCGACGGCGGGGCCGATGCTGCCGTTGGTGGCGGCCAAGGTGCTGCTGCCATCGATGGTGAAGGTACCGGCGCCGCTGTCACGGTCGCCGAGAACAAAGTCGCCGGCCAGGTCGAATGTTGCGCTATTGGCCAGAAGTACCGATTCCCAGCCAATGTAGCGGCTGGGTGTAGCCGAGGTGCTGCTGTCGAAGGTCAGTTGATCAGTACCCAGGCCGCCGTCCACGACGGGGGTTGCCGCCAGTCGGTCTTCAGTGAGATTGCCGATCGCGGCGGTGTCATTGCCATTGCCCATCAGCACCGCCGACTTGATGGTGCCGCCGTCCTTCCAGGTGAAGCTATCGTCGCCTTCGCTGGCACGGATTTCCCCGCCGATTTCGCCACCAGTGACAGTGATGCTGTCATTGCCGCCACTGACGCTGATGTTGCCGCCGATCCTGCCACCGGAGACGAGGATGGTGTCGAGGCCAAAGCCGGTGACCAGGTTGCCGATGATCGTGCCGCCGGACATGTCGAAGAGATTATTGTCGAGCTTCATGTCGACACGGCCAATGCTGCCGCCGGTCATTTTCGCGGTATCGCCATCTTCGAAGGCACCGGTGATGGTGCCGCCGCTCATGAGGAAAAAGTCTCGACTGTCCCCTTGGGCCAGTGACCGCACCTGCCCGCCGCTCATTTCAAAGTAGTCGACCCCGCCGCCTTGCTGGATGGGGCCGATGACCGCATTGTTGCTGATGACAATCCGGTCGCTGCCGCTGCCGAAGGTAATGCTGGCAATGTTGCCGCTACCGCTGGCGGTCAAGGTATTGTTACCGGCCTGGTCATTGAGCGGGGATGCGCTCGGAGCGTCGCAGGTGTAACTGTCATCGCCTGTAGTGCTGACCAGTTCACAGGCGGCGTGGGCCTGTTGCAGTACCAGGCTCAATAATGACAGAGCACCGGCGCAGATCAATTTGTTGTGTGGCATCGCGATCATCCTTGAAAACCCGGAAAGAGCGGGATTGCAGGTTTTCTAGCATCGATGCCACACGTGCATAAGCTGATAGATCTGTCAGGTTGTTTGCCGCTAAAAAAAGAGGGAAGCTGACAAGTCGCTTCCACTCAGGGTATTCAGGACGCCTTGCGAGGCTTTTTCGCCGCAGTCGTTTTTTTCGCAGGCTTGGCCGCGACCTTCTCTGGTTGGTCAGCGGCAACGTCTTTGCCCCTGGACTTCTTCCCGAGGCTGCGCTTGAGCAACTCGGTCAGGTCGATGACATCGGCACTGCGGCGCTGTTCCTGCTCATCGATGTGCTCGACTTCCTCGATCTTGCCTTCATGGGCTTTGCGCTCGACCAACGCCATGATTTGCGCCTCGAAGGTGTCCTCATATTCCTGCGGTTGCCAGTCGGCGCTCATGTCCTTGATCAAGCGCTTGGCCATTTCCAGTTCCGGCTTCGACAAGCTGGCCTTCTTCGCCTCGCTGTCCAGTTCAATGCTGTCGAGGCTGCGTACCTGGGCTGGCCAGCGCAACTTGACCAGCACCAGTGCATCTTCCAGTGGCATGACGGCCGCCAGGTACTGCCGTGTGTGCAACACTACGCGCGCCAGGGCAACCTTGTCGGTCTGGCGCAATGCTTCGCGAAGCAGGGCATAGACTTTGCCGCCACGGCGGTCAGGGGCCAGATAATAGGGCGTGTCGATGTTGGGCAAGGGGATTTGCGGGCTGTCGACAAACGAGAAGATTTCAATGGTCTGGGTCGACTTGGGGTGGGCCGAGCGTATTTCTTCCTCACTGAGGACCACGTAACGGCCCTTCTCGTATTGCACGCCCTTGACGATGTCGTCCTTGTCGATTTCCTTGCCGGTGGCCTTGTTCACACGTTTGTAGCCAACCGGGTCCATGCTGCGCTTGTCCAGCCAGTCGAAATCCACGCCTTGGGAAGAGGTGGCGGCCATCAGTGCCACGGGTATATGCACCAGGCCAAAACTGATTGCGCCTTTCCAGATTGCACGTGCCATAGCTCTCGTCCTCACAAGCCCATGTGCAGGTGACTGCGCCGACAGGGGCAAAGTTTCAATGGGCTTCATGGCAAAAAAAACGGTGAAGCCAGGCAAAGCGTTCTAGGCTTGAAGCTGGACTTGAACTACAAAAATATCCTTCTAACTTGGCAAGGAGAGACGCAAATGCTTTCAACCCTGGAGTTGCGCAATATCATCGAAAGCAGCTTTCTGCCCATGCGTTGCCAATGCACACTGGCGCAGGACCGTTCACTGACGGTGCGGGTATTCGATCGCACCAGCGAGCGGGTCGATCTGTTGGTAACGGGCATTTGCGCCGAGAGGCTCGACAGCAGCCGGGCGATTTGCAATTTGATCGCCGGGCTGCGTCATGACCTGGCACATACCCGGCTGGACAAGGCCAATCGGGTGGGTGATAGCCTGTAGGAACCGGCATGCAGGGGATCTATGGGGCCTGCGAAGGCCTCATCGCGGGCAAGCCCGCTCCTACAGGAGCTGCGGTGCGACGACTCACCGCGCAATGGCGGCAGTCTTTTACTCCACCGTCGCGTCGCTGACCTGCTCGCCGGCCGACCAGATGCGGTACTTCACTTCCACACCCTTGGGCGCATACACCACGATCGGCAGCTTGCTGTTGTAGCGCAACATGAAGCCTTCGCCGACCACCGGCACGAAGGTCTTGGTTTTCTTGCCGTCGGGGCAGGCCATCAAGGTGCTGGCCGGTCCGTTCACGGCTTCGAGCCGGTAATAACTGTAGCCCCAGCCTTGCAGCGTCTTCTCCTCGAGGGTGCCACCCAGGTGCTGCCGGTTGCAGTCGACTTCCAGCTGCTTGCCGGCAAGGATTTCCACCTTGTAGTCGTTCTCTTCGGCTTGCGTGGGCAGGGTGATCACGTGGCGGGTGAAGCCGGTTTCGGCTTCAGGGTAGGGGGCTACATCCTTGAGGTTGGCGGCCAAGGCTTGTTGGCCTAGCAGGGCCAACGACAGTGTGAGCGTGGACATGAGCATCGATGGGCGCATGGTGCCTCCTTGCGTAACGGTAAAAAAGTATCGCAAGGGTACCCTCGACGGTAGGCGGCTGCCAGTCTATTACTATGCAGACGTTCCTGTGGAGGGCCGCCCATGAGCATCATTACTTCGGTTCGCGACAAGGGCTGGGCCGAGCCCGGCGCCAGCCTGGTCGGCGAGGTCAGCCTGCCGGCGCTGGTGATTCACCGCCAGGCGCTGGAGCACAATATTCACTGGATGCAGAACTTCGCCAACAAGAGTGGCGCGCAATTGGCGCCCCACGGCAAGACCAGCATGACCCCGGCGCTGTTTCGCAGGCAGCTGGAGCAGGGCGCCTGGGCCATCACCCTGGCCACCGCCGTGCAAACCCGAGCCGCCTACGCCCATGGCGTGCGCCGGGTGTTGATGGCCAACCAGTTGGTCGGTGCGCCGAACATGGCCTTGATCGCCGAACTGCTGGTCGATCCGCTGTTCGAATTCCACTGCCTGGTCGACCACCCGGACAACGTCATGGCGTTGGGCACTTTTTTCGAGGCGCGTGGCCTGCGCTTGAACGTGATGATCGAGTACGGCGTGCCTGGTGGCCGGTGTGGTTGTCGCAGCGAACAGCAGGTGCGCGAACTGGCAGCTGCCATCGCCGCACAACCGGCGCTGGCCCTGACCGGTATCGAGGGTTATGAGGGTGTCGTACACGGTGAGCACATCGAAGACAGCATCCGGGTGTATGCCACTTCGCTGGTTGAGCTTGCCGTGCAATTGCAGCACCAGCATGCATTCGCTCTCGAGCAACCGATCATTACCGCCTCGGGTTCGGCCTGGTACGACCTGATTGCCGAAGCCTTCGCGGCGCGAGCGGTGCGTGATCGCTTTCTCGGCGTGCTGAGGCCCGGGTGTTACGTGGTACATGACCATGGCATCTACCAGGATGCGCAACAGGGCGTGCTGGCGCGCCATGGCGATCTGGTCGAAGGGTTGCGCCCGGCGCTTGAGGTATGGGCCCATGTGCAATCGCTGCCCGAGCCAGGCTTTGCGGTGGTGGGGCTGGGTAAGCGTGATGCGGCGTACGATGCAGGCCTGCCGGTGCCGTTGATGCGCTATCGTGCGGGCGTCGAGCCGGTAGTCGGCGAGGATATCAGCGCCTGCCAGGTCACCCGCTTGATGGATCAGCACGCTTTCATGACGGTGCCGCCAGGGTGCGTGCTGCAGGTCGGTGATATCGTTTCGTTCGGTACGTCCCACCCCTGCCTGACTTTCGACAAGTGGCGCACGGTGTGCCTGGTCGATGAGCGGTTGCGGGTGGTGGAAAACCTGCCGACCTGCTTCTAACGCTTAGTCTCGGAAAAACACCTGGACCAGGTGGTAGCCGAATTTGCTCTTGATCGGCCCGTGCACGGTGCGCAGGGGCTTTTTGAAGATCACCTGGTCGATGGCGCCGACCATCTGCCCGGGGCGGACTTCGCCCAGGTCGCCGCCACGCTTGCCCGACGGGCAGATGGAATACTTCCTGGCCAGCACATCGAAGGCTTCGCCCTTGGCGATGCGCTGCTTGAGTTGTTCGGCCTCTTCGGCGGTTTTCACCAGGATGTGGCGCGCTTGAGCTTTCATGTCGCGGGTGCCTTGCAGTCTGGAACAGGGAAAAAGCCGACCATTATGCCGCATCGCGGCGCCACTGGCATGGTCGGCTCAACGGGCGGCGCAGCGCCCCTTGCGCGCAGCCTCCGTTATTGCGCCAGCCAGCCACCATCGATGTTCCAGGCCGCGCCGCGCACCTGGCTGCCGGCTTCGCTGCATAAAAACAGGACGAGTTCGCCCAGGTGCGCAGGGGTAACGAAGGCCCGCGAGGGTTGTTTTTCCGCCAGCAGGTCGTGCTGGGCCTGTTGTGGGTCGATGCCGCTGGCAGCCCGGTCGTCGATCTGCTTCTGCACCAGCGGGGTCAGGACCCAGCCTGGGCAAATGGCATTGCAGGTGATGTTGCTGGTGGCCGTTTCCAGGCCCACGACCTTGGTCAAGCCGATAACCCCGTGTTTGGCGGCCACATAGGCGGCCTTGCCGACCGAACCGACCTGGCCATGCACCGAGGCGATGTTGACGATCCGCCCCCAGCCGCGTTCGCGCATGCCCGGCAATGCCAGGCGGGTGCTGTGGAATACGGCCGACAGGTTGATGGCGATGATCGCATCCCAGCGCTCCACCGGGAACTGTTCGACCGGCGCGACATGCTGGATGCCGGCATTATTGACGAGAATGTCGACGCCGCCGAACTCGCGCTCGGCGTAGGCGAACATCGCGTCGACCTGCTGCACATCGCTGATATCGGCCGGATGGTGCCCGACCCGGGTGCCCAGCGCCGCGACTTCAGCGACGGCACACGCGCTGTCGCCGAAACCATTGAGAATGACGTCGGCCCCGGCTCGCGCCAGTTCCAGGGCAATGCCCAGGCCGATGCCGCTGGTAGAGCCGGTGACCAATGCGGTTTTGCCTTTGAGGCTCATGCTGCGCTCCTTAAACGATGCCGGTGGCGTAGAACGTGGCAATCACCACGAATACGGCCAGGGTTTTGATCAGGGTAATACCGAAAATGTCTTTGTAGGCTTCGCGGTGGGTCAGCCCGGTGACAGCGAGCAAGGTGATGACCGCACCGTTGTGCGGCAGGGTGTCCATGCCGCCGCTGGCCATGGCAGCGACCCGGTGCAGCACCTCCAGGGGAATGCTGGCTGCGTTGGCGGCGGCAATGAAACTGTCGGACATAGCCGCCAGGGCGATGCTCATGCCGCCGGAAGCCGAGCCGGTAATGCCGGCCAGCAGGGTCACGGTAATGGCTTCGTTGACCAGCGGGTTGGGGATGCTCTTCAGTGCGTCGGCCAGCACCAGAAAGCCTGGCAAGGAGGCGATCACGGCACCGAAACCATATTCGGAGGCCGTATTCATCGCCGCCAGCATGGCACCGCCGACAGCGGTGCGGCTACCGTCGGCCAGCTTGCCGTGAATGGCCCTGAAACCGAATGCCAATACCACGAGGATGCCCACCAGCAACGCTGCTTCCACTGCCCAGATGGCCGTCAGCTTGGCGATTTCCGTCTGCACTGGCGTGGCCATGCCCGGCAGGCTGAGGGTATGGACCTTGCCATACCACTGCGGGATCCAGTGGGTGAAACACAAGTTCATGATGCCCACCAGCAACAGTGGTAGCAGGGCGATCCAGGGGTTGGGCAGCTGGATATCGGCGGCGGTTTCCGGCTCGTTGCGCAGTTCGCTGCCGTAGCCTTCACCGGCCCGTTGCGCCTTGTTGCGCTGGCGCTGCAAGTACAGCATGCCGACGCAGAATACGAAGACCGAGCCGATCAGGCCCAGCCAGGGCGCGGCCCAGGCGGTGGTGTTGAAGAAGGTGGAAGGGATGATGTTCTGGATCTGTGGCGTGCCGGGCAGCGCGTCCATGGTGAAGGAAAAGGCCCCCAGGGCAATGGTTGCGGGGATCAACCGTTTGGGGATGTTGCTTTGGCGAAACATCTCGGCGGCGAACGGGTAGACCGCGAACACCACCACGAACAGCGAAACGCCGCCATAGGTGAGCAGGGCGCAGACCAGCACGATTACCAGCATGGCCTGGCGGGTGCCGAGCAGGCGGATGGCGGCAGCGACGATGGAGCGGGAGAAGCCGGACAACTCGATCAATTTGCCGAACACCGCACCGAGCAGGAATACCGGGAAATACAACTTGATGAAGCCGACCATTTTCTCCATGAACACGCCAGTGAAGGCGGGGGCGACAGCGGAAGGGTCGGTCAACAGGACGGCGCCGAGGGCGGCGATGGGGGCAAACAGGATCACGCTGTAGCCACGGTAAGCAGCGAGCATCAGCAGCGCGAGGGCCGCCAGGGCAATGATTACACTCAAAGGGTGTCTCCTTGGTGCAGCTTGTTTTTTGTTGTTGGTTGCGCGGGGAGATAGCGAGAACTGTGCCAGGTATTCAAGTCGTTGAAATAAAAAGAAATTAATTGATGTATATGGGTTTTTCGCAGTACTAGTCTCTTTGTTGAGATGAAGGTCCTGCGGACCTTATCGCGGGCGAGCCCGCTCCTACATGTCCAAATGCCCGTAGGAGTGGGCTTGCCCGCGATCGACCGCAAAGCGGTCGCAATATCTCAAATCGGAAACCAATATCTCAAAATTGAGAATTCCCAACCCCCAGCGCTACCATCTTCTTGTACAGCGTAGACCTGCCAACCCCCAGTAACCGCGCCGCCTGCGGCACATTGCCCGCAGATTCATGCAATGCCGACTCAATCATCTGCCGTTCAAACCGTTCGCTGGCCGCCTTCAAGGTTTCGCGCACCGGGTTTTGCAAGGTATGCGGGTTGGGTTTGAGTGGCCCGATGGCGGCCTGGATATCCGCCACGCTCAAGCGGTGGTCGTCGCACAGCAGGGTTGCTCGCTCCAGCACATTGCGCAGTTCGCGAATATTGCCGGGCCAGGCATGCTGGCCAAGCAGGGCCAGGGCTTCGTCGTCGAGTTCGTGCTGGCTGTTGAGTTCTTCCAGGATGGCCTCGCTGAGCGCCGGCATGTCATCGAGCCGTTCGCGCAGGGGTGGCACCTGAATCGGCAGCACGTTCAGGCGATAGTACAGGTCGGCGCGGAACTCGCCCCGGGCCATGGCAGCGGCAAGATCGGTAGAGGTGGCGGCAATCACCCGAACATCGCTCTGCACCACGTCGTTGGAACCCACCGGTTCGTATTCCTTTTCCTGCAATACCCGCAGCAGTTTGCTTTGCAGGGGCAATGGCATGTCGCCGATTTCATCGAGAAACAGCGTGCCGCCCTGGGCAATCTTCAATTTCCCCGGCCGTCCCTTGCGCTCGGCCCCGGTGAAGGCACCCGGCGCCGTGCCAAAAAACTCAGCCTCGAGCAGGGTTTCGGGGATGGCAGCGCTGTTGATACTGACAAACGCCTTGTGTGCCCGCGGCGAAGCGGCATGGATGGCGTGGGCCAGCAATTCCTTGCCGGTGCCGGTCTCGCCCAGTAGTAAAATCGGTGAATCGCTGCTGGCGCCGCGCCGGGCCCGGCGCTTGACCTCCAGGCTGACGGAACTGGTGCCGATGAACTGGGCAAAGCTGTACTTGGCCTGGCGTGCGTGCAGCAGCGAGCGGGTAGAGGCCAGTTCCTGCTGCATGCTCCAATAGCGCTTGAGCAAGGGTGAGAGGCTGCGTAGTTCATCGAACAGGGCAAAGCCGATGGCGCCGATGACCGCGCCGGCATCGTCATGGATCGGCAGGCGCATCACCACCAAGGGTTCTTTCGCGGTATCGAGCATGTCGAGCAGGATCGGCCGGCCAGTGTTGACCACCTCGCGCATCAAGCTGCCCGGGATAATGGATTCGCAGGGTTGGCCGATGGCACTGCTGGCATCGCTCAAGCCGAAGCGACGCGCGTAGCGCTCATTCATCCAGACAATGCAGGCATCGCTGTCGACGATCAGCGTGCCTTCGCTCGATTGCTCGATGATCTCGAACAGCGAACGAATCGCCAGCTGCCGCACCTGCTGGTAATCCTTGAGGCTGTCGCTGTCGTTCATTGGCCGTTCCCTGGAAGATGAAAGGTCGATTATGCCCTTGGGTCGAACGCGTCGCGCAATGCCTCGCCGATAAACACCAGCAGCGACAGGATCAGCGCCAGGGTAAAGAACGCGGTGAAGCCCAGCCAGGGTGCCTGCAGGTTCTGTTTTCCCTGGTTGATCAGTTCGCCAAGCGAAGCACTGCCGGCGGGCATGCCGAAACCGAGGAAATCCAGCGCAGTCAGGGTCGATATCGCCCCGGTCAGGATAAAAGGCACGAAGGTCAGGGTCGCATTCATGGCGTTGGGCAAAATATGCCGCAGGATTACCAGGCGGTCGGGCAGGCCGAGGGCGCGGGCCGCTTGCACGTACTCGAGGTTACGCCCGCGCAGGAATTCGGCACGCACCACATCGACCAGTGCCAGCCAGGAAAATAGCGCCATGATACCCAGCAGCCACCAGAAGTTGGGTTCGACAAAGCCTGAAAGGATGATCAGCAGGTATAGCACCGGTAGCCCCGACCAGACCTCCAGCAAACGCTGCCCGAGCAGGTCGACCCAGCCGCCGTGGTAGCCCTGCAGGGCGCCGGCGGCGATACCGATCAGCAGGCTGATCAGGGTCAGGGCCACGGCGAACAGGATCGATACCCGCGCACCGAATATCACCCGTGCGAGCACATCGCGGCCCTGGTCGTCGGTGCCCAGCCAGTTGACCGCAGACGGTGGGCTCGGTGCCGGTTGCAGCAGGTCGTAGTTGGGGGTGTCGGCGCTGAAGGGAATGGGCGGGAATAGCATCCAGCCGCCCTGGTCTGCTATCAAGGTGCGCACGTAATTGCTGCGGTAATCGGGCTGGAACGGCAGTTGCCCGCCAAAATCCTGTTCGGTGTAGCGCTTGAGTGCCGGAAAATACAGGCTGCCGTGGTAACTGAGCAGCAGGGGCTTGTCGTTGGCGATCAACTCACCGCCAAGGCTGAGCATGAACAACAGGATGAACAGCCACAGCGAATACCAGCCACGACGGTTACGCCGAAAGCGTTGCAGCTTGCGCCGGCTCATGGGGCTCAAGTTGAACATCATTGGCTCCTCGCGTCGAAGTCGATGCGCGGGTCGACGAAGGTGTAGCACAGGTCGCCGATCAGGCGGATCAGCAAGCCGAACAGGGTGAAGATGAACAAGGAACCGAACACCACCGGATAGTCGCGGGCCACAGCTGCTTCGTAACTCATGCGGCCCAGGCCGTCGAGGGAGAAGATCACTTCGATCAGCAACGAGCCGGCGAAGAACACGCTGATCAAGGCCTGGGGTATGCCGGCGACCACCAGCAACATGGCATTGCGAAACACATGACCGTAAAGCACTTGACGCTCGCCCAGGCCTTTAGCCCTTGCGGTGACCACGTATTGCCGGGTGATTTCATTGAGGAAAGCATTCTTGGTGAGAATGGTCAGGGTGGCAAAACCGCCCACCACCAGCGATGTCACAGGCAACACCAGGTGCCAGAAATAGTCGGCCACCTTGCCCGGCAGCGAGAGTTGATCGAAATTCTCCGAAGCCAGGCCGCGCACCGGAAACCAGTTCAGCGAGGTGCCACCGGCGAACAGCACGATCAACAACAGGGCAAACAGGAACGCCGGCATGGCATAGCCGATGATGATCGCGGTACTGCTCCAGACGTCGAACAGGCTGCCGTGGCGCACGGCCTTGCGAATGCCCAGGGGGATCGACACCAGGTAGGTGATCAAGGTGGCCCATAGCCCCAATGACAGGGTGACCGGCAGTTTATCCAGGATCAGGTCGGTGACTTTGGCGCCGCGAAAGAAGCTGTTGCCGAAGTCGAGCATGGCGTATTGCTTGAGCATCAGCCACAGGCGTTCCGGCGCGGACTTGTCGAAGCCATATTGCTTCTCGATTTCCTTGATCAGCTTGGGGTCCAGGCCGCGGCTGGCCCGGGAGCCGGTGTGCAGGGTTTCGCCGCCACCGCCGATACCCGCCGTGCCGATGCCTTGCAGGCGAGCAATGGCTTGCTCCACCGGCCCGCCCGGGGCCGCCTGGACGATGACGAAGTTGACCAGCAGGATGATCAGCAAGGTCGGCACGATCAGCAGCAGGCGCCGCAGGATATAGGCGGTCATCGTCGGGCCTCGCTGGCGTGCACGCGGGCCTTGAGTTGCGCCATCTGCTCGTTGGTCAGCGCCACCGGGCTGACCTCCCACCAGGTTTCGATCGCTTCATCGTTACTGGCCTGTACTTCGGGTATGCCGAAGCGGTTCCACCACACGGTCGAAGTGCCCGGCGGGTAGTAGTTGGGAATCCAGTAGTAATTCCATTGCAGCACCCGGTCCAGCGCATGGGCGTGGCGGACCATGTCGGGCTGTTTCTCGGCCTTGACCAGGCCGGTGAGCAACTGGTCGACCGCGGGGTTCTGCAAGGCCATGTAGTTGTTCGAACCCGGGTCGTTGGCGGCCTGGGAGCCGAAATAGTTGTACAACTCCAGGCCCGGGGAAGGCGTGACCGGATAGCCGGTGACAATCATGTCGTAGTCGCGGGCCATCAGGCGGTTCAGGTACTGCGAGGAGTCGATGCGGCGGATTTGCAAATCGATGCCGATCTGCGCCAGGGTGCGTTTCCACGGCAGCAGCAAGCGCTCGAAACCATTCTGGGCATTGAGGAAGGTGAAACTCAGTGGCTCGCCCTGGGCATTGACCAGGTGGTCGCCCTGGGGTTTCCAGCCGGCGGCTTCGAGCAACGCTAGGGCCTGCATCTGCTTGTCGCGGATAAACCCTGTGCCGTCGGTTTTCGGTGCTTCGAACACTTGGCTGAAGACCTCGTCGGGCACTTGCCCGCGCAACGGTTCGAGCAGTTTCAGCTCCCCGGCATCGGGCAGCTCGCGAGCTGCCAACAGGCTGTTGGAGAAAAAGCTTTGCTGGCGGATGTAGACGTTGCGCATCATCTGCCGGTTACTCCACTCGAAATCCCAGAGCAGGGCCAGGGCCTGGCGTACGCGGCGGTCCTGGAACATCGGCTTTTGCAAGTTGAAGACAAAGCCCTGGGCGCTTTGCAAGGCCTGCCGGGCCAGGTGGGCTTTTTGCAGGCGGCCGTCGCTCAGCGCGGGGCTGTCGTAACCGATCGAGTAACCGGTGGCGGAAAACTCGCGGTTGTAATCGAAGCCGCCGCCACGCAACACCTGGCGCGCCACGTCGGTGTCGCCGAAGAACTCGATGCTGAAACGGTCGAAATTGTAGCGGCCACGGTTGACCGGCAGGTCCTTGCCCCACCAGTCTGGTACGCGTTCGAAGGTAATGCTGCGACCGTTGTCGACCCTGCCGACCCGATAGGGGCCGCTGCCCAGCGGCGGTTCGAAGCCGCCGCCGTTGGCGAAATCGCGGCCTTTCCACCAGTGTTCGGGCAGCACTGGCAACGACGCCAGGTCCAGGGGCAGGGTGCGATTTTCGTTGCTTTTGAAATCAAAGCGAATCTGCCGCGTCGATTCCACCTCAACGTTGTTCACGTCGGCGAACTGGGTGCGGAACTTCAGGCTGCCCTGGGTCATCAGCAGCTCGAAGGTGTAGCGCACATCCTCGGCGGTGATGGGCGTGCCATCGGCAAAGCGGGCACGGGGGTCGAGGTAGAAGCGCAGCCACAGGCCATCGTCGGCGCGTTCCATTTTCTCTGCCACCAGGCCATAGACGGTGTAGGGCTCGTCTTGTGAGCGCACGGCCAGTGGCGAGTAGATCCAGCCGTCGAGCTCGGTAATACCGATACCTTTATCTATATAAGGCAGGATGTGGTCGAACTGGCCAAGTTCCAGCGCCGAGCGGCGCAGGCTGCCACCTTTCGGGGCCTGCAGATCGACATAAGCGAAATGGCTGAAGCCTTGCGGGTACTTGGGCGGTTCGCCATAGACAGTCAGGTAGTGCCGGGGAGTGGCAGCCGTAGCCTGAACGATCAGTACCAGCAATAAAGGAAGCAAGGTGGTCAAGGACGGCAAGCGCATGGTCACCCTTGTCGCGTTCGGGATGGGGTCAAGACAGTGAAAGCGACCGCGGCCGCTCTCACTTTATAGCCCAGGAATATCAGTCCTGACGGCTGGTCACTTCCAGCAGGTGATAACCGAACTGGGTCTTGACCGGACCTTGCACCACGTTGAGCGGGGCGCTGAACACCACGGTGTCGAATTCCTTGACCATCTGGCCTGGGCCGAACGAACCCAGGTCACCGCCCTGACGGCTGGATGGGCAGGTGGAGTTGGCTTTGGCGACTTCGGCGAAGTCGGCGCCGCCTTCGATCTGGGCCTTCAGTTCGTTGCACTTGGCTTCGCTGGCAACCAGGATGTGACGGGCAGTGGCTTTTGCCATGAGGGAGTACTCCTTTTCAAGAAAGTGTTGAGCCTACCGGAATCAGTGGGCTATTTCCCGTTAAAAGTTCAAGTGCGCTCATGCCGTAGCCTGATCTGCCCGTGCCTAGCCGGCCAGAGCCTTCGCGGCCTGGCGCAGCAGTGTTTCGGTAGCGTCCCAGCCCAGGCAGCCGTCGGTCACCGAAACCCCGTAGCGCAGTTGTTTGCCCAAGGGTTGGCAACCTTCGAACAAATGGCTTTCGAGCATCATGCCCACCAGCGAGCGGTCGCCTTGCAAGCGTTGCTGCAGCACATCGGTGAACACCTGCGGTTGGCGCAGTGGGTCCTTGCCGCTGTTGGCGTGGCTGCAATCGACCATGATCCGCGTCGGGATCGCTGCCTTGGCCAGGTTGTGATGCACCTGGGCAATGTGCTGACGCTGGTAGTTCGGCCCGCTGTGCCCGCCGCGCAACACCAGGTGGGTGTCGGGGTTACCCTGGGTCTCAATGATTGCCGGGTGCCCCTGGGCATCGACGCCGAAATGACGATGGGGGTGAGCGGCGCTGCGCATGGCATCGCAGGCGACGCCGACACCGCCGTCGGTGCCGTTCTTGAAGCCCACCGGCATGCTCAGGCCGCTGGCCATTTCCCGATGTATCTGCGATTCGGTGGTGCGCGCGCCAATGGCGACCCAGCTGAGCAAGTCGTCCAGGTAACCGGCAGCCATCGGTTGCAGCAATTCTGTGGCGATCGGCAGGCCGAGCTTGAGCATTTCGCGCATCAATTCGCGTGACAGGGTCAGGCCAGCGACCATGTCGTCGCTGCCGTCCAGGCGCGGGTCGTAGGCCAGGCCTTTCCAGCCGACCGTGGTACGGGGCTTTTCCACGTAGGCGCGCATGACCAGCAACAGTTGATCGCCGACATCGCGTGACAGTTCGGCCAGGCGGCCGGCGTATTCGAGTGCCGATTGCGGGTCATGGATCGAGCAGGGCCCGACCACTACCAGCAGGCGCGAATCCTTGCCGTCGAGAATGGCACGCACGGCCTGGCGATGAGCGCTGACTTGCTCATGCAAGGGGGTGGAAAGGGAGACTTGGTGCTTGAGCTCCAGGGTGCTGGGCAAGCGTTGGCTGACGGCCGTATTGGCGGCCACGGCCAGGTTGTGCGGTTTGAGCTGAGTCAGGGGCAGAGCGCAGATGGACGAATTCATGTTCAGGCTTCCCAGGGCTGGCGGCGGGTCGGTGCCGCATCGAGCCCTATTGAGGTGTTCGACAATTGGCCGTATTGGCCTCGTGTGTGTGCGTGCCACCCAGGCATGACCGGTCGGAGGCGGCAGGCTGTCCCGAACGGAGCTGGCTAAATCGCCATGCGCTGTTGTTGTCGTAACGGTAATAAGTGGTGAAGTTCATGGTGTATTCCTCAAGTTCAATGTCAGTTCGGTGTTGCTGGGGCTGAAAAAACAAAACCCCCGGTCGGGAGGCCGACCGGGGGTTGAGAATTCTCTGTCAGGCGACCCCTACGTAGTGGGCGCCCTGTGGGTATCAGGCGCGCCAGTGGCTAAACCAATACCCAAAATAAAAGCTGGCCGGTGCACTTGCCGCACGCTCAGACGCAACCACTACCGAGCGACGAGCGCTGGCAGCGTGATTGGCTTGAATGAGTGTGAGTTCGGACATGCTGTACTCCGGTTGATGGTTCGAGCTTACTTCAGGGGCGCACGCCGATTCAATGGGAAAATTTCAATCGTCGCGTTTTATGCCAGACTCCACAGAAGTAGCGGATGCAGCCCGTCGGTATCCAGGTCAGTCAGGAGCATCGCGTGGAATTGCACTTTACTCCCGCCAGTGAGGTACACCTGCCGTTCGCTCGGGACCTGACCCGGCGCGCCATGCTCACCTACTATCGCCAGTTCGACCTGTTATGGATGGACGAAGCCTTCGACCAGGCGTGGTGCTGGCGTGAGCAGTGGTTGTTGAGCAATGAACAGGGCGCTGTCGGTTATCTCAGCCTCAGTGCCGACGCCCGGGCGTTGTATATCCGTGAGTTGCACCTGATCGAGTCGGTGCGCGGCCACGGGCTGGGCGCGAGGGTGCTCGAGCAGACCTTTCGATGGGCGCGGGAGCGGGGGTTGCCGCGAGTACGCTTGACGGTATTCAGTACCAACCCCGCGCAAGCGTTGTACTTGCGCAAGGGGTTTGTCGCTGTGGGCGAAGAGGACTGTTTTATCCGCATGGAGCGGTTGGTCTTTCCCTGAGGGTCAACAGCTTGCCTCGGGAGCGGGTTCACTGACGATGGCATCCTTGTCGATTTTCAGCAATTGGCCAATGGTGAAACAGCGTTGATTCCCCGTGCGCGGGTCGACCAGAAACACCGCATAGGGCGTTGTACGCACCAGGTCCACCGCAAAGTTCGTACTGCGCGCTTCAATTTCGGCAAGCGCCTGGAGGGTGATGTCTTCGGCGATGCCCAGGCTCAGGTCGTGGTGATCGACCAGGTGGCTGATACAACGGTTGGTCAATCTGCCGTGGCAGGTCTCATCGGCTTTTTCCAGTTGGTTATCCAGAAAAAGCACGGCAACCTCGTGCATGTTTTGCATTGGGCGACTCCTTGTCCGCTGCGCAATCAGCGCTGTTGGTCAGCCAGTATAGGAAGGGCGCTGCCTGGGTGCTTGGGCCAGCTTCTGGCTTGTGCGGCAGTCCGTATACCGGGCATAGTTCAGGTCCGTGTCAATGTGGGCGGTGTGCCATGATTTTGCACACCTTTTTAGATTGTAGATAATGGATTATACGTTCAAATGAGTGGAATTGGTTCGCGAATCAGGGAAGAAAGAGAGCGACTTGGTCTCACCCAGCGCATTTTTGGTGAAATCGGTGGCGTTGAGCCCAATGCCCAAGGCAAATATGAAAGTGGCGAGCGTACCCCCAAGGCCGATTACCTGGCGGCGGTAGCGGCGCGCGGTGCCGATGTGTTGTATATCCTGACCGGGGAGCGCACGCCCACGCCACTGGGGCATCTTTCCCAGGTGGAAGAGAAAGTGCTCGGCTGCTATCGGGTGTTGCAGCAGGAAGACCAGGACGCCTTGCATCGACTGGTCACGACCTTGGCCACCCAAGGGACCATTATCTCCAGCAAAATCCGGCCCGCTCCGTTCACGACTGGAACCATTGCGATCAAGCAAGGCGCTCGAAGGTAGCCTCGATGTCAACGAGACGACGCTTTCAGTTAGGTCCGGGTAGTAATTATTTGGTAAGGTGGCGGCAATCCTAAGACCATAACGCGAGGTGTCTGTTGATTAGGGTCCTGGTAGTCGATGATCATGATCTGGTGCGCACAGGCATTACTCGGATGTTGGCCGATATTGATGGTCTGCAAGTGGTAGGGCAGGCCGATTCGGGCGAAGCGTCCCTGAAGATTGCCCGTGAGCTCAAGCCGGACGTGGTGTTGATGGACGTCAAGATGCCAGGCATCGGTGGCCTTGAAGCAACACGTAAACTGCTGCGCAGCCAGCCCGACGTCAAGGTCGTGGCCGTCACCGTGTGCGAAGAAGATCCATTCCCGACGCGCTTGCTGCAGGCCGGTGCGGCCGGCTACCTGACCAAGGGCGCCGGGCTCGATGAAATGGTCCAGGCCATTCGCCTGGTGTTTGCCGGCCAGCGCTACATCAGCCCGCAGATTGCCCAGCAACTGGCCCTCAAGTCGTTCCAGCCACAGGCCAATCAGTCGCCGTTCGATGCATTGTCCGAACGGGAAATCCAGATCGCCCTGATGATTGTCGGCTGCCAGAAGGTGCAGATCATCTCCGACAAGCTCTGCCTGTCACCCAAGACCGTCAACACTTACCGCTACCGGATCTTCGAGAAGCTCTCGGTCACCAGCGATGTCGAGTTGACGTTGCTGGCGGTGCGCCACGGCATGGTCGACGCCAGCCTCTGATCATGACAGCTCCATTTGATTCAAGTGCCTTTCTGGCCACTTGCAGCGGCCGCCCCGGCGTCTATCGGATGTTCGACGACGAGGCGCGCCTGCTGTACGTCGGCAAGGCCAAGAACCTGAAGAAGCGTCTGGCCAGCTATTTTCGCAAGACCGGCCTGGCACCCAAGACGGCGGCTCTGGTGGGGCGTATCGCCCAGGTCGAAACCACCATCGTCGCCAATGAAACCGAAGCACTGCTGCTCGAGCAGACGCTGATCAAGGAATGGCGGCCGCCGTATAACATCCTGCTGCGTGACGACAAATCCTACCCCTATGTGTTTTTGTCGGATGCCGAATTTCCCCGTTTCACCATCCACCGTGGCGCCAAGAAGCAAAAGGGCAAGTACTTCGGCCCTTACCCCAGCGCCGGCGCCATTCGCGAAAGCCTGAGCCTGCTGCAAAAGACCTTTCAGGTCCGCCAGTGCGAAGACAGCTATTTCAAGAACCGCACCCGGCCTTGCCTGCAGTACCAGATCAAGCGCTGTAAGGGGCCTTGCGTCGGCCTGGTCGACCCGCAGGTGTACGCCGAAGACGTGCGCCACTCGGTGATGTTCCTCGAAGGGCGCAGTAACCAGCTGACCGATGAATTGAATGCCGCCATGGAGCAGGCGGCCATGAACCTGGAGTTCGAGCGAGCCGCAGAGCTTCGCGACCAGATCGCCCTGCTGCGTCGCGTGCAAGACCAGCAAAGCATGGAGGGGGGAAGCGGCGATGTCGACGTGGTGGCCGCCTTCGTCAACCCGGGCGGTGCTTGCGTACACTTGATCAGTGTGCGCGGTGGGCGGGTGCTGGGCAGCAAGAATTTCTTCCCGCAGGTGGGCATCGAGGAAGAGACAGCTGAGGTCATGTCGGCGTTTCTTTCCCAATATTACCTGGCCAGCCCGGAGCGCGACCTGCCCAGCGAATTGATCGTCAACGTGGTGCACGAAGACTTCGAGGCCATCACCGCCGCGCTGCACAGCCTGCGCGGTCGCGAGCTGACCATCAGCCATCGGGTGCGTGGTACGCGAGCGCGCTGGCAACAGCTGGCCGTGACCAACGCCGAGCAGGCGCTCGGCGCGCGCCTGGCCAACCGCCAGCATGTGGCGGCGCGTTTCGAGGCCCTGGCTGAGGTGCTCAACCTCGACGAGCCACCGCAGCGCCTGGAATGCTATGACATCAGCCATTCCAGCGGCGAGGCCACCGTGGCGTCCTGCGTGGTGTTTGGCCCGGAAGGGCCGTTGAAATCCGATTACCGCCGCTACAACATCGAAGGCGTCACGCCCGGTGACGACTACGCCGCCATGCACCAGGCACTGACCCGGCGCTTCAGCAAGCTGAAGGAGGGCGAGGGCAAGCTGCCCGACGTGTTGCTGGTGGATGGCGGCAAGGGCCAGCTCAATATGGCCCGTGAAGTGCTGCAGGAACTGGCTGTACCGGACCTGATCCTGCTCGGCGTGGCCAAGGGCGCCACCCGTAAGGCTGGCTTCGAAACCTTGTACCTCAATGATGCAGCCCATGAATTCACCCTGCGCGGCGACTCGCCGGCCCTGCACCTGATCCAGCAGATTCGCGACGAGGCCCACCGTTTTGCCATCACCGGCCACCGTGCGCGCCGCGGCAAAACCCGCCGCACCTCCACCCTCGAAGGCGTGGCCGGGGTAGGGCCCAAGCGCCGCCGCGACCTGCTCAAGCATTTCGGTGGCCTGCAGGAACTCAGCCGGGCCAGTATCGAAGAAATCGCCAAAGCGCCTGGTATCAGTAAAAAGCTTGCAGAGCTGATTTATGCCAACCTGCATAGCGAGTAGAATGCCCCCTCACCTTGTAGCCAGTTGTGCCGATGAATATCCCAAATCTGCTTACCGTTCTGCGCGTTCTGCTAATACCGATCTTCATTTTGCTGTTCTACCTGCCGTACCACTGGAGCTACATGGCCTCCAGCCTGGTATTTGCCTTCGCCGCGGCCACCGACTGGCTTGACGGCTACCTGGCGCGCCGTCTGGAGCAAAGCACCCCGTTCGGTGCCTTCCTGGACCCGGTGGCAGACAAGCTGATGGTCGCAGTCGCCCTGGTGCTGCTGGTGCAGGAGCACGCCAACATCTGGCTGACGCTGCCGGCAGCGGTGATCATTGGCCGCGAGATCGTGGTCTCGGCCTTGCGTGAATGGATGGCCGAGCTCGGTGCGCGAGCACACGTGGCCGTGTCCAACCTGGGCAAGTGGAAGACCGCCGCACAAATGCTGGCGCTGGTCATCCTGCTGGCCAACCCGGTGGCGGCCACCTTCTGGGTGATTCTCGGCTATTCGCTGCTGATGGTCTCGGCGGTGCTGACCCTGTGGTCGATGCTGCACTACCTGCGTGCGGCCTGGCCGCACTTGAGCACCAGTGCCGCGGAAAAGAAATAAAAGTTTTTTGAATCAAGGGGTTGCACAGTTTTGTTGATGCGGTAGAATAGCGCCCATCAACACCAAGCGGGAATAGCTCAGTTGGTAGAGCACGACCTTGCCAAGGTCGGGGTCGCGAGTTCGAGTCTCGTTTCCCGCTCCACATCTCGATTCGCAGATGTCCGATGGAAATCTGTGAATCATTGAAAAAAGGACCTTCGGGTCCTTTTTTCATTTCTGTACCTGTTCTCAGAAAAACCAGTCCAAGCCCTCAGCCCTCCACTTAAAGTGCGGGAGGTGTGCTGTGACGTGTTCGACTCCTCCATCAGGATAGGTGCATGTCAGCTGTTCATCTTTTCCAGTCCGCCCCTCCTCGGAATTGAGTCCTTCCTTCAGTTAATCAACACGCCTTCCTTGATTGATCTGGCAACCGATTGAAACTCTTTTACATATTAAGTTACTTCAAGATGCTTAGAGGCGGGTGCTCGTTGTAGGTTAATTCCTAACATGCGACGGAAATTTCCCAAAGACGCTTTTGGGGGTGGAATAGTTTCCTTAACTGATTCATTGTGCTGGCCTTCGGTACATTCTCGGATGATGTCTTGCTGAGGTGCGGGAGCAGGAATCCATTTGCTGTAGTTGGGTTTTTTGTGGTGGGGTTACAGGTGTCATTCTCGATTTTACTTGGTTTTCGTGATTGCACACTGTTATGGCAGTGTTGGGAGGGGTATGAGTTCAAACAGTTTTCAAAATGAAGTACCCAAGGCCAGGGTCAATATAAAGCTCGATTTGCATACCGGTGGTGCGCAGAAAAAAGTCGAGTTGCCGCTGAAGTTAATGGTGATGGGGGATTACAGTAATGGCAGGGAGCAACGTCCGCTCTCCGAAAGAAAAAAGCTCAATGTGAACAAAAATAACTTCGACAACGTATTGGCTGAATTCTCCCCGGCATTGAAACTGGTGGTGGAAAACACGCTGCTCGATGATGGCTCCGACGCGGCAATCGAATTGAGCTTCCAGGCCATGAAGGAATTCGAGCCAGAGCAGGTGGCACGGCAAATACCGCAACTGCGTGCCCTATTGGCGATGCGCAACCTGCTTCGTGACCTCAAGTCCAACCTGTTGGATAACGCAACTTTCCGTCACGAACTTGAGCTCATCCTCAAGGACAGCGCGTTGAGTGACGAGCTGCGTGCAGAATTGGCTGCTCTGGCGCCACAAGTAGATCGCTGATTTCCGTCGGTTCGCTTAAAAGGGAAGTTGCAAAATGACCGTAGAACATCCTTCCGCGCAATCGCGCGGCGCCACAGTGTTGTCTGAAGAAAAGCAAGGCGTCTATAGCGCCCTGTTCAGCAAGATCAATCTCAGCCCTGTTGCTGAGTTGGGTGGCATCGAAGCTTTTCAAAGTATCGAAGCGTTGTCCGAAGCTTCTGTCGATAAACGGGTTACTGCAGCAGTCAGCGTATTCCTGGATTTGCTCAAACGGTCTTCTCGGAAAATCGAACGTCTGGATAAAACACTGCTGGACGAGCACATTGCATCATTGGATGGGCAGATCAGCCGTCAACTCGATGCAGTGATGCACCATGCAGATTTTCAGCGCGTTGAGTCGACGTGGCGGGGCGTGAAGTCGCTGATCGATCAAACCGATTTTCGTCAGAATGTACGCATTGAACTGCTGGATATCAGCAAGGATCACTTGGTGCAGGATTTTGAGGATGCGCCAGAGATTGCCCAAAGCGGTCTGTACATGCATACCTACACTCAGGAATACGATACGCCGGGTGGAGAGCCGATCGCCGCGGCCGTTTCCAACTACGAGTTCGATCGCAGCCCGCAGGATATCGCCCTTCTTCGTAATATTTCGAAAGTCGCAGCGGCGGCGCACATGCCATTCATCGGTGCAGTGGGGCCGGCGTTCTTTGGCAAGCAGTCGATGGAAGACGTGGCTGCCATCAAGGACATCGCCAACTACTTTGATCGCGCCGAGTACATCAAGTGGAAGGCATTTCGCGACAGCGATGATGCTCGCTACATTGGCCTGACCATGCCGAGAGTGCTGGGGCGCTTGCCCTATGGCCCGGATACCGTTCCTGTGCGCAGTTTCAACTACATCGAAAGCGTCAAGGGCCCCGACCACGAAAAGTACCTCTGGACCAACGCATCGTTCGCCTTTGCCGCAAACATGGTGAAAAGCTTCATTGCCAATGGCTGGTGTGTACAGATTCGTGGCCCGCAGTCAGGCGGTGCGGTTACGGAGCTACCGATTCACTTGTACGATCTGGGTGTTGGCAATCAGGTAAAGATTCCCTCTGAAGTGATGATTCCGGAAACGCGTGAATTTGAGTTCGCCAATCTCGGCTTCATTCCGCTGTCGTACTACAAGAACCGGGATTACGCGTGTTTCTTCTCAGCGAACTCCACCCAGAAACCGGCGCTATATGACACGGCTGATGCCACTGCCAACAGCCGGGTCAATGCACGCTTGCCGTACATCTTCCTGCTGTCGCGCATTGCCCATTACCTGAAGTTGATCCAGCGCGAGAACATCGGAACGACCAAGGACCGACGCCTGCTGGAGCTGGAGCTCAATACCTGGGTGGAAGGGCTGGTTACCGAGATGACGGATCCGAGTGACGATTTGCAGGCTTCTCACCCATTGCGCGATGCAAGGGTGACTGTCGAAGACATCGAGGATAACCCGGGCTTCTTCCGCGTCAAATTGTATGCCGTGCCGCACTTCCAGGTGGAAGGCATGGACGTCAATTTGTCGCTGGTTTCGCAAATGCCCAAGGCGAAAGCCTAAGTCACTTCGCTGGGAATAACGCCATGAAAATAGACCGCCCCCTGTGGGTCGCGGGGGCTTTGCTGTCCCCGCAACAATTTCAGCAGCAGGCACGCTGGGAAGCCTGGGTCAATGACTGTCTTGCCCATCTGGCCCTGGTACACCCCTGGGGTGTCCAGGCTGTGGCGTTCGACCTGCAAGCCCTGCAACTGGGCAAGCTCAAGGCAGCCCTGCTGCGTCTGCGCATGCCTGATGGCACCGTGATCGATACCGATCACGTAGACCGGCTGCCAGCCGCCCTGGAACTGGCTCAATTGTTGGCTGATGACGTCCAGAGCGCCACGTTGCTACTTGCCTTGCCGCTTGAGCAGGCCAACGGCAACAATTGTTTGCTCGAAGGAGGACGGGCCGATCGCCCAATGCGCTACCGCCAGGACTGGCGCCAAGTGCAGGATCTGTACGGAGACGAGGCGCAGTCCATCAGTGTATTGGAGCACACCCTGAGCCTGCGTCTCGATAGTGATGCAAACGCCGATTACATTACCTGCCCGGTCGCACGGCTGATACGCGATGTGCAGGGGGGCTGGAGTTTTGATCCGGCCTATGTGCCGCCGTTGCTCAGCTTCGCCGCACATTCTGGCTTACTGAAGCAACTGGATAATCTATTGACCCAGTTGTCTGCCAAGCGCCAGCGGCTGATGGGCATGCGTCGCGAGAGCAACCAGCGCATGGCTGATTTCGCCGTGGCCGATGTGTCGCTGTTCTGGTTGCTTAATGCCTTGAACACCTACCAACCGGTGTTGGCGGATCTCAAGGCACATCCTGCGCGGCATCCAGAGCAGGTCTATCAGGGGTTGGTCAAACTGGCCGGCAGCCTGCTGACCTTTTCCCTTGAGCATGATATCGACAAGATCCCGCCTTATCGGCACGAAAACCTGGAATCCGTATTTGCGCCTTTGATGGGCACTATCTCTACCTTGCTAGAAGCCAGCTTGCCGTCGCGGGTCATTGCCCTGGCGCTGGAGGAAACAGGTACCAGTCGCTGGCAAGTCAACCTCGGCGATGCACGCCTGTGTGAACCTGACGGTGCCGATTTCTATCTGTCGGTGCGTTGCCGTCTGCCCGCTGCACAGTTGCAGAAACAATTCCCGCGCCTGTGCAAGGTGGGTACGCCGGACGAAGTCGATCAACTGATCAATGCCGCCCTCGACGGCGTTCCGTTGCAGTCGCTGAGCCATGTGCCAGCGGCTATACCGCTGCGGCTGGAGAACCAGTATTTCGCTCTGGATCTCAACCATCCCAAGGGTAAGTCCATGCTGGCCGAAGGCGTGTGCGCGTTCTACGTGCCGAGCACGCTTGCTGATGTGCAGCTCGAACTGTTCGCGGTGCTGCGCACATGAGCCCCAATACTGATAATCAATTCTTAGCGCCCGTGGATATCGATGCGCTGCTGCAAGACAGCTATCTGTTGGTGGTGGAGTTGCGTCAGGGCGCCGTGGCAAGCAATAGCCTGGCGTTACAGGAGCTTTGTGCTGCGCAGATCGAGCAGGCTCGCGAGCAGCTCAAGGGTGCTGGCCTCAGCCAACGCAGTATTGACCACATCAGCCATGCGCAATGTGCCTTGCTGGACGAAACCGTACTCAGCTTTGCCAAAGGCGAGACCCATGCCACATGGGTGACTGAACCCATGCAGGCCAGGTTCTTCAGTCGCCACCAGGCCGGTGAGTTCCTCTACGAAGACATGCGCGAAGTACTCCGCGAGCCTGCACCTGATCTTCATGTGCTGACTGCATTTCAGCGGGTGTTGGTGCTTGGCTTTCGGGGGAGGTACCAGAAAGACAGCGATCCCGAACGTGAGCAACTGTTGGCTGCGCTCAATGCACAGGTCGCACCCTTGGTGCCCAGTCATCGGATTCCGACGGCGCTGGGGGTAGACATGCGAATGAGCTCTCAATGTTGGTTGCAATCGCCGATGGCCCATGCGCTGGCGGTGAGCATGCTGCTCGGCAGTGCCTGGTTTGGGCTGGACCGCCTGCTGGCGGGCGTCATCGCCACGCTCCAAAGAGGCCTGGTGTGAGGGGGCACATGACACTCAAGCTCACGCGAGGTCTTTGGCTGTGGGCAGGAACGCTCGCTCTGACGTTGCTGGCAGTCATTCCGTTCGCAATTGGCTTTCGTGCAATGGCCGCCTTGATCGTTGTAGGCTGCGTCGCCTTGGTCTGGATCCGGAGTGGGCGACAAGCAGAACTCCGGTGCGAGTCACTGGTTCTGGCTGACAACATTTCCTTGCCGCCGGATGCGTATCGGCAGCCAGTGGTGTTGGTATGTGGCGATGGCCTGGTTGGACTTTTCGGTACGATTCCCACTGAGCAGTTGGCACTGCGAGTGACCGAGCGGGGATGCTATGTACGGGTACCCGAACTTGATCGGCTACCGACGCTGATCAGTAGCGTGTTGGCCTTGCGTCCGAACTGGGAAGGTCAACTCAGTGTCATGTTTGTGGCCAACCCTGGCGAGCATACCGACGGTGCGGTGCTGGCAGGCCGGGTACGTGCCTTCTGCTATCAGGTATCGCTGGTTCGCAATCGCGGTCTGAAGCTGCCGTTACTGCTGGTGAGCTATCTGCAAGCTGCGCGAGGCGAAGGGACCTGGCTCAGTTGGGAGGGGGGGCAGCCCAACCCCTGCGTGCGCGAGGCTGGTGCATGCGTCAGCGTGGCAGATTGGCAACGGCAGGCCACCAATGGAACCGCGCAAACAGCTCGGCTGAGCACTAGCGTACAACTGGATAACGCTGCCGCCTGGTTGAGTGACGCAGTGTTGCCACATTTTACACGCCACGAAGCTCGCAAGCCGGAGAGGCTGGCGGTGGCCTGCGCCATCACCCTGGTACCGACAGTGCCCCAGGCAGTGGGAGGCAACCTTTGGCAGCAATGGCTGCAAGCGAAAGTGGCGTTGGTCTCCGCTGACCAGGGAGCGCACGAAACAGCAGCGTGGTTGCCATTCCCTGATTCTTTACTGCATCTGCTACCCACTCACGTCAAACATTCCACGGCGCGCAGTGCAAGCAGAAAAGCTCTATGGCTGTTCGCGATTGCCGGCTTGTCCGCCCTGGCAAGTTCGGCTTGGCAGAACAACCTGTTGCTACGCCAGGTCAGCGATGACCTGCGTCGTTACCACTCTATTGCGCCAGCGGCACATCGCGACTCTTCCGAGTTCATTCGGCGCGAAGCTGCGGTAGCGGTGCTGCGCGAAGACGCCGAACGCCTGGACAATTACTACCGACACGGCGCCCCCCTGGCGCTGGGTCTTGGCCTATATCACGGCGAATATCTGCGGTCGCCGGTGCTGGCGGCAGTTTCGGGCCATCGCGAGCCATCGTTGCCCACTTTGTCAGTGGGAACACCTGAACCCCTGCATCTTGACAGCCTCTCCCTGTTCAATGTGGGCAGCGCCCAGCTCAAGCCTGGTTCAACCAAGGTGCTGGTCAACGCCCTGGTCGGCATCAAGGCCCAGCCAGGCTGGCTGATCATCATTACCGGGCATACCGATGCCACCGGTGACGCGGAGCAAAACCTGCAGCTTTCTCGTGCTCGGGCGCTCGCGGTGCATGAGTGGATGCTACGCATGGGCGATATCCCCGACAGCTGTTTTGCTGTTCAGGGCTTGGGGGCCAGACAGCCGGTCGCCAGTAATGACACAGAGGCCGGGCGTGCGGCCAATCGACGCGTCGAAATCCGTCTGGTACCGGAAGTGGGGGCCTGCAGGCTGCCCACAGTGGGACCAGGCAGGCAACCCCCTGTCGCATCTCGCGGCAATCATCCCTGAAAAAGGAGCTTTACATGGCAATTCCCGTTTACTTATGGCTGACAAACGATGGCGGCACGGACATCAAAGGGTCGGTAGAAATTCCAACGCGCGCAGGCAGCATCGAGGTCCTGGCACTGGACCATAACGTGTACAGGCCAACCGACAACAACACAGGCAAGCTGACTGGTACGCGAATTCATACCCCGTTCAGTTTCACTAAAGAAGTCGATGCTTCCAGCCCCTATCTGTACAAGGCTGTGACCAAAGGTCAGTCGTTTCAAACTGCCGAATTCAAGTGGTATCGCGTTAACGACGCGGGTAAGGAAGTCGAGTATTTCTGGGCTCTGCTGGAAGGCGTCAAAGTGGTGAGCGTCTCGCCGAAAATGCACGATATCAAGGACCCGACCAAAGAGAAACACAACCATCTGGAACAGGTTGCTCTGCGCTACGAAAAGATTATCTGGACCTATGTGGATGGCCATATCACCACCGAAGACTCCTGGGACACACGTTAAATCAGAAGACGCGATGAGGTCAGCAACCTGAGCGTCGGTTTCTAGTCCTCAATGCGCTGGGTTGAGCGTCCGTTAGTGGGCGTTCAGCCATTTCAGCTCTTCGCTTGCTCCTCCGATTGAACGCCGAGAACCTCGAACAAGGACGCCCCCATGCTACAGAACTCCGCCCGATTGCTTCGTCGCCTCAATCCTTACTGCGCCCAGGCGCTGAGCGCGGCGGCCACGCTGTGCCAAAGCCGTGCCCATGCGCAGATCAGCATCGAGCATTGGCTACTCAAATTGTTGGAGCAGGGCGAGGGCGATCTGGTGTTTATCGCACGCCGCTATGAATGGGACATGGATGCGCTCTGGCGGGGTCTGCTCGATCATCTCGACGCCTTGCCGCGCAGTGTGCAAGGCAGGCCGCAACTGTGTGAAAGATTGCAGCAATTGATCAAGAATGCGTGGCTGCGCGCATCGCTTGACGACAACAAGGACAGCTTACGCTCAGCGCATCTTCTCGGGGCGCTGTTAGAAACACCCAGCCTGCTTTCAGGTGAAGCTGGCTGGCCGCTGCTAAGCCTCGGTGAAACACAACTGCAGCAATTATTACCTCTGCTCGATCAATACTCCGAAGAGCGTCCTCACGTACAGCAAACAACCATTGTGAAACCAAGGGAGGCAATCTCGGGCCAATCCGCTGGAGCGGCTTCGGCCACCCGGTCTGATGCGTTGCAGGCCGTACTGGACAAATTCACTCAAGACATCACGCTCAAAGCCAGGGAAGGGCGGATCGATCCCGTGTTCGGTCGTGACGACGAAATTCGTCAGGTTATCGACATTCTCAGCCGTCGACGCAAGAACAACCCGATCCTGGTGGGTGAGCCCGGTGTTGGCAAAACTGCGCTGGTCGAAGGCCTGGCGTTACGTATTGCTCAGGGCAGTGTTCCGAACAGCCTGAAACCGGTCAGCGTACGCACTCTTGACCTGGGGCTTCTGCAAGCAGGCGCTGGTGTCAAAGGCGAGTTCGAGCAACGGCTGAAAAACGTCATTGATGCCGTGCAGCAGTCCGAGCAGCCGGTGCTGCTGTTTATCGACGAAGCCCACACCTTGATTGGTGCCGGCAACCAGGCGGGTGGCGCCGACGCCGCGAACCTGCTCAAACCTGCGTTGGCTCGCGGAGAGTTGCGCACGATCGCTGCCACCACCTGGAGCGAATACAAACAGTACTTTGAGCGAGATGCCGCCCTCGAGCGGCGATTTCAGATGGTCAAGGTCGACGAGCCGGACGATTCGGGCGCATGCCTCATGTTGCGCGGTCTCAAGGCTCGTTATGCCAGCCACCACGGCGTGCATATCCAGGACTCGGCAGTAAAGGCTGCAGTCAGCCTGTCGCGGCGCTACCTGACTGGCCGGCAATTGCCGGACAAAGCTGTCGACCTGCTCGATACCGCCAGCGCACGCGTGCGCATGAGCCTCGACTGTGAACCCCAGGCTCTGGTTCGTACCAAGGCCCGACAGGCTGCCCTGGCGCTGGAGCGTGAGGCCCTGGAAAACGATGCGCAGCTCAGCGGCAATTGCGCCGATGAACGTTTGGCGAAGATCGCTGCGCAGTGCGCTGAACTGCACCAGCAACAAACCGAACTGGAGCAGCAATACCGGCACGAACTCGACCTGACCCGGCAACTGCTCCACGCACGCCAAGCCGAACCGCCGCGGATGGACATCTGTACACAGTTGCAACGGCAACTTGACGAGGCTCAAGGCAACCAGCCGCTGCTTTCGCTCGACGTCAACAGCCGCAGCGTGGCCGAAGTAATCGCTGACTGGACCGGGGTACCACTGGGCAGTCTGCTCAAGGACGAACAAGCCAACCTGCTGGCGCTGGAACAGCAACTGGGCGAGCGGGTGATAGGCCAGGAGCCTGCCCTGAGCTCACTGGCTCAACGTCTGCGTGCTGCCAAGACCGGCCTGACCGACGATCAGGCGCCGCTCGGCGTTTTCCTGCTGGTGGGCACCAGTGGCGTCGGCAAGACCGAAACCGCCCTGGCGCTGGCCGATTGCCTGTTCGGCGGTGAGAAAGCGCTCATCACCCTCAACCTCTCCGAATATCAGGAAGCCCACACCGTCAGCCAGCTCAAGGGTTCGCCACCTGGCTATGTTGGCTATGGCCAGGGCGGCGTGCTGACCGAAGCGGTGCGTCAGCGCCCCTACAGCGTTGTACTGCTCGACGAAGTGGAGAAGGCCCATCGCGACGTCCTCAACCTGTTCTATCAGGTTTTCGATCGTGGCTTCATGCGTGATGGAGAAGGACGCGAAATCGACTTTCGCAATACCGTTATCCTCATGACTTCCAACCTCGGCAGCGATGAGCTTCAAGTCTTCCTGCAAAGCCAACCTGACGCCCCGCATGGCACCCTCCACGAACTGCTGCGGCCGATTTTGCGTGAACACTTCCAGCCAGCGCTGCTGGCACGCTTTCAGACCCTGATCTACCGGCCACTGCAAGCCGACGCACTCACGCGCATAGTCGCCATCAAACTGGCACAGGTTGCCAGACGCCTGCAGCGTCATTACGGTCTGGATTGTCAGGTCGACGAGCGCTTGCGCGATGCCCTGGTTGCTGCATGCCTGCTTCCAGATACTGGTGCGCGCAACATCGACAGCCTGCTCAACCAGCAGATCCTCCCAGTGCTCAGCCAACAACTGTTGCAACGTCAGGCGGCTCAGCAGAAAACCCGCGGCGTGGCTCTGGGCTACAGCAACGAGGAAGGCATTACGCTGCAGTTCACCGACGTGCAGGACGCGGCGCTGCTCGCGGCGGAGGAGGCCTGAACATGCTCAACAAACTCCGCACCTACTTCGACCACTGCCACTACCAACTCAAGCTGCGCCGGCTCGACGCCACCCTCGAC
>RCUU01000169.1_pt1 | contig 38250 bp, 27 predicted proteins | sample 2166211 | NCBI WGS metagenome assembly RCUU01 (sample SAMN09932620, study PRJNA488358) | compost metagenome | feature: garden; material: soil; isolation source: compost soil in phenylacetic acid-enriched culture | place: Germany: Experimental Botanical Garden Goettingen | collected 2016-01-27
CTTGACGCAAGGAAGTCACACGGTGTGCAGACATTCATATCCAGCGGTTCGAAGCACTTGGCTATCTACGGCTATTAGTCGGTCCTGGAGTGAGGCGTAGTGAACATCCAGAAACCAGAGCGCCCCTGGTTTCTGCGTGAGTCGTGCCTCGGCCACAGAGGCTGGAGGCGCTTATACGCCCGTCACAAGTTTTTTGATCTGTATGTGGCAAATGCCCCCCTTGACTGAACAGACCAAGCACACCTTAGGCGGAGTTGGGTCTGTGCCGAGCGACAACAAACCGGTCGAGTGTCAGGTCCAGGTGGTTGAGCGCACGCTTACAACCCGTAGCGGATTCTCTCTCACAGATCGAATCGGCCGGTCATACATGAAGGATTAACCGGACGGCTAAACATCGAAACCACAATGCCCCACCTATAGTGCTTGAGCGTTAAATTGGGCGCTCGCTGGAGCTACGTGTTCTAGGTAACGCCGTCGACATTGACCTCGCTGCACAGCTCAGCGCCTGCCGCAACCCAAAACGCTATTGCCAAACCCGGCTATTGGGCCTGTTTCGAGGGGCCAATTTGACTTGGAGGTAGCAAGAATCGCTATAGCATAGGAATTCGCCAATGTTCGGCGAAACCGAGTTTAGGAGAGCCCTATGCAATTGTCTGTAAAGTACGCGGGTATTCCGATCACCGCGTTCCTGTTGGTATGCGCGGCGTTCGTATTGGTCCAACGTTTCGGCGTCGATCTGATCCGACTTAGCTATGACGCCTGCCACTACCTGTATGGCTTGGTGTTTCCGCTGGCCTTCGGCTACGTCTACCTCCAGATCCCTCCCAAGACTGAACAGGTGCCACTGCGCATGTTCATCGCTCAGGTGCGCGCTGTTGCGATCCGGGATTGGCCCAAGTCCATCATCCAGGGTATTCGCCGTGACCTGCAGCAAGGAATTCCGTGGAGCCCATGGGCAGGTGGGTGCTGGACAGTGGTTTTCTCGATCGCCAATGAGGTAGTCATTGATCCGATCAGCAACGGGGTCCCATTCACGTCCGCCTATAGCAATCTGCTAGCAGATCTGGTTGGTGTTGGCAGCTTTCTCTTGATCGTCCACCTGCTTCAGATGAGCTCTGTAGCTGGATCCTGCCTATCCGGAAACAACTGTCCATAACCGCGAGACAGCTTGCTCGTCCTGGGCGCAAACATCGCGTTCCAGCAGCAGTTGTCGAGCCAGTATGGCGCGATGAATGAGACTGCAGAAAAGACCTCCGTAACGATCGGCAACAAGCCGGGAGGGCCAGAACTGGCGGTTGAGCGTACGCTCAAAACGACCCGGCCAGTCACGGGGAGTGACTGGCCGGGCAACTGAACTTCAAAACTAGAACAGATCCACCTACGATTTAAACAGCGATTGTACCTTCAATTGGGCGCTCGCCAGATCCGAGCGTAGCAGGTACTCGTTGAGCCCGATCACTGCGTGAACTCCTGCAGTGCCGCCAATGGGTTGCTGGCGCTCCAGACTATCGATGAGCCCCGGGTAGCAGCCCACCGCTACCGTTTTACCCTCTCGGTCAACCAGCAAGGGAGCAGAGGGAATCGAGCCACCCCTACAGGCATACCCTGCTAACTCAAGGCTGGCTCGAAGCTGGGCCAGTTTCACCATCTGCCCCGTCGCCGGCAAACATGCCGGCTCCTCTCCTCGTATGGCGTACCGCAAGAGCATCGAAGCCAAATGTCTATCAAGGCGGTGTTGAAGATGTTGGTTATGGAAGTGATTGAGGCATTCTGTGCAAGAGCTCTCACATGTACAGTTCTCTAACAGCTCAAGAGTCGCGTCCAAAACCTCCTCCATGTGTCGAGCTGCAATCTCTGCGTACCCTGCCCCCCCTGACAACGTGTCATACAAAAATACATCCAGGATACGAGCCTCATCCAGCAGCGCGGGTTCAATCCTAAAGCCAGAGCCGAATTCGGCAGGGTCCAGATCTAATTGCCGATGCCGACTGGCCGCTAGCCGCAGCGCTTCTGCAAGCGAATGCAAGGCATCTTCGAGAATGCGCAACACCACCCCGTTGACCGTATCGGTAACAATTGGCGAGGCGATTTTGAGGCGTAACAGGAGAAGGTCCGTATCGAAGTCATGGCCCAGCAACACGCGTGCGAATTTACCAGAGCACTTCGGCGGTGTTCCTTTTGGACCGAGTTGTTTGTATGGACGTTCATGGGCCCCCGCGTTTGCCTCCTGATCGAAGACCGAGGCATTGCCGCATTCCATGCAGACTGAAAAGCCACCCTCGCCTGTGCCTTCCTTGCCTCGGTTGACGGTGACGAGCGTGCGGTCTACCGCATGGGTAAAGCTCGCGTAGGGACCACATGCGGAAAAACTGAAAATCTCCGGATCAACGGGTTGTGGCAATTGGGCCATCGTCGCGTAGGTGATTTCTTGCTCACGGTCATTATCTGGCAAGTCAGCGGCGCTCTCCGGCCCGAAAACTTCTGGCACAATCATCAGTTCAGTTATCAACTGTTGGCCGCAGACGGGACAGCCCGTTTGTTCCTTCGCTGACCGATTGGGGTCACGCACAAACGAGCAGGCTTTACAGTGTGTATGCGGTTTGGCGTTCTCGAAGAGCGGGCCCGCACGATTCACAACTCCCGGCGGTAGATCTGCAAAGACGCCTCCCGAACGGTAGGTTTTCTTGTCAATAACGATGAGGCGCCCCGGGGCATACTCGCTTAACGCTTTGATAATCGACTGCTGCGGTCGTTGCACCGTGCGCACGTCCCAACGATCTCGCGCGTTTTTGGTCAGCTTTTCTACTAGGAAGCTACATAAGCTGGTGGGAAACGCGTAGCTGGGGAGCAATCCGTGATAGAACAGAAACTCCAGAAGTTCCGCCTGTTCGATACTTGATGAGGGATTTTCAATGTCCTGGGCTTCTTGTCCAGCGATTTCCTCATGCGTGGCATTCACCTGGATGGTTGAACCAAGCTTCTTAAGTTCCACGAGTAAGCGTTGACTGGTCGCGGCTAACCACTCCATCAACGAAAGGCCGCGGGTATCCAACCCCGGCGGTAGCCAAGCCACAATTGACTCTCGGAGATCGCCGTCGCTGGCGAGCACCCGACGTGTCACCCAAGCCTCAAAGCTCTTCAAGTTCGGGCCGTGTTGGTCGGAACTGCAGAAGAAATCCTCGGTCGGACCAAGCGCTTTGAGCAACGACGAGGTTTTTTCAGTCGACGCGCCAGTGCCTTGCGCCATGATTTCATGGAAGAAAGTTTGGATCAGGTACGCGTGAAGATGCCGGCGCGCGATTTTCGCATTGTCTATCTTGACCTCCGGTGTACGTGGGGGGCCCGCCACGATACGCGCTGGATTCAAGAAGTAGTGGCTGTCATGTGGGCCATTCTGTGAATAGGTTACGACGGTGGATACCGACGAACCGCGCCGCCCTGCCCGGCCGGCGCGTTGCTGGTAATTTTCCCGCTGCGGAGGAACGTTCCTCAGCGCCACCGCTACCAGCGAGCCAATGTCGACCCCTACCTCCATCGTCGTTGTGCAACTGAGCACGTCAATCGGGCGGTCCCGATCCTCAATAAGCACGTCCTGGAATCGCATTTCGTAGAGTTCGGTGGTGGCATGCACTCGACTGCGGTCACGGTTCGACAACTGCGCCGTGTGTTCCTCGACGCTCATGTTGGATAGCTCTGCACCTGGTGTTAGGGCGCGCGCCACCGGAAGTCGCCAGAACTCTTTGCGAGCCGTGACGTAATCGCTGTTTATCGGATCGATGGAGGACGCCGCGTCGCTGCCGCACGCCAGGCAAACCTTACCTGCCAAAGCGAAGGGCATCAGGGCTGTGCAGTCAGCGCATTGCGCCCAACAATGCGCCAAGTCGACGACAATGGCTAGGGAGTCAGGCACCAGGAACCAGTGACCATCGTCCTCCTCTGCCAACTGATCTCGGAAGATCGCTTCAACGCGCTGAACCACCTCACTCGACCAACCGAAATGGTTGATCAGGCTCTCTTTCAGCGATTTACCAAATTGACCGTTGCTGCCCCATGCCGGTTTCGAGTAGCCCGCAGCCTTGTAGCGGTAGGCTGACTCAATGGATCTATCGAATGCGTACTCTTGCAGCATCGAGTCTATCCAACCTACGGCCAACTCACGGACGTTCGCTTCGCTTATCGCAAGCTCGGCATTCACCAGGTGCTGCCTCAACTTTCTAAGTTTTAGAGGCGTTGGCTCAACGAAACCGACCATGGTTCCGGACAGTGAGTAGTAGTTGCCACAAAGCAATTTAAGAAGTGCAATTTGGTAGCGCGCCGGAATCTCTTGTAGTGAAAAATTCGCCTCAATGGCTTCCGCCAAGTCAGAGTCATAGTTGTCATCAAATAACTTGCGTGCGCTCTCAACTCGTCTTGAATCACCGCCATCGAACATAGGGAGGTCATGCTTGGTCAACACGGAAAGAAATGCCAAGTAAAGCAAGCCGGCGGGTTTGGCTGGTTTGTCTAAGTCCTTCAGTTTCTGACATGCCAAGGCGACAGCCTGCCGAAACACGTCAAGTTCAATGTCGCGCGGAATGTCACGTGCTAGTCGAGCGGCCTTTTGTCGACCATCCGAGAAAATCAAAACCTTTCGCCCTGCATTGGGATGCCGGGCATCTTTGGCTCGACTGGCAGGCTGCTTCGCCATTTGCGTCCTAACGAGCGCAGTGAACGGAGCCTCCCCTTTGGTAAGGTGATCCATGATTTTCGATGGATCATCTTTGGTATTTCTAATCTTACGCGTGCAGACAGGGCAATGATCAAAAGTCAGATCACCTGCGTCTGCCGCCTTGTCCGGTACGCGGACCCTACGGAACCCGGTTTCGTCTCTCGGCTGATCATCCGTGAGGATGCCGCTGGCCATGTGTAACCATTTATCGATGTGACGACTGCGGGGATGAGTGGCATCCTCAACGCACAACTCTATCGGCATCAGCGCAGAAATCGCACCATCTGAAAATGGACCGCTGGGCTGGTGCCAAACGAAGTTCTGCTCCTCGTTCACAAAACCACGCAAGAAAGCTGCCCCGCAATCACGATGCGTAAGCAGTTCATACACACGTCCATTGGACTTACAACCGCACTGGGTCGAGGGTTTCGTATACAGGCGGCCGAGAATCGTGGGCCCGTCGTGATCACCTAAGCGCTTGGAGCAAGTAGGGTTCACGCAAGCGAACAACCCTGGCAACCCCCGATGGAAGAGGTGCAGGCGAGTCGGCAGCAAGACCCGGCCATCCGTGCTCCGCTGTGCGTAACTCCCCAGCGCCAAAAGCGTGTCGGTAGCTTTTTGTGCGTCGACCGCTGGGTAATTGCCAAACAGGAGATCACTTAACTCATCTAAGCGAACTGCGCGACCCGATACAGCGGTAATCAAGTTTTCCAGCGGTTCGAACCCCGTGAGACGTTCAAACAACCAGTTGCGAAACGCGGCATGGTCCTGACTCGGCGGTTGGCTCCAGCCCAACCGTCGTGCCAGTTGCGCTGCGGCCTGGGTGGCCGCGACGAGGTCATCGGCCGAGCGCTGGAAGTCCGCCAAATTGAAATCCGCCAGCGCATTGAGTTGTTCTGCTGGCGCTGCCTGTGATGCGGAACGTTCCTCCGGCGTCCCCTGGATTACCCTGACGCGCCGTGGTGATGTATCAGCCAAACCGGTCAAGTCCCGCGCAAAGCGCTCGCCATCGACTGCCGCAGTTTCAGCAGGTCCCAGACTCGCACTGGTCATAATGCAGCGCATGCGTTCTCGTGGAATATCGAGCCGAGCGCAGAGACGTCGGATCAGCAGGGCCACCTCGGCCCCCCCGGCCCCCCTGTACATATGTGCCTCATCCAGCACGAGGATAAACTCGTTACGCGAGTCCGCTTTGAGCCATGCCTTCGTCTGATCAAAGATGTCGCGCTCGATAGGCCGCATGAGCATGTATTCGAGCATGGAGTAGTTAGTAATCAATAACTCGGGACAACGTGCTTGCATTTCATGGCGAGTCATCATTTCGCGGTCGCCAGGCTGGGTTTGAAGCCGACCGGTCCAGTTTTTTTTGGTGAAATTGTCGCCTTTTTTCTTACCCGATCCGTAGGTCTTCGTTTCGATGGCTGCAGCGCCATAGAAACCTACCAAATCCTTGCTTGGCCAGCGCCCAATCCTCACGAGCTCACCTTTCACGGCAGGCTTTTCGGCGACTTTGTTATAAAACTCTTCAAACAGCGGCTCTATGAAGCGCTCGTCACGCTCTTTGGAGCGCTCTCCCGGGTAGGGGGTGCGCCCGGTATAACTGCCGAAGCGGATCGGGTGGGAACGAGTCTGCGTTAAGATCGACGATGCGTCAGTGTTTCCTACTAGGCGACGGATTCGCGCCAATTGATCATTAACCAAGGCGTTCATCGGATAAAGCAACAGTGCCCGACAACCCGGCAGTTGCGCCGAGTCGGGCCGTTCCTGTCCCTCAATGGCTAATTGACCAATAATTGGCATAAGAAAGCTTTCGGTTTTGCCGGAACCGGTACCTGTTGCGACAACTAAATCTGCAGCCTCGTCACCTAGAAACGCAGTTAGCGCTTGCGATTGGTGCTCGTAGGGCCGAGGGTAAAGCCCGAGCCCCATGAGCGACAACTGGGTGAGCATATCGGCGGCGACCTTGGGAATGGGAAGTCGGTTGAACGGATCTCCAATTTTGTAGACTGAGGTCGCTTCCACATAAGGCGTCTGGACAATCGTTTCAGAACTTAGGAGAAGAGCGTGGCGCTCTCTCACGAGCCCTTCATCGCGAATATGGTATTGAGCTTCGATATATTGTCGAAGACTATCCGCCAGGCTTTTCGCAGTCTCATGAACACCAGATGCTTCATTCATAGAAATCCCACCCATTATTAACTTCCCTCGGCAAACTGGCGCTCAGCCACTTCCACGCTCAACCCTGCAAGTGCTTGGCGCACGAGCGGAAACAGCTCACGTGGTATCACATAGTCGGTCGTCCCTACGCCGCCGCCGAGTGACGGCAGTTGCCAGCCCAGTAGCAGCGCTTTTGTCTCTTCCCGTGGCAGGTAACGATGCAGGCGCAGTCGAACATGTACTTGCGACACATGCGCTTCAACCTTCATGGGATGACCTGCTTGCACGTCGAAATAAAACTGCAAGCGCCTCGCCTGTTGCGGTCGCAGTCCCGTCAGTTGCCGCAGACACCCCCGCGACACCTGGACCACAAAATACTCAAACCGTAGACCTGTACGGCATCTGGCGAGGAAGAGCCCTTCGGCGGTCGCGCAAGCAGACAGCGCGATCCATTTACCACTGGTCCGAATTGAAATGTCCGCTAATTCAGTCGTCGCGGGCGCCAGTTGCTCTTTGGCGCTGGTTAACAACTGGGTCGACCACGCCTGCAATCCTTCGATGGGTGCGCCAATCCATTCGTTTGGCTCCCAGAGGTCAATCCGTTCCGCGCAGGCATCGACGTTGACTAGTCTGACCCGCCCTGCCCCGCGCATCGCGATTGGCCAGGGAAAGGTTTGTGCGGGCCCCCCGCCGATGATCACTGCCTGCTTGTCCCCAAGTCTGACCGCCTGGGGTGAAGGCGTTAACCAACGTCCGCCGTCGAGTCGCACCAAATCCCCAAGGTCACCCAGACTGTACAGAATCGCCTTGATACCTGGTTCAGCAGCGTGTTCGTCGTCGAGAGTCGGCCACAGAGGCGTCAAACGCTGGCGGACTATACTTGTCAAACTGAGCGTGGTCGCAGGCACCCAAGCTTCCCGGTCATTCTTGGGCGCGGAACACAGATAGGATGCAGCCCGCAAGCACTCCGCTACTGCTGCGACCCTTAATCCTTCACCGTCGTTTCTGCAGCCCAAAGCGGCGGCCAAGGTTTTCCGGGTGGCGTCGCGATTAACCCCCACCCACTTCACTCAACACTCTCCGCGTGCACGGCGTCCGCGTCGATGTCGCTCAGTAACTCGGTCGTGCTGCGGGTAAGCGCCTCTACTGGCCCCCCGAGTGATTGAGCCCATGGCAGTGCCCATTGCTTCATCACGGTGTGAAGCGCTCGCTCAGAAGGACCTTGCAATACTAGTCGCAATTGAGCGTACGCTCGGTCAGCGATCCTGAGCCACAGGTTCCCTGGAGCAAAGTCCACCTGCCCTAGACGCTCCCTCAGCGTGCTTAGCAGTGCCAATGGAGTGTTTTCAGCCTGGTTGTGCAGGGCTTTCCAATCATCCACGGTCAGTTGGCCGAACTGCATTAACGGCATCTGCGCCGATAACCCACGCATAGCAAACTCGTCCGTATCAAACACCGGCCCGAGTTCTGACAGCGTCCCGCCGTCCGGAAACGCCGCAGGGCCGTGGGTCCAAGACGCAATCAGAACCAAGCGACTGTTAACACTCGTGGCGAACTGACGACGTGCCACAACATCGCGAATGGCACTGCCATACACCTCGAATGCCGACCGGTTCGCGCCTTTGAGCAACAAGCATCCAGACGACTCGGCTACCACTTCGAGGCAATCTGTCGCTGCGTCCTCTGATACTAGCCCTACGGGCACTCGCCACTCATGGAAGATCGCCCCTCCTACCGCTGCTGCGACCGCATCTGCGATTAAATCCGCGGTTGAACCTTTGAACTGAATAAGTTGGCCGCAGATGATTGCCGCCAAAATATGCCGCGCGTAGCTGTTGGCCTCGCGCTTCACTACGCCGCTTGCCTGAAGGTTGTTGGCAATGACCCGGCAGGCAACTTCTATGGAGTTTATTTCGACGAACGGACCTGTTGCTTCGTTCTCGATCAAGCGGACGCGTGATTGACCCCCGACTTCATGGCTCGGTCCGACGACTCGAGACTCCTGGGTGTTGACGCGCGCGTGCAGTGAAGCAAGGTTGGCTGCCGCGGCATCCCAGTCGAGACCCCGGGCGTTGAGGATCGCCAGTGCTTCCTCGAGCACTAAAACCCGCGCACGCTCGGCAACCAAGTCCTCTACCTGGGCAGCTAGGGCGCTTACCCTCTCCGAAATGAGCTCGCCGCGCACGTCTGAGTCAGCCAGTGCTGTCGACGCCTCCTGCTGCGCGCTACCCGTTGACTGAGCCAGTTCGCTTACCTGCTCCAAGCGCAGATCGACGCTTTGCAGTGCGGTACGCCACTCAGCGATATCCTTGTGAACACCACTGAGGTTGGCCGTCATCTGCTCAACCGCTTCGGTGGTTACTGTCGCCGTCAGTTCAAGTTGGTCAATGCGCTCGGCGATTTCCTCGGCCGCCGTTTCAGCCAAGTCAAAATAACCCTCAATTTTATCCAAACGGCCCGGCAAACCATCAATCATCCGATCCCTGGCGAGGGTGGAAGCCGGATGAAAGCTATTCAGGGCGGCCTGCATGGCAGGATCTTCGGCGAAACCACTGTACGTCGCCAGCCGCTCTACCGTTTCCCTTGAGGCATCAGGATACAACTCGGCTAAGCGCTTGAAGAAGCCAGCACCCGCATCCGCCAATTGGGGGGAGGTGTCTGCGGTGGGAAAGGCACTGTCCAAGCGGCTTTTGGCCCACGCTACCCACAGGCTAGCGAAGGCTTGCCAGTCAGCCTCGCTTTTATGTCCGGGCTGTGGATGCGCCAGATGCCCGATCAAGCGCCTCTGCTTTTCCTTGAATTCAGGTGGGGATCCTCGCCTAAAGCCGGGAATTGAGGCTTGACGATCAAAGAACGACTTGCGAAAGGCATGGGGTACCTCTTCGATGAACTCGGTAATCATCATTGTTCCGAGCGCCGAGATCCGCTCTCTTGCCTCTTGGCTGTACAGGTAACTCATCGCGAGACCCCATCTCCTGAAGATCGAATATCAAATCCACGTGCACGCACATCAGCCGCCAATTGCCGATAATTCGGTACCAGTCCCGGATTGGGACGCGCGGCCAAGAAGGCGTTGACCAACCCTTGGTCACTGCCAGAGAGTGCAATCGCTCCGCCAGCGTGTAGCTGAGATAGAAAACAACGCAGGCGCAATCTTAAAGACCGCCCAAGCGAAAGCAGTACGGTTGTTGGGTTGTCCATCGGCTGCGTAGCGCCGATGGACAACCGTCCGAACCCGCCGAAATCCAGGTAGATCTGGTATTTGGGGTCGGTGATATAAAGTTTGAGCAGGCTATTCAACGCAGGGGACAACTGGCATTTCTGCGAGGTGTGGTCATCCGTCACGTCGCTAGACACAAGGTGCCGGCTCTCCCTATGCCCATTAGGTGAAATAGCCTCTAGCCTTCCCCTGGTGCCCATCGGCATTGCCAGAGAATCGAAACACAGTTCCTGTGCTCTCGTCGCCATGACATAGGTTTGGCATCCCCTGCGGTGCAATGGGGCAACAACACGTTCCCCTTTATCGTCAATGAAAACCAAGTCTACCGTAGGGTGTTTGTAGCTTCGCGCCAGCGAATTATTCTTGGAAAAATACTTATCGACATCCGGATGCCCGGTTTTTCCGATCCTGAAATCATCGCTTCCTTCGCGTATCACAGTGAATAGCGCGGGTGACCGATCGGGCGCCGTTACAGAAATGCGATCATTCTGGTTAACGGCTTGCAAGGTTGGCCCGCCGTCGTGTGCTCCTCCCGGCATCCGGTGAGCGGCGAGGATGACCGCTTCAGACTCGATGTATTCAACCGTATTGATGCTGGAGTAACGGGTAAGGAACGGCCAAATGGTTGTGATCGAGGGTGTCGCAGGCATAACGCTCAGTTGGGTAAATTCTTCCAACCACTTTATGCAGGCCTCTGACGGGGTATCCGGAACCGTTACCAGGGCCAACTGCCATCCATGCCTTGACTTGAACCTGTCCACCAGCAGTTCCTCAGGGAAGACTGGTGTCGCCGGTACCGACCATAACAGGGCATAAGTCTCGGAGCGACTTAACACCTGCGCGCGGGGGAAGCCGCTGTCGCCATCCCGACCAATGGCGGTGAACACGGCTGCACCCACCGCAGATAGGCCTGGGCATGTCCTGGCAACGCCTGAAACGAACAAAGGGTCCGGCTTGCCTTCGAAGGAAATGATTTTGTAGTCGTTTGCTGTGGGCTCTGCGGTTACCCTGAAACCTGAGCCCATCCCGCGCATATTAAGCTTCTGCACCCTGCCGCCGACATCGAGGTTGATGTAGGCGTGACATGTACGACAGGGAGGCAAGACTAATTCAATCCACCACGCCCCTGCGTTCTCACCTTTTTTTATCATCAAGCGCAGATCCATCTGCCGCATCGATGCTGGTTGAGCCTTATCAGAGTTGACATGGCTCAGTGGCCCGGACATGAAATAAGCGCAGGAACTGGAGGACACGCCACGCCAGTGGGCGAAGTAGTTTTTCCGCGATGGCCCTGAGCGAAGCCCCACCCGCATGCGGCAGAAAGAACAAATATAATATCCGGAGCGTGTCGCTAAATCTGCGGTAACCGGTTTATTCGTCACTCGATCTATGGCGTAATCCATCGCTCATACCCTTCGCATTCATCCGCGCAAACTGATAATACGCCGCGGCTCAGTGGCTAAATGACAGTGAGCCGCGAAAAGCCGTGCCTGATGGCCGTAGAGGTGGATGAGATCCGTAGATTTCCAACAGCGAAAGTCAGGCCTGTTCATTGAACGCGGGATCAACCACCGATTCAGTGCTAACTCACCGATTTCACGGACTGACAACAGTGATTGGGTATCCGGCTTTCCGCTGCCGCTGTGGAGAAGCTTCGCGGCGTTGGTTGCCAATTGACAAATAAATACTTCACGCTGGATGCCGTGGCGCATGAGGTCGTCCTTGAATCCTAGCGCCTTAAGCGCCGCTCGCGTGGTGCGCAACCGCCAGTTAGGACCTTGGCCGAAGGCGTGCTGGTCTGCATATTGATGATCGAGATCTCGGAGATAATCTCGAAGCTCAACAAACAACCAGTCGGGTATATGGAAATGGCCCCAGCCGCCGGTAAAGCCAATGGACTTGAGGTATTGCGTGCCACCCAGCTTCAATCGGTTGTAGACCGCGGAGCGCCCCATGGATGAGGTCGTCACGACCGCCAACAGACGCGCATTTTTTTCCGCCTGCGAGATAATGCCGGTGGACCCGCCGTAGGCACTGGCAAAATCATCATAAATGTCCCGACTGCGAAGGAGACAAGCAATCAGCTTACCGCCCAGCAAGGCGTTATAGGGTGGGATCGCGCCAAGGACATATGCATCCATCAGGTTGACCAGTCGGGCAGCTCGGTCATTAGTATTCCAGCCGATGAATTTGTCTCTTACGCCAAGGTTGAAAACCGGATCCCCTATGGCGATCAACCCCATCAGTTTGCCATTCGCCTGGTCCCAGACTAGGTAACGCAAGCGCCTGCCAAAACCATTGGACACGGGCACAGACCACGACAACGATGCGAGCCGAAAGAGTTCGCTCTGCCACGTACCTGACGAGACGCGCTCAAGAACAGGGGAAATTTTTTCTGGCACCACCTCTCGGCCATCGGCAAAGTACTGCATTAGCTTGGCGCCGCTGCGCACAACGAAGGCTTCACTGGCGGAGAGCCGTTCTTCTCGTTGGGCCCCATGCAATGCGCGGATCGCCTCTTTGCCATTTCCAGGTGGGCAAAGAGCACCTTCCTGGGTTTTAGTGAAACCTAGCTGGTGCAAATGCTCTCGCACTTTTCGCTTGAGATTCGCTTCTCTCGGATTAACTCCAATAATAATCGCACTGCCGGTTGGCATACTGTTGCATCCCTGCTTGGAGTTTATCTCAACGAGGTAGGCGAAATACAAGCCATGCTGTTTCGCTTCTGCCGCCCTCAAAAGTAATGCGCACAGGCGCCAAAAGCACCGCGCGTCGAGGGGGAATACGGATCACTGCCGCACGAGGTCCGATCCTACACCGCCCCCGCCATTTTATGAAGAGGCGTACAGGCAAACTGACATTACCGGCACCGAGTTCGCCTGTATGCAGAATGGAGCAACCATTCTCCTGCCCCATAGCCGAGACGATGAGGGTAGCGCCGGAATCAGCCCGATCGACCGCCCCGACCAAGGCCATCCTGAGGCACGCCTCATCCAGATCTTGAACGCAACCCAGAGCTGCCGCACCAAGCGGTAATTGCCCAGCGTTCTCACTCCGCCGCCCACAGGGCTTTCGCCCCAGCTTGACGAGGCGGACGCGAAGCACCTACCCGCCAAAGCGATGGGCAACGTTCGAATTGCTCAGCAAGCGTGTCGGCACGTGTACAGCCGGCAGCACACTGCTCACTGGCGCCAGCCAGGCCGACCTCGCAACGCAACGAGCGCTGCTGCACGACATCGTGCTGCTCGGTCCGCCTCCCCTGCGGCCAGCCGGAACTGTTCGACATGCTCCAGCAGTGTCCGCGCTTTGATCAGGGCGAATAGCCCCTGGGTTTCGCAGACCTCCCCAGACCATATAATGAGTCCCCAATAGGCAATACCATGGCCTTCGACGGGGGCATCGGAAAGTGTGTTGGCCGAACGGCTACATCAAATCGCCGAAGCCGTTGACACTGGGAACACCGCCGGCACCAGATCCTTCGAAAACTTTGCTCTGTCGGGAAGCGAGATGACCTTCAGGCTGTTCTTGGCGCGCCCCGCCGCGATCAGTTCTGCCATCGGTCCCGCGCCACCGGCTGCCAGACAGTCTAGGTGCCCCAGGATGATGACTGAGTCACGCGCTCTGGAGAGCGCCACATTCAATCGATGGCGATCCAAGAGAAACTGGGTGTCCCCACTTGCTCTTGTCATCAACAGGATCACCATGTCAGCTTCTCCCCCCTGTACAGCATCGACAGTTGCAACGGACAACTGGAACGCATAGTGCTTATCCGCCGTATCACGCGCGACAATTTCCAGTTGCCCCTTGTATGGGCAGATAACCAACAGCTTCAAGGAGACTCTCGCTGCACTAACCCTTTTGTGCAGAGCATTGAGCAATTGATAGAGCGCGGCGCGCTCTGTGGAGTTGACCAACGAGTTAGGCGTGTCTCCCGTACCTGCCTTCCTATGCCGGTAATTCTGCATCTTGGAGAAATCTACAAACAGTGCGCGGGCATCGGTCAGGGACCAGTTCCCCGCTTTGCGATGAGACGTCAGTTGCTTCTGGTAAAACAGAGTACTGACTAGGTCACCAATGTTTTCATGCATCCGGTATTGCACGGTTAGCATGCCCTTGGCTTGCGGTCCTAGCCCCTCATACAGTTCTTGGAAAAAGTTCTTGCGCAGCAGGGTTTCGACCTCCGCCAGCGGCAACGTATACCCGATGCGCTCATCCAGCACATCAGTGGTCACCGTTGGCGGCAACTGGTTGTGATCCCCGACCAGGACTACCCGCCGAGCAATGGCCGCCGGGATCATCAGTTCGGCAGCAAAGGCCTTGCCTGCTTCGTCCACAATCACGCAATCGAAAGGTTCCTTCAACAAGGCGAAATCAGTACGCGCCATGCCCGTGCAGGTAGCACCGTGGATCAATTTGTCACGGAATGTCCAGCGGCTAGCAGCCTCACGCCCCTTGCGCGACTTCAGCAGAGACAGCCAAGCTTCGTGCAATTGAGGACTGATTTCTGCATCTCCCGCGCTCAAAGCATCGACTTTAATTTGATGCCAATTGGGCTCAAGCGCTTCACTAATCTTGTCCTGTTTTCCGTAACGCACTGTAACTGGCCGCAAATACTCTGCTGCCTCAAGCAGATCCTCGATTAGCTTGGTCACCGCGACGTGAGTAGGGCCGGTAATCAGGATACGCGGCCAGAGGTGGGGAGCTTGTTCCGGGAACAGTGTCTTAAGCCACTGAACCAGCGTGGTTGTCTTCCCGGCACCTGGAGGTCCCCACACCGCCACTACGGGCTCGCGCGACGCCAATACTTGAAGCACAGCGTCCTGCCCCAGATTCAACGTCTCGCCAGGCTCCGGGCTGAGTGTAAAGATGGCGTTGTGAACCGAGGGTGCCACAAAATCACCAGTGATCGCTTTCTCAAGAGCTTTGGATAGCGTTTCTTTTTGATTGCCCTCCCTGACCAATTCAAGCCGAAACAAATCGAAAGGGTTGATCTCGGCTTCGCTCATCCGCTTATGCGTGTCCAGGATGAATTCGCAAATACCAAGTTGGGCATCCAAAAGCTTGAACGACTGCAGAGGCCATACACGATCTCGCCCGACTGCTCGTAGGCGAGGTGAGCCTTGCTCGCCCAACGCGTCCTTCAACCAGCCAGGAACACCTTGGGAACCGAGCAAGCCTGTCACCTTACGCCCGTTTTCCTCGACCTGGCCGGGAAGAAAACCACAGCTTGCACTTTGCTCCAGGTAGAGCTGCTGCTCACGGTACACCAACGAGAGTTTGCGTAAATGCAGGGCAACCTGTCGTTGACGGGCAGCCTCGCGCTGGCCAAGGCGCTCTTCATTCAAGGCACACACAAAGGACTGGAAACGATTGCGGTTGGCCAACTCTTCATCCGTACTCCCTATGAGGACGGGGGTAAGGGCCACGTAGCACCGCAAAACGTCTTCAGGAGACTCACGAGCCTCAAGCGCGTCCAGCAACCGAAAACATCGCTGCTCGGCATCGGCCTCAGTGACTAGGGCATAACGGCCCAACTGAAAGACAAGACGGCCGTCATCATTCTCATAAATGTGCCAAGGCCTATCCTGGATTGCCGGTGTTTGAAAATAGTCCCACATCTGATGGATCAGGGGGATGTGCTCATCACTGATGCCCAGGGCGACTGGCCACCAATACTCTTCCAGGCCTGAGATACGAGGGTGCAATCTCACCGGCAAACTGTGGGACCGCGAATCACCGAGCACGTCGGTGAGCGTCCAGCCGTCCGCAAATACTTCCAACTCCGCGCCTGGTTTAATCCATTGCCCTTCGTGCCTGCCAAGTGGCAAACGCAAGGTGGCATCCTGCATCTGCAACTGGGCCTCATTGTTATCCAGGCGCACGACTGTCGCCGTCAACGGCTCGCCACCGCTGCCTCTTGCTGCATCCAACAATTTCACTTTGGCACTGCCAATGCGGGCGAAGCGTGCTTCATGATCAACCGCATAGAATACTCCTCGACCATCAAACGCTTCGGCCTCGACGGTATAATTCTGCAGACGCCCGCGCAGGCCGTGTGGCAACGAAATCACGGCGCCCTCGCAAGGGTAGTCCGCAGGCATTTCCAGCCAGGCAACGGTCGGCAACTGTGCGGGCACCTCACCAAATAAGGTGCGAATATACTGCGCGGTGGTTTGAAGGTAGGCGCGTTCGGCTGTGACGCGCCCCCGGGCAAGCTCAATTTCAAGCATCATCTGACGGAAGCTAGCTGATTCACGCGCGCCAAAGCGGGCTTTCAGTATCTGTCTGGCCCGTGCGTGCGCCCGTTCCAACTCACTGGCGATTTCGGACCGCATCGCCAACTCTCTTTCAAACATCTTCACGAGTTGAACCAGGTAGGGACGAATCAGCGCAGCAGTTTTGCGTTCATGTGCACCATGAATAGCAGCCAGTTCAGCTTCTAATGCTTCAATCTCAGTATTTACATCATCCAGACGTTTCCCATTCCACCAACTGATGGCAGTGGAAGTCAGAGTGATGCCAGCCAGCAGTAGCATGAACATTGATCAGCGTTTCCCTGGTTGGACCAATTCGACCAGGCGACCTACCAGCACCTCCATGCTGGCCCGCACCTCGCGCTGGTGATCATCGTTGATCAAGGACGGATCCATGACGGCTTCAAGCTTCTCGAATACTCTCAGAAGGGGCTTGAGCACATCGTCAACTTGGTTCAACCGCTGAAGCTCGGGCGCATTCTGCGCCTGGATTTTTTCGAGCTCTTTTTGTGCATGTTGCACTTGCGCCTCGGCCAGGCTTACGCGTCCCTTCCATTCAATAGAGGTTTTGTGCAGTTCCACAGCCGAATGCAATACACCAACCAGATCACGAAGTAGACCAATACCCTCGGTAAGCACTTGGGCGCGATCGCCACTCATGGCGGTATCACGCTTGATCCGCGCCTGGCGCGTCTGCTCCTTGGCCAGGTCGAGGGCATCATTGCCCCCGTTGGTGGACTTGCTGCGGGGTGTAGCCTTGGCAAGACTGGCGGGTAGTTTGAATCGTTCATTAGTCATGGTTGAGACTCCGGTCAAGCAACACTGGTGTTGAAGTATTCCACGCTACGACGCAAGCCTTGATCAGCCTCCATTAACCGCTCCAGAGCCGTTTCAAATGACTGAACATCAGGCAGGTCGCCTTTCCTGATCAGCGCCAATTCATCCAGGCAATGGCGGGTCAGTTGAACGCAACGCAGCGTCATCCGCCCCACAACCTGACGAACAGCGGCTGCTTGTGTCATCTCCCTTCGCGCCAGATCAATATCCTGGGCAAGTGCCTCACGCTCAAGCTCCAGACGCTTTTCCTCCTTGGGGATCAGAGCCTTCAAGCCGTCGCGGTGCACCTGGGCTTGGCGTAAAGTCAAGTAGGAGTCGATCGCCCCGAGTACCGCTGATGCTGCTTCAATGCTCATGAGCACCGGGTTGGCGCCTGCAGTGGCTTTCTTCAGGCCTCCCGCAATGCCATGTCGACTGGCCGCCGAGATGAAGGTTTTTGTAAAGTAGAACGCATGCCTTGGTAACTGAGTGCCCATAGTCCTTCCACGTCAAAGCTGAACCCAACACCATGTACCAGGGCCTGCCTTTGCCAAGCGCTGAGCGATGTCGTCAGGCATGTGTTGAATGAAATCCTCCGCACACACTGAAGCCTCCTGGGCCTTGACGCCGCCCTCGCGCGGCGCCCAGAGCGTGCCCGTTGCAGGCTCCCAGTAGAGCTGTTGCGCTGAATCCCGATAACGCACCATGAGCAACGCGTCACACCCTCTCTCCTTGGGAGGTGGCCTGAACGGTGGTCGCCCTACAGCGTGAAAACTCTTCCACAGCCCTGCGAGCACCCAATGCTGGGATACCTCAAGTTTCAAGGCTCTCCAGTTGGGGGTATGCGACAGGAACAAGTGGACATGGGGGTTGCGGAGCATGGCCGTAAGCTGTTCACGTTGCACCTCGCCGATTTGAGCGCGGAGCAGCAGACCATCAGGCAACTCGTCCCCCCTCAATCGCATGAAACGGCTCTGTTGTTTGTGGCTGAATACTGGGGTGGGCAAATGTCGAGGGTACGTTTGAGCCACAGCGTCAATGGGATGAACTTGCTGCTCTGCAGGTGCCGCGCTTGCAAACAATCCAGCGACGCCAGAGTCATTGAGCAGTTTTGAAGTAGCCACGCCTGCTAATAATCGCTCGCCTGATTGAGTGATGGTCTCACCGGCCGCCAGCCCCTCTTCTCCAAGCAACGCCACAATCTCCTGGATTGAAACCAACGGAAGGCCAGTCAGTTCGGCGATTTCACTCACGCTCAAATGCTGGTTCAACGCCTCAAGTGCGAACAGTGCAACCGCGTCGCAGCGTCTGGGGACCCGCGCGAACGTGCGCACCTGAAACTCGGTTGCTTTGAAATACAACGTGATTCGTGGCGACTCAGGCTGTGGCAAGCAAGCCTTGATGCTGGCAGTAACACGCCCGTTGCGAGCACGCTTCTCCGTCAGCCAATTTTCCTCAAGCAAAATAGTACTGATCTGCACAATGTATTCTTGAGCAAGGTCCAGCACCTCTGAAGGATGATCTATCCAGCTCCAACTGATCTCGGCCAATGGCACCCGGAGCACAAGCGCGCCAGCCAACAGCCAGGCGCCTCGATCATCAAAACGCTCGACCCGCGCACGCACTGCCGTGCCTGGCTGCAGGTTGCCCAAAGCGTTACGCAGCCGGGCCTCGGTCAGCGCGTGAACGCTGCCCCGCCAGCCCCTCTGGTCCCGGCTGGTCAGCACGAACTCCACATTGTCGCCTACGCTGAATAGACTGACCGGGTTCTCGAACTTGGCGTTTGGGCTCAACAATTCATGTTGAGGAATCAGGACGGTCGTGTCTTGGTACTGTATCAATACAGATTTCGGCAAGATCTTGACAACGCTACCTGCAACGATCCTTCCACAGTTCTCCGCACCAAGCGAAGTACTCGGCCCCTTGGGAGGACGTGAGGGGGAAGCCGCGCGATGCGTGCGCTCCGGTTGAGAATTACGCCCCGATAGAGACGGCTCAAACGCGTTCAGTAATCGTGAAAGAAAATCGAGCAAGCAGCGTCTCCGTCCATTGAAGGCTGATAAAGATTGCCATCCGCATCATCGCATCATGTTGTGGACTGCCGGTGCGGTTTTCGCACTCGGGCCTTCAGCATCCGCTAACGGCTATCGACTCGCATTTGCCCTCCGCAATGTACGGTTGTGAAAAGTACTAAAACGCACTTTTCAATCCTCACGCAAGCCGCATTGGGCTTGTGCTGGATTGGCAGAAGGATGATTCATTCACCCCACTACTGTGGTGGAGTTCGGGCAAGCGCATTGCAAGCCTTATGTTAGAGGCTTTCTGCCATACCCACAACCAACGCACGGTCATGCATCAGGTTTCAGGCGCACACAATCAGATCCTCATGTGCTTGCAGCTACTGTTGGCCCAGCTTGGTAAACACGGCACCATAAGGATCCTGCAAACGCTCATCGCTGATGGGTAGCGGTCTGCGCAGAAAGCTACGCCACTGCTGCGCGTCACTGATCCTTAGCTGTTTGTCGAAGTGCACCTGTACGCACGCATCCATTTGCTCTTCCACCTGATGCTTGCGCTCGATGAACGAAGCAACCTGGTCTTCATCAACCGATCCCTGCAGAAACGGATAGTGAATGCTCAACTCCGCGTTACCTGACCGCTGCAGCCGCTGGTTCACGCAGCCAAACAGGCGATCCAACCGGCCCACGCGCTGCTCATTGTCACCGGGTGAGCCGGCTAGGCCGTAGTGATGGATCTGGTGGCACTGCAAATGCAGGTTAACCCCTTCCTGGAGTACCGAAGTGGACACCAACACGTTGGGATAGAACGGGCTATTGAAGCCGAGGATGAGACGCTGACGACCTTCGCTGTTGTCTCCACTGGCGTACCAGCATGGGCTGGTGAGGCGCTTGAGGCTGCGCCACTCCTCGTCCCATTGATCCAGGCCATGGTCGATGATCTTGCCGCATAGCGTGTCAAACGTTTCCAACGCGGCGGTGAAATAGCGCAGCATCAACGAGCCATCGACCCGTAGGCTTACCCAGTCATGAAAACCACGGTACGCACGCTGCACCTCACGCTCGCGGGTCTGCTGCCGGTATTCGACAAACCAGGCGTAGAGCTCGACGACGACAGGGCTCGCATAAAGAAACCCGGCCTTGATGTAGTTCGCGAAGTTCTCCGCAATCGCCTTGTTGTCGCGCGCCCAGCCTTCGAGCTTGCGATACAACGCCGGCGGCAGGCGCGGTACCAACAGCGACCAGACGCTGTGGAGCGGATGTTCCAGGCGGTCGCGCGGTGCACCTCGCATGCGGGCGGCGGCATCGTGGACCCCCGGCACGTCCCAACCGTGCAAGCGTACGTACTTGGCGGCATTGGCATAGTCGATCCGACCTGTCTCCGCCTTGGCGTAGAACGCGGAGTAACCGCCAGTCAGGTAGTCCGATGCCGGCTCGAGGAACAGTGCAAAGACGCTTTCCGGCTTGCTGAAGCGCAGGCGCACATTGGCGCAATCGGTTTGCCCACCTGAGCCTTTCTTGACCACGAACAGCTCGGCGATGCGCGATGCCAACTGCGTACCCTCCCCCTCGCCCTCGTCTTGCCCTGCCTCCTCGTGCGCGTCCACTTCGGCAAGCGAGTGCTTCACGCCTTCATGAAACTGGGCATAGCCATCGCGTGACCAACCCTGATGGCGCCAATGCCTGACTGCGGGATCGTCCGCTTGCTTGCCCCATGCATTGACGATCATTCCGACCAACAACTCGTCGTAGCGCTCGTTGATGCGCTGGGTCAGTTCACGAACAGAAGGTATACGCCGAACGAAAATCAGGTGCTTCAAGTCCTCGAGCGCAGTGCCGAGGCCATCAGCCGCCTTCGGCACGCACTGGTCGATCATCAAGCCGTACTTGGGGTGATCCGGGAAGGTGTGAAACTGGTCGCGATAGCGACGGGTAAGGTCGCGCAACAGCTCGGTATCGGTAGCCTTTGAGAAATCCTCCACCATCCGGTCTTCGACCGCATCCTGATAATCCGCATCGGCACCAGAATCGATCTGCGGTTTCCAGCCAAACGACTCGAACCCTTCCAGGTAGCCATAAGTGAGACTCTTGTTCTCCTTCTGCCGGCCCAGGTCGGCCACCAGCCGCTTCTGATACAGAGCAAAAAACATCTCGGCATCCGGACGCCCATCGAAGCTCGCAGGTACGGCTTTTTCGTGGCGGTAGTGCCGCTTGCCGTACAAACCGCCCTGTCCCTCCATCAACCGCAGACGCCGCAAGGCATACCGTTGCAGCAACTGACGCGTGCGCTCGGCGCCGCTCATGGCTTCAAGGGCAGGATCACGATCGAGCTGGGTAAAATAACCCAGGATGTTCTGCACATCATCCAACCGGGTATGGCTGGGCGTCGCAGTGAGCAATAGGTTCCAGACACCCAGCCGGCTGTCAGCGTTGCCAAACAGCGCCTTTGCGGCACTCACACGCTGCGATCCACCCGAGACGTTGCGCAGGTAATGCGCCTCATCGACGATGATCAGGTCAAAGCCCGAGGGCCCCAAGTACTGCTTTAATCGATGATGGCAATTGGCCGCGATACTACCTGCGCCCTCGGCACCTTCCGCGCGCCGCTCGGGGCCGAGCAAGCCACTGAGCGCGTAGACCGTGGTGAGGTAAAGCTGCCCCTCATTGTTTTGCACCGACTGCACCAGGTGCTCCAGCTTGTAGCACTCACAGACCGTGGCTACGGGCATGCCATCTTCGGTTTTAACTCGGTCATCGGCTTGGCGAATGTGCTCACGAATGAAACCTTCGAACTCCCTGCGCCAATGCCCGCACAAATGTCGATTGGGCGCCATTACCAGCACCTTGGCATCAGGCTTGTTTTTCCACAGCCATGCAGCCACACCCAACGCCTGGAAGGTCTTGCCCATGCCGACTTCATCCGCCAGTAGCGCCACTTTGCCCGCTACCAACAGGTTCCACAGGTAAGCCACCCCTTCGGTCTGCTTGGCCGCCATGGATTCGCGATCATCTGCCTGATAGGTCCAGTTGGAATCCTTACGCCCTTTGAAGTTGATCCACTGGGATACGGTTTCAGGGATGAGCACACCCTCTTCAAATCGACTCATGTCCCACCCCACTTGCTTTCCAATCCGCCGAGCTCCTGCTCAAGCATTTGCCGAAAATCATCATTGGTCTCGGCAGGTAACGGTGGCATATCGACCTTCAGTGTCCGCCAACGCGACAAGGCAATCCTGCTGTCATCCTTGGGCAAGCGTTGACGGAGTGCCAGCGCCAACTTGCAGAGCGCGTTAACCTCCTGGACCAGGAACCAGTCGAAAACATTGGGCGTAGATCCACGAAGTCGCTGGCGGGTCTTGTCTACCCATTCCTGCAGGCATCCCGGTCGCACGAACACCCAGTGTTCAAGCACTGACAATCGTTCAACCCCACGCAACCGGGCCGCGAATTGGTAGCTGGCCGTGAATAACCGAAAGTAGCTGATATGCGCAGAGTCTGAACCGTCTTGCTCGCTTGCCACGGCGCCTAGGTCGGCGCTCAGCCCATCAACCTGTGGCTCACCCGTTGCAGATTCGCGGACACGAAATCCGACATCATCCTGATTGGGCACAATATCGATTTGCGCCATGGCGTCGACCAGGCCAACCAAGTCGTCGTACCGCTGCGCGCGTCGGAACTCGGGGGTAGTCTCCAGCAACATGCCGACGAAGCACTCCCGGCCGTCCTTGAGCACCTGGAAGCTGTGATCGAACAACAGTGCATGCACGTGCGCCACCGGCACTCTGCACGCCTTCAATTCGTGGCTTCGTGGTTTCCAGTCGAGCGCGAATGCAGCGTCGATATCCGGCAACTTGATCCTATATCCCTGATCTGGTTCTTGCCCTATATGCCATTGGCCGCGCAGTTGGTAAACCTGCTCCGCCCAGTCGAACTCCACCACGATGTCAAAGGGAAGGTTCTGCGGGATTTTCAACGCTTGCGCCTGTAATGCTTCGTCGCTCAAGAACAATGCCGGGCTGGTGTCCATCGTGGCGCCGAGGACGCTTTCCACTGCACTGTTGTTCGGCAAGATAAAGCCCGCCTCGATGTTGTTGCCGGGTAGCCTTTTACCCCGTGAGTCGAGCAGCGAATTGCTGCCCGCCCGGGTGAAGTTCCACGAGCCGATGGCCAGGTGCGTGGAGGTTTTCCAGAGCTTGGCATGGGTCATTGGTGTGCGCTCATCGACCGTGGTCGGGTTGTGCCGCAAGCGCAACTCATCGTTTGCCAGCAGGTCTCCAAGCGCCTCGGTCCAACCGGTACGCAGGAACTGCCCATCGAGCCGGTCCGGCACCAGGCTGACCTTCATGCGCGTCTGCTCGTAGCTGCTCCTCAGGTGGCTGACGAACAGAGCCAGATCCTTCGGTAGATAAGGGGACCAGACTGCCAGGTGATGGCAAGCACGCTCGCCCAGCAACTGGACGAGAAACGGTTGCCTCTGAAAACTGTGGCAGAACCGCACGGGTGACTCAGCGCTGGCGAACGAGCTACTGCGCCTATTTTCCAAGGGGCACGGTACGCCCACATTTGTGAACAGTGCCTGGAAGAACGCTTTAACGGACTGGTAAAGCGAAAGCGCATTGATCGGCTGGAAGTGGAATACCTCCTGATTGCGCGCCCATCCGCTAAGTGTGAGGTTGGCACTGCCCGCGCCGAGCACGCGCCCCTGCTCACCTTCCAGATAGATCACCTTTGCATGCAACAAGCTGTCTTCGCCAACACCTGGGTAGCTCCATTCCGTTTTTTGCGCAGTACAGACTCCGTGCACCTGGAGCGCCGTGCGCTTGTTCTGGTCGGCACCGATGAAACGCCGGTCACAAAAGACCCTGAGGTCGATTTGCTGCTCCGTCAGCGCCAACTGAAGCGCCTCGTACTCCATGCGTGTGCGGGGAGTCTCGGCACCCAGTACGGTTGGCAACACATAGGTTTCGATGAATTCGATATCGATGTTGAAGCTGGTAAGCCAAACCCTGCGCAACCGGCCGCAGGCCTTCACTTGCTCGCTGAATGCTGAATGCAGTTTCATGCCTGGCCGCCCCGATAACCGGTCACCAAATGGTCAAACTGGGGAATGTAGTACGTGTTCACCCAGCGCTGCATGGGCGTATCCTGCGCCTCAGGCAATGCCCTGGTACGAGCACTGAGCTTGACCTTCTCGGCCTGGTCGATTTGAACCCAGGGTATCTGGCCACGCTCGCGCATCACCGTCGCGTGGTAGTCCACCATGCCGAGAAACTGGTCACTGAAGCGTTCCTGACGCGCCAAGCTCATGAGTCGCTCCAGCCGTCGGCGGCCGGTGTGCGAAAGAATGCCGAGCAGTTCTGAATGCGCATCGATACGCGCGGCGGCCGCCGGCAAGGTTGCGGCATCGCGCCCCAGCCCTTGCCAGTGCGCCTCGATTTCGCCAAGGCTCTGGTGCCGGCCATGACAGGCCAGGGTAAACAGCAGATCGACCTGAGCAAGGAGTGGTTCGACCTGCTGCACGTGCACGAGCTTGCGTCGCTCGGGCGTTTCGCTGCAGTTTTTTTCGGCCAGGGCGAACAACTGCTGGATCGGCAGGTGGCTGTCTGGATTGTGTTGAGCTTGATCATCCATCACCCGCAGCAGTGCACCCGCAGCGCCCGTGTCGAGGCCGGTCAAGGCTAGCCAGAAGTCGCGCGTGTCAGCGCCTACTTGCGCGGAGTTCGGCAGTGCTGTTCGGTAGGCCTTGATCAGACTGCCCGGTACTTGCTTGAGCGCGCTTCCGCCACCTGCCTTGAAGCGCAGGAAAATCCCCTGCAAATGCATGCGCGCTTCTTGGAACAACCTGTGAAACGGCTCGTGAGTTTGAATCATCCCCTTAACTTTCACCCACAACAGTCCTGCTTCTTGACTGTGGTGGTAGTTGTAGCGGTCGTTGAAGAAGCCTATCTGCATGAACGGTGTCTTGTAGCGCCCACTCACACCCAAGCCCAACTGACGCACCAACAGGTGCCCGGCTGGTTCATGGGTGAAGCGCAGAAATGGGTTACTGTCGACCTCCAGACGTGCACGAGCCTTGCTGGCGCCCAGCACGCCTTGACTGTCAACGCCGGTATCGGGCGCAGCAGTCACCATGGCATACGTGAATATGTTCTCCAGATAGACTAGACAAGCCTGGCACAGCGCCAGCCCATAACGTCCTCCTGACTGCTCACGCAACGCTTTGCTCGGGCCGGTATCAACATCGTCGAACAGGTCCTTAATCACTGCATGATGCAGCAGATTGAGCGTGTAGTTCCGTACGTCGTTCGAAACCGAGTTGACCCGGTTGCGAAAGATTTCCTGGCCAAAGGCAGACCAGATGGTCAGTACACCCAACGGATCAATCTGGCTGTCGCCACTGAGGTCTTCATCGTATTCAGTCAGGTATTGGCTCAACCGCATGAGGTTTCTCAAGACAAAGGATATCAACAACGCGACCGAGCAGCAGAGATTATGCTACGCCAGTCTCACGATACAGATTTCAAGCGAGGGTTAGGTGCTGCGGGCGACAGGGCAGGCGCGGGTGCAAGGCCTTCGACGCACCTCGTACGGATCGCCGACACCACGCTCGCGTCAGTCGCGCAGCCCTGTTGCACTCTAGACATGGTATTGCGACCGCTTGCGGTGCTCCTCCCCGACCCATCACCGCTCCTTGATTCTGGGCTTACGCAGCTTCGGCGCCTGCTGCTGGACCAGTTGCTGCTCCAGCGTATCAGCACGCGCCTGCTGGGCCACGGCCGTATGTCGCACCTCGTCAAGCATTTGCTGCATGGCATGCAAGCGGCCTTCCAGAGCTTGCCGCTGCTGCTCGCCCTGCTCCGCCGCCACTTCGGCCCGCGCCTGCTGGGTGGCTGCCTGGCGCTGCGTCTCGCTCAAGACGTGACGGTCTTGCTCCGATCGTTGCTGAAGTTGGTCGAACTGGCGCTGGAGCTCTCGGCGTTCAACCTGGCGTGTTTTGCTCTCCTCGCGCGCCCGGTCAATTTCGCGGTAGGCGCGCTCCTCGACACCGCGCACGTAGGCTTCTTGTGCCAGCCGAGCCTGCTCGACTTGATGCAGGGTGTCGTGCTGTTCGGCCTGCAGACCATGCAACTGCTGTTGCAAGGTGTCGCAGGCCAATTGCAAGGCGCCACGTTGTTCCTGCAGATCCTTAATCTGCGCCTGACGCTGGGCCAGCAGTAGCTCTAGATCGGTCAGGCGGGTTTCAGCGCTCTGCCGCGCAGATATTGCCTCTGCCGTCTGCTGTCGCGCCTGAGCAACGTCCAGCCGGGCGCGGGCATCCAATGCTACGAGTTCCTCTCTTTCCTCCGCGAGCACCTGCCGCTGGATGGCCAGTGACTGCTCGACCACGCCTTGAGCCAAGGTGGTCGCCTGCTGCCAGATAGCGACAAAGGCCTGGGCCACTTCCGCCGGCAGTCCGGGCAACCGCGTTTCACCGCGCAGGCGGCCGGCCAACTGTTCCCACCATTGGTCGAGCAAGGCACCGACCCGCGCCGGGCTGCCGCGACCCAGTTCCAAGCGCACCCGTTCTACCGTCGGCCGCTCGCCACGGGCCAGCACCGCGTCTGCCGCGGCAAACACGTCGTTTTCCGGTACGCCTACCGCCATGCCCTGCCCTCCGCTATATTAGGTCTGATAAAGAAAGATTATCCGACCTTATAAATTTAAAACTCAATTTATAATACGTTGAACGTAATGAATAATACAGATGCACTGCAGGCACGGTTTGATAACCCACTAGCCCTGCACGAGATCGCTGACACTACCCGCGCGGCCGCCGAGGCGTTCATCGCCGCCGGCACGGCCGTCAACACCGTGCGCAGCTATCGCAGCGCCCTCGCCTATTGGGCCGCCTGGCTGCGCCTGCGCTACGGCCGGGCGCTCGGCGACGGCGCCCTACCACCGGAAGTGGCGGTGCAGTTCATCGTCGATCACCTGGCTCGCCCGAACGCCGACGGTACCTGGAGCCACCTGCTGCCGGCGAACGTCGATGCAGCGCTGGTCGCCGCTGGGGTCAAGGGTAAATTGGGTGCTCTGGCGTTCAGTACGGTGAGTCATCGTCTGGCGGTGGTGGCCAAGTGGCACCGGCTCAAGGATTGGGACAATCCGTGCGAAGCCGCGGCGGTAAAGACCTTGCTTCGTGAGGCACGCAAGGCGCAGGCGCGCCAGGGTATGGCGGTGCGCAAGAAAACCGCGGTGGTGCTGGAACCCCTCCAGAGGATGCTCACGACCTGCACCGATGGCGTGCGTGGGATCCGCGATCGCGCCCTGCTGCTGTTGGCCTGGAGTGGCGGCGGCCGGCGCCGATCGGAGGTGGTGGGCCTGCAGATCGAAGATCTGCGCCGCCTGGATACCGACACCTGGCTGTACGCGTTAGGCGCGACCAAGACTGAGACCAGCGGGATTCGCCGCGAAAAACCGCTGCGTGGGCCAGCGGCACAGGCGCTCGCCGCCTGGCTGGCAATAGCGCCGGCTGTCAGCGGACCGCTTTTCCGACGGCTGTACAAAGGCGGCAAGGTGGGTACCACCGCGCTGTCAGCGGATCAGGTGGCGCGCATCGTTCAGCGCCGCGCTCAGTTGGCCGGCCTGGAGGGCGATTGGGCAGCGCACAGTTTGCGCTCGGGCTTCGTCACTGAGGCCGGGCGTCAGGGCGTGCCGCTCGGCGAGGTCATGGCCATGACCGAACACCGCAGCGTGAATACGGTCATGGGGTACTTCCAAGCCGGAGCCATGCTGTCCAGCCGCGCCACCTGCTTGCTGGGTGACGAAGAGCTGCATCGCCCTGATCAAAATGCCTGAACCGCAGCGTCACCGTCATTACGCGATAGGGACATACCTCTGCACGCAGCACCGACAGCCGATACCGCGCCACGGCGTCCCACTCGATCCACATTATCTAGCCAGGAACCGCAGAGAGGGAGGCGCACTCATAGAGCTGGCACAGGACAGCAAAAACGCAGTGGCGCTTGGCCACGTGGCTCAATGGTGTGGTACAGCGTAGTGCTGGTCAGTCCCTTCTCTCGTGTAAATCTCACCATCCGACCTAAAGCACAGCTTCGTTCTGTTCAAGAGCCCCGTCTTGCATTGGTCCCAGTCGAGATTGACCCCTTTCTTCGCCAGCACCGCGGCCTTCGCTTCCATCTCGGCGATTTGCCTGCGACGGAACTCAATTTCCTCGTGGCTCGGTAACAGAGGGCTGGCCAGGAACCATGCGGCCGCACCGATCACGGCAAGAGCACCAACCAAGGTCACAAATGTTTTCACCCCCAAGAGGCGTCCTGCTTTCTCATAGCGCTTTGTTGCCACCGCTGCAGCTTCATTGGCCTGGTCGAATTTCTCAGTTAGCAATTTCGCAGCCTCGGTAGCAGTTGCATCCGCAAGGGTCGATAGGTCATTTCTCGCGCTTGAGATCTGCCTGTGCACCTCTTGCTGAAGCCTGCTCAGCGCCAGAACGGCTTTGTCAGCGGCGTCCTGTGTCTGCAATCCTGCCGAGAGTAATGAAGTGAGCATTTCAGCTTGCGCTCGAATTTTCTCGTCGTAGCTTTCGTATTCTCGCGCAGTCACGAGGGTCGTCATCGGCTCAAGCCTCGATCGTAGGTCATCTGTTTGGCAAGCTCCTTTTCTTGCTCTTGCCGAAGCAGCAGTTCGTGGCTGCGCTCAGCACGGGCGATCCGCTCCATCACCCAATCGCGGTGGTTCATATTAAGCTCAAGCATGTCCTCCAGCGGCGCGAACTTCAGGACGCCACCGGGTTCAGCCAAAAGCAGCAGTCCGCCAGTGCCTGAAGCGGCTTTGCCACTGACAGTCTTGATAGCCAAGAGGTACTGGTTGATTTGCGCGCCGGAAAAGCGGGTTTGCTGAGTGGCGATGGCTTCAGCTGTCGACTGAACAAGGGCCTCAAGCCGGCCGCTTCGTGGATGATGATCCCTGGGGAAGGCATCCAGATACGGGACCGTCAGCAGACCTAACGTATCAGCGGTGGCTTTAGTCTCAACGTACCAATGCACTTCTCGGGAAATTTCGGCGAGACCCAGGTCGTTAATGATTTGCTTGAGTCCTGCGTGTTTGCCCCGCTCCTTCCTTAAGTCCGCTCCCTCTGCTTTGAACTCCAAGAGCCGGACCACTCCGCTAAACTTCACCAACACATCGCCCAACAGTTGGTCGGCAGGCGTTTGTTGGAGCAAGTTGACAGATCCCGCCGCTCCCAGGCCGGAGTCTCGTTGCTTATCACGTATCGAGTAACCCAACGAGAAGAGGAAATTGCCGATGGTGATGTTTTCGTAAAGCTTCATGGGACGTATTGATCCTATCTACCGGAATCCTACCTACAGGCGCCGTAACAAAAGCGGCTAAGCACGAACGTTGGGCGTCGGATCAGGAGCCGATGCGGATAGCACCGGTTGAATAGCGCTGCTTGAAGGCCAGGTCGATGGCCGCGACGTATTGGCTTGGAGAGACGTCGAGCGACTGTCCTAGCAAACGGTGCACGGCTTTCACGGTATCAGCGCGCGCCTGATGACTGCTGACAAGCTGGACCGTTAGCTGAAGATTACCGGGTTCGAGAAAGTCGTTGAGCAGCGTGGCCTGGGCATGCAGTTCTCGCTCGATAACAGCCAACTCAGTCATATCATTGAGCGCCGCTTCGGCTGACTCCAGTTCCGCAGTGTTCAATCGTGATTTGGTTGGGATTGCCTCAAGCCGCTTGCGCATTTCAAACAAACGCTCCTGATACCGCTGCCCCCCTAGCTGTAACCACACTCCCAAGCCCTTGAGCGTGCCGAACGAATGCGGGTACCAGTGCCGCTCCTCGTAGGGTTTGCCTTTCTCGTCGACCCCCTTCTTGACGACTTGGTAGTCCCAGGAGATTCCCAGCACATTACTCTTCCAGCGGTTATTCAGAAGCTCCCCAATGCGCTGAGGAAGGGAAGACAGAACCTCACTGGCGCGGCCTTGCAGTTCACGGTGTTTGCTATTCGCCGCGCGAACTCGCTCAATCAAAGATTGCCGCTGGCTAAGCAGGGTTTCGACCCTGTGGCGCCGGATGTTCTGCCGCTCGGTAGCGCTCAGCTGCTTGAACTGTCCCCTGACCTGCTCGTCATCCAAACCCAGGTGATTGAGCGCGCAGCAGTTACCGATCAGCACTTGTGAAGCATCATGAAGCTCGACGACGTAACCATGCTGATGCAACTGAGCACAACGCCTTCCATGCTTCTGGTACTGACAGCTCGCCTCGGCCTTTATCAACCGATAGGGTCGCAGTGGAGTCCGATACTGCTCCTTGGTAAAGGTGCACTCGGCTGCAAGCTGATAAAGCGAGTTCAAATCCGCAAGCGTTCTCAGCTCAACAATTTCAATCGAAGTAGTCATCAGCGTCCTCGTGGAAACCCAGTCGCGCATATAGCTGTATATTAACCCAGTACTCGCATAATGCCATCAATTGCGTTCAATACGCCGAGCCAGGATTCCGTGCCGGCTGGGCTACTCAAGGCGTAAGGGCCGCGCCCTTTCCAATCGTTTACGGTCGAGTCGCCACAGGGTTGTAATGTCCGCTACGTGGAACCCATCCCCTCCTCGGCGAAGGTGGACCTGGCAGGTCCCTCGTGATGGCAATACCGCCTACGCTCACCGGCACGAGCACGCGGTGTACTGCCCGGCCAAGGTCCGACGCAGTCCACCAACGCCATCCCCCTACGAGTGGGTAACACCTCTTCCTTGCCCTGCATGAACGCCTCAATAACGGCTTACTGATTCACTTCACCGCACAGGCTGGCCAATGCGGATGCAGCAACTCAGGCGGAGAAACGTGAGCAGTGAAGTGGTTAGGCTGCGGGCGTTTCGAACGTGCGGCCGACAAGCACGCCGCGAGCCGTGCCGCTCTGCCCCAAGAGGCCTGGTCTATACTCTTAGGACGGTGCATGCCCCCCCGATTAAAAGGAATTCACGCGAGGGTGTGGCGAGTCACTCCACGACGCGATCTATCTAAGTCGAGGGGATGGCTATGCCTAATAAGACACCGGAAAATGCCTTTTTGGCGCGGCTGCGGGGACGCAAGTCGACGCGCAGCAACTTGTGGCTGGTCTACAGCCATAAGATTCGCTCTGACCTCATTTTGGAAAGCAATCAGGAGCTCGCTCACTGGTTGCTGCACCTGGAGTTTGAACCAAGCATCGTCAACTTCTGGATTCCAGGAGCGAACGAACTCTACGCTGACCAACGCGGCGGTCGAAAGACCCGGCCGGACGTGATTGCCACGAATGCTTCTGGCGGGCTGGAGTGGCACGAAGTCAAGGCAGGATACGTCGAGGAAAACACAGTCAGTGAGCAGATCATCGCGCAACGTCAGATGGCTGCCGACAATGGCGCTACCTACCGCTTGTTTGATGAATCAACACGCCTGACGCACCGCTATGAGTTAATGCCCCGACTGCGACTCATGCATTTCGTCGCCGTTACCCGCAGCCAGTCCATTGATCATGTCCGACAAGCGCTCCTGAATTATGTGAGCGAAGCACAGTCGGGGACCTTGGGTGAGATGCTGCAAGCCAACCCTGTACTACCGCCCACCCATCTCATTGCAGCGTTGATCCAGCTGTCGATCGAAGGCCGCGTGACTCTCGATATTGAGCAAACCACTCCGACGCGGCAAACGCGGTGGTCAGCGAGAGCGTCGCTATGAAGCGTGTTGGCATTCCGCAAGCAATTAAGGACGGCGCTTGGCCACGCGTCCAACCAGCGTCCGTCCCGCAAGAACAGTGGCCGGTTTTCGCCCGCAAACGGCTGGCGGTGGAACTGTACATTGACGGTCGCCCCATGACAGAAATCAGAGTGCGAACCGGTTTTCCAGGCAGCGAAGTCAATCGAATCGTTGATCGTTTCTGCGCCATTGATGCGGACGGACACTACTTTGGTGAACGGGCCTTGCTGACTCACGCGCGAGTGACGCTCTACGAGCGCCGGAAAGCTGCAGGGCCAAAACGGACGGAACAGCGAGGTGGCATGTCTGGCTTGCTCAACAAGCTGCTGGGCGACCACAGTAACATCGAATTGGCCATGATCGAACGCTTACGTAGACCTGGTGCTCCGCACGATAGCACTCGAAGCGAACTGAGCTATTTGATCAACGAGTTTTACAAGCTGCTGAACAAGGCTGGGATCTCAGCCCCCGCTTGGCCGTTCAACACCAAGCATGCAGGACGCACCAGTATTCGCAAGTACCTGAAAAGGCTCCGAGCACGGTACGCAGTTCAATACATACACAGTCACGGAAGTCCGGAGGCTGTGGCGCATCTCGCCACGGGTACCGGCCATGAACGTTACATCAAAGCCCAACGACCCTTTGATTGTGTACAACTGGACGGCCATTACATTGACGCTTTCTTTGCCTTGCGGGTCGAGCAGGCACCCGGCATTTACCAATGGATCACCATTGATCGAATCTGGCTGCTGTCAATCATTGAAGCTTTTTCCAATGCTGTCTTGGCGTACAAGCTGGTATTGAGAAGTGAGGTGTCGGCAGTTGATGTCCGCGAAGTCATTGCCCAAGCGTGTCTTGGCCGCTGGCGGCCGAGGGCGCTGGTTAATCAAGCATTTCCCTATACGGCAGGGGCAGGACTGCCCTCGGGCATTCTGGATGAGTGCCATGGGATTGGTTGCGGTGTGTTTTTCGCTGACAGCGCCCTGTCCAACCTGGCCAAGAAGATCACCACTGTGGCGCGCTGCGACTTCGGTTTCCACGTGTGCATCGGGCCGGTGGGACACTTCGAGACTCGCGCAGAAATAGAACGCTCCTTCCTGGAAGTGGCGCGTACAGTTCATCAGCTCATCTCATCGACTGGCAGCAGCCCTCACCAAGGGCGTGCCGCGGAGGCGGAACAGAAAGCAGTCACGTACGAAATTGACCTTCTGCTGATGGAGGATGCGATGGATGTGTTCCTGTGCAATTACAACGCTAAGCCGACTGAGGGTTTGGGGTGGCTCTCCCCCCTGGCTTACCTGCGGCAGTACTTCGATCAAGGCATGCTCCATCCCCACTATGAGGCAGACCAGATTCAACGCCTAGAGGCGGACATGAGTACGGTCAAGGCGACAGTACGGGGCGGATTAAACAGTGGCCGCAGACCGCATATCCAACTGGATCGGGCCCGCTACACCAACGAGGTGTTAGCAGGTGACTTTGGGTTTGTGGGGATGGAACTGCTGATCAAAGTGGATTATCACGATTACCGAGCCATCGAAGCGTATCTGCCGAATGGTGAGTGCCTTGGTTTTCTTCGCGCCCAGGGTTATTGGGGGACCTTTAAACATACGCCCACAGTGCGGCGCAGGATCAATAGTTTGATCCGTACTGGCGACTTGAGAATTGATAGCGAACGTGACCCCGTGCCACAGCTCGTCGATTACTTCACCCAGCACGGGCAGGCTGCCGTGGCGCTGTCCATCAGTCGAGACGCCGCCTCTCTAGCAGAAAAAACCACCTCGAAAAAGCAACGAGCACTGCGCCCGGACTATTTCTTACAGCCAGATGTCGAGTACGGAGAGCTACCCATACCCGGAAAAGCGCTGAACCGAGGTGAACGATGAAGGCTTCCGGCCACCCTCTGGTCACCGCTCAGGCGCAGATCATCACCCAACAGATGGTGCGAGTCTATCAACTGTGTCTGGACCGCGTCGGTGCGAGGCGCGCCGCAGTATTGTTCGAAGGCTCGTCGCGGACTGGAAAAACCTGCTGTTCCGAGTTTGTTGCCGCACGTATGAAAATCCAGTTACCGACGGTACTGGTGATACTCCACGTGGCCCGCTCTCGACTAGCCCGACAACGGCAATCCGTCTTGAAGGAACTTTGCACTTCGGAAAACATCCTTCCACAAGCGCACGGCGTAGATCACCTTCAGCATTTTTTAGCGTATATCGAGGCCCATGTAACCGGCCAGGTGGCGCCCCATTGCATACTGATTGTTGATGAGATCCAGAACTGGGAGCCCACTGACTTCAATATATTGGCAGACTTGCATAATTACCTGCACTTGCAGGGTATCACGCTCACACTGATAGGCTTCGCCCAACCCGAAATATACAGCCGCCTCAGTGGGCTTAAGGCGGTGAAACATTATCAGATCATTGCGCGTTTTTTCGCCGAAATCATCCCATTCAGGGGTTGTCAAAGTATCGACGAATTAGCAACGATTTTGCAGGCGTGCGATACCGGTTCAGAATTTCCTTTTGGCTCCGGCATAAGCTACACCGCCTACTTTATACCCCAAGCCTATGCAGCTGGATTTAGACTTGTCCCTCTGGTCGAATTGTTCTGGAACGCCTTCAGCGAAAGCGTTACTGGTAAATATATAAAAAATTTACCCATGCAGCACCTGCGCGAATCAATCGTCTGCCTATTGCTTCTTCTCGCCCCCCATGACAGCGAACTGCTCGAGGCTGATGACAAACTTGTCAATGAAGCGGTACGGCGCTCAGGTGTCGGGGTATTTTGCGATGCATTATAAGAAGGGTCTTTTTTTTCCCGATAATTTTCCGTGGCCATATGACTCTACAATAACCACCCTGCATAAAATTGCAGTGATAAATGGTGTCAGCGGCAGTGTATTACTGCGCACCTGCTCCATGAAAAAGACGCGTGGTAAGTCAGCAATTGGCAGAAAGAATCACATGTCTAGGGTTCTGGATGAAATTTGCGACTCTAAACATCAATATTCTTCGCTACTCAACGAAGGTGACTGGATAATTAATCACTTTCCAATCAGCACCAGGGGCGTGGCAAAGTATTGTCCACGGTGCGTAGAAGAAGCTGGATTTGTTCCAAGCTTTTTTTCACTACAGTTTATGGTCCGTTGCCCATGGCACAATCAAGCACTCAAGCCAATGTGTAAAATTTGCTTGAATATCCATAAATTTGTACCGCGCCCATTTGGCAGTTCGATAGGTTATACATGCCCTGACTGTGGATATTGGGTGCCGAAGCGCGCAGCTATTTTCGAAATCTGTCGTTATCGTGCTGCTGATCCGTTGCTCAGGGCCTGCGGAAACTTCTTCTTAAACTTAGAAAGATTAGTGAGGTTGTCGGTGCTGGAGGTACTCCATTACGGCCCATCGGCCGCGACTGATCCCAACGCTTCGAACATTTATGATGCTCGTGAGTTCTTGCCAGACAATACTGTAACAATATGGTGCAAACGATTGGAGATTACCGCACCACGCTTCTTGCCTCCTTCCTCTGATTTGTATTATCGCAGGTTCATACATTTTCATCAGCGTCGGCTGCTTAAGGCACACCATGACTGCGCCTGTTGCAGGTCGCTGTCGCGACCTGATCTAGGCGAGCAACAACGCAACATGTGCACTTACGCCGCAGCGCTCTCCTTGTTTCGGCAAAAATTTGAATACTTGAGTAATGACTTGCACCCACACTTATCAGGACCGGCTGCATTAGCGTTAAGCAAGCTTGCCATGATGCCCTGTACGGCACATCACTTCTTTCAGATAGTGTTTTACCAACTCGTTTCCCGACTTTGGTTCTGGAGTCGCTCGGCATCTAGATTTGTCGTACATATCGATCCCGAACATTTCTTCGAAATACTGAATAATGGGACGACTTCGGGGATGCTCGATCGACTGCTGGGACAGCGATTAGAGGGACACTACCACTGCTTACTGGACCTTCCCGCCGATCGAACGTCTCTGCGCCGACTCATCGGGGCCGTGACGGAAGACCAAGGACTTATGATGCGTAACTTCGGCAATCGGGCCGAACTCACTACAACCGCTCAGGCCCATCTGTTCTTTGGATCGCTGAAAGCGACCGCCATGTTCTATCTATAGCTCGTGGGCTCTGACGCTGATAGTCATAGACTGCGATATGCCTCAGACCAAACACTTTACCTGACACCGGCGGAGGTATGCGACAAACCGATGCGGAGCAAGCTGCTGGCAGAGTGCGTTCGGGTGAATACGTGTCGAGGCACCACATCATCATGCAGTTGACGATCATTGATACACGCCGTATCGAATGCCAGCCAGATAATGCTGGACGGCTTGATAGCCAAGTACGTTGCCGACCATTTCCAGCGGTACATATCCCTCAAGATAAGGGCACGGACGAATGAGCCATTTCACCGCCAACTCTCGGGTGCCAAACACCGCGATTGCCTGTTCGAAAACCTCCGCATACAGATACGCCACTGCGCTTTGTTGAGGACTGAGCCGCATAGGACTCTTACTGCTGTGCCGCCTCTGATTTATGGGGATGGGCACACCGAGAATGCAGTTCATGACCTGTTTTCTAAAACTAGCGTCATAAACCGACAGCATGCCCCATACATCTTTCAGGTTGATGCCTTGCCGGATATGGCGGTAAAACACAATGCAGCTGTGCTCACCAGGTTCGCCAGGAATGAGACAGTTTGTTGGCGTTCGATCTCCGTACTCGGACCTTAGCACGTCTACATCGATGGATAGCATCGCGCATTCCCCTTTGCTAGGTTGTCCTACAACGTGTCCATACTACACACGTTACCCATATTATATCCTGTATGGCACACCGGCGCATGAGGCCGTTACATCTGAGCTGAGGTCGGATTCAAATTACTATCCTAGGGCCCGCCCACCCGCCCGGACATGGACAGTGCACACGCGGTCCACAGGAGGCGCAAATACGCTGGCCGACCAAGAGCTATGCTAAACAGTTGAAAGGATGCCAACCCTAGGAGGTAAGGTACATATGAACAGGAGTGCTCTAAACTCTCGTCGGGAAGAGCTCCATTGTCAGGGCGTGATACAACACTACCTCCAATCACCCCAGCGAAATTTGCCGGCGCTGCCGTACGAGGTCTGTATTTACCTGGCGGAATGCTACGCCTGTGGCAACGTCAGACTACTCAAGTCCAAGCTCTTGGCGATCAGGCGCTGGCACACGGAAAACGGATTTCCCGACCCTACCGAATGCCGATCGGTTATGCAATTAACGCAACTGATCCGGGCTAAAACAGAACTAAAGGCGAACGCGCTACAGCCTCCCCCAACAATCAGCGATATCAAATGCATCGCGGATGTACTACAGCAACATTATCACCACACTGGCGCTACTCCACGTAGACTCGCATTCCACCAAAAAACCGCCTGTAGAAACAGGGCGATTTGGATTATAGCCTTTTGGTTCGGATTAAACACTTCTGATGTTTGTCGACTAAAAAGGCGGGATGTGCATTTGGATCAAAACTCTTTGACGATCACCACGAAATGGATAAGCGACCAAAGCGAAGAAAAGCTTTCGTTCAGGTTAACTCGCCTTCCGGTTATCTGTCCCGTGTCAGCACTAGAAGTTTGGCTCAGAAACTCCATCGACCCGGTTGATTACTTGTTCCCGAGGACTACCCACAAATCACTGACCGGCCCTGTCAGCTCTCGATCGGTTCACGCTTTCGTTAAAAAACTAATGGCAGCTACTCCAGGAGCGAGCGCAAACACAAGCGATCAGCACTACAGTCTATATTTTTTCTTAGCTGCCAACGGTTGGTCCCGGCGTGAGATTCTAGAGATACTCCCTTTCTATAAAATGTCGCCGTCAAAAACACGCATTCTGAAAACCAAAAATCGGTTGGATTTGGAGAATGTACCTCCATGGCTAAGCGATAGCGATATGCTCACAATCAATCAAGCGCTCATGGCTAGCCAAACTCACAAGTAGAATTATATTATTTTGGAATATCCATGCTTCATTTTTGCCCTGCACATTTACCAATCTTTAGTTATCACCCAGCAAAGGCCCGCCGAATGCGAATTGTTAGCATAACTAATTATTTAAACAGAAGAGAGATCGGGGCAATCCCAGCCCAAATTGAGGGCTTTCTTTCTTGTGGAAATTTCCAATTATTAGTTCTGAGCACTCCACACGCTTCCACGAGCTCGCAAAACCAGGCCGCCATGATTTCACTGCCTTGAGACATCTCATTTTGTACAGAGCCTAGAACTCCACCTTACCCCGACCCGCCTTGACAGTGCTGCGCCTGGCTTTTCCTTCGAGGCGGCGGGTCT
>RCUU01000170.1_pt1 | contig 38216 bp, 39 predicted proteins | sample 2166211 | NCBI WGS metagenome assembly RCUU01 (sample SAMN09932620, study PRJNA488358) | compost metagenome | feature: garden; material: soil; isolation source: compost soil in phenylacetic acid-enriched culture | place: Germany: Experimental Botanical Garden Goettingen | collected 2016-01-27
ATCGTCACCAGTGATGTCTCGCCGATGGCCAGCGCCGTGTCGGCTACTACAATGGTCGCCATTGGCCGAACCGTATTGATTGCGTAATTGTTGGAGTTGGTTGTACCCGTCCCTACATTGCCTGCAATATCGCTAATGCCCGTATTGTCGAGCGTGATGATATTGGTCGCATCAGTTGTGCTAGCAGCCGGCGTGAATGCCGCTGTCCACGTGAAACCGTCATCGGACGAACTGACGGCGCTCATTGTACCGTTCGCGATCGTCAGGTCTGCATTATTGAAGCCAGTCACCGCTTCCGAGAACGTGATCGTCACCAGTGATGTCTCGCCGGCGGCCAGCGACGTGTCGGCTACTACAATGGCCGCCGTTGGACGAAGCGTATCGATTGCGTAATTGTTGGAGTCGGTTGTACCCGTCCCCGCATTGCCTTCGGCATTCTGCACACCCGTGTTATCGAGCGTGATGATATTGGTCGCATCAACTGTGCTAGCAGCCGGCGTTAATGTCGACGTATACGTGATGTTATCGGAAGTACTGAAGTAGCTCAGCGTACCATTCGCGATCGTCAGGTCTTCAACGGTGAAGCCACTCACCGCTTCAGAGAAGGTGATTGTTACCAGTGATGTCTCGCCGATGGTCAGCGAATTGTCTGCGACCTCAATTATTGCAGTTAGAGGCGCAGCATATACTTTATCCAATGGTTTTAAATACAACAGCCCTGTAATGATAGATAACACTAGAAAAAACAGCCCTATCTTCTTCGCAAAATACATATGAACCTCCCTTGTCTTTCTCTGGACTATTGATTTGTTAGATTCCTTCGCTGAGATCCTTCAAATTCAATCTATTCTTTCATTCGACACACACTTCCAAATTCCTACATCAAAAAATAAAAAAACGAAAGTTTCGTATTTTTGTTTAATGCATACACTTTAGCTTCGCAGAGGCCGTCTAAATAACGACCTTCCTTAACTCCACAGGGGAGGCTTTCTATACCCAGCCAGACCCAAAATTTCGCCCTATTTGTGATACGGTTCTCCGTGCTGTCTGTAACGGCAAGTATTAGGGCCATCCTTTCCGGGATGCCCCTTTCTTTAAGTTCGCTTCTTCAACTCTCGTTCCCGATATTTCTTTCCTAAGAACGTAGAACATGATAAATTCTAACGGGTTGACAGCAAATCAGAGTCGCAATACCGTTATTGACTCGTTGTTGAAGACTTCACCGTTGTCACGGAAGCCGAAGCTTTCATAAAGCTTTTTGGCAGCGATGTTTTCGGATTTATAAGGGATCCAGCAGTAATGTGCTGGCCCTGCAGGAAAGGTGCGGATATATTCCAAGATTTTTTTCATGGTTTCCCGACCATATCCCCGGTTCTGGTATTGCTTGTCAATCATCAGTCGCATGATGCAATAGTTGTCTTCTGCGATTGACGGTTCTTCGTATCCAGTAATTCCATAAGCCAACATAACGAACCCGACGGGCTGCTCATCCGCGTAAATGACAAATGGGAATGGATGTCCCCATTGGTTACAAGGACATAACAAGAAGCCACGCTTGACAGATTAGACGCAACAAAGCACCGTTGGTCCTCTGAAACTTCCAAGTTAAACATAGAACGCCGGTTTTCCAGTGTGATTTTTCTAAGTGTAATCATGTAAGCCTTCTCCCTTCATCCCTTATCGTATTGCGCCGCGGCCGCATAAATACAATACAATTTATTCAAAAAAAGTAATAGACTTATGTTCGGTTTTTTTATAGACTATTATGTATCCATGTCATTTTATATGTGCCTTTTGACATTTGATTACCCTCCACATGATTGTCTCAACAGGCGCAAAGTCGCTGGCATCGAGCTTGAGTTTGACCCAACCGTCCAAAAACATTTTTTTGAACTGTCCCCTTCCGCCAAACGGTGGAGGGGACTTTTGCTTTCCGTAAGCAAAAGTCCCCCTCCAGATACCGCATTGTTCTGTGCCCCAAAAAAACTTGCCCCTACTTGTGATACGGTTCACCGCGTTGTCTGTAACGGCAAGTTTAAGGCCATCCTTTGCGGGACGGCCCTTTCTTAAGATTCCAATATAAATTTATTAAAATTTAATCTTCCGTATGCGTAATCCTCTCATCCCACTTTAACATTACGTATCTTTTGATTTGCTCTGCTACTTGGGAAGGTGGTGTATCGGTGGTGTTAATTGTAGGCATCGGCGGATTATATTCCGTTTCCGCATTATCGAGAAGCCACTGGGCAAAATGCTCGTGTTGCTTCAGCATATCATCCGTCCACATTGCTTTATCTGCACGATTCTGAAGACGGGAATTTCGAGTTGAATCATCACAATGCAAGTTAATAAAGCAAAGTTCACTGAATTTATTGTAGGTGTCACATTTTTGGGCATCCCAAGGCATAAATGTTCCGCAAATAATCGTTCCTCTTCCAGAAAGGGCAACAGAATAGGCAAAGTGAAGCAACAAGTTATATCTGTCTTGATACTCCAGCTTTTCAGCAGTTGTACCAAAATTATCAATATCGGTGCTGAATACAACAAATTCAGGCATTAGGTCTCTTAGTACGTGCATTACAGTTGTCTTTCCAACACCACTGGCTCCTGTGACAATAAATAATGGCGATTTCTGTTTCATAATCATGTTCCCCTTATATTCTCCATAATATATCGATGATCTTCCTCAAAATTTGTCCAAAAAATAACCGGTGCATGCGTTACCTTCATTTGGCGCAATGCTTCATTACGGTGGCGTCCATCATTAATCTCATTTTTACCGTCGGAATAATTAACAATTAAGGGTGGGACATCCCAATCACCGTAAGCTTTCTTCATGTTATCAACCACATGGAAAAACTTTGCTATCTCCTTCGCTTCTGTCAGATACTCAGCAACCATCGATTGTTCCATATGCCCGGTGTATTACCTTTTCTTAAGCTCTTTGTCTTTGGTTGCATTAATGGAGTATGCCTGCATATTGCCTCTTAAAGAGGCACGAATACCTGCATCCAAAATCTGCTCCTTAATGACATCGTTAAATTCCAAAGCACTCACTCTTCAGAAAAGATATATAATTATTAAGTCCCCACTTCACTTGCTCATCGTCTAGCTGTTCTAATGCTTTTTGTATAATATACATAATCTATGTGTTCACCATCACCAGCTGCGATATTTCGATTGTTCCTTTTTTGATATATTGTGAACCCAACACTCTCATACATTCTTTGAGCAGGGATTAGGTCATCATTCGTGGATACAATGATTTTTTTCACCTCATTTCGGGTGATTCTATTGACCGCTTCTTGAAGCTGTATTTTGCCATACCCATTGCTTTTGTGTTTTGAAGCAATGCAGTTATGGCCAATTTCCGCATACTCAGGCATGTTTCTCGGATCCCAAAAAACAAATCCGATGGCTTCATCGTTTAATGTTGTGATAAACCCATACTTATCTGCAATTTGCAAATTGTCAAAGAAAAAGTTTTCAAAATCTTGCCAATCAGAATTATAACTTTGTTTATAGCTGCAATCAAATGAATACGCATCTGTCAATAATTCAAAGAGTATTCCTCGATTAAAGTCGCTCACTTTTTTGAATTCAATACTCATGTTTTAACACCCCCAGTTTCATTACTTAATATAAATTTTCAAACACCAAACAAATAATCATGTTGTAACAGATAATATTTCCAATATACAGATGTTATAACACTACCAAAAGCAAAAGATAACAACTCACAGTAAACTTGATGTATTCTATTTTTTTGCTTTATCACTATTTGTGAAGGCAACACGAAAAGTCGTAGAGCCATCCTTTGCAGGATGGCTCTTTCGTTTTCACGCTCACTATTACTTCATCTGCCCTTTGATGATTTTCACCATGCTCCTACCCGTTGCTATAATGGCTTCTTCAGCCGAACGTGGTGCCCATCCAAGTAATTGTTTGGCTTTTTGATTACTAGTGGACATATCTTCTCCCAAGAGTTTTGCAATCATTCTCAATTTAGGGTTAAACACCGCCACAATACGTACCGCAATATTTGGAAGTTCGCTGTTTGGTATGTTTTTAGCATCTTCCCCTAAATGCTTCCTCAAGATCTTTGCAATATCCAGCATCGAAAGATTTTCCGCACTGGAAGCTATGAAACGCTCTCCGCTTGCTTCGGGACGAACCATGGCCAATATATGCAACTCCGCAACATCCCGGACATCTACATAATCTGAATAAATTTTAGGGACGGACTTTAGCTTGCCTTCTAACATTTGGCGGACAGTCTCATTTGAATGAGAATAATCATTGCCTAGAATGGGCCCCATCACACCAACAGGATTTACTGTTGCTAGTTCTAATCCATTTCCTTCTTGACGGATAAAGTCCCAAGCCGCTCTTTCTGCGAGTGTTTTCGATTTTTGATAGGGATGAATGTTTGCGTCTGTATTGGACCAATCTTTTTCGGTATAAGGTCCTTTATGATGCTTATGTCCCACACCAATCGCCCCGAAGGCAGAAGTTAGCACTGCACGTTTAACCCCTGCATCACGTGACGCTCGCAGCACTCGTAGAACACCTTCACGTGCTGGCCCAATCATTTCATTTTCATCTTTATAAATTTTATTGGGTGTTGGAGAAGCCACATGGATGACATATTCCGCCCCTTTCACTGCCCCGTCCCAGTTCATATCGGAGGATAAATCCGCTTGAATGAATGACAAACCTGCAAAATTAGTCACCCCTCCTGACCTTAACATGGCTTTTACTTCATCTTGTCTGCTCATTGTACGAAGTGTTGCCCGCACACGATACTCTTTCTTTAGTAATTTCAAAATGATATGAACAGCGATAAATCCCGAACCTCCGGTCACAAGCACCAAGGGATTGTTATTTTCCGGCATCATGAATGCTCCTTTCCATTGACGTTACAACTGTAACAGATGTACACTATTCTAAAACTGAACAGGAACTAAAACAAGTGGACAACAAACATCTGTGACAAAATGGAGGAAGTGTTATGGCAGCAACGGGGCACGCCCAAAACATAAAAAAAGATACAAAAGAATGGATTACTATTGCATTACTGGAACTTTTACAGACAAAACAATTATCAAAATTAACAATCTCAGAAGTCGTCAAGAAAGCTGGCGTCAGTCGAATGGCATTTTATAGGAATTACGAAAGTCTTGAACAAGTATTGGAAGAGTACTACGAACCTAAATATGCAGATATATTTAATAAAATTGCCTTTCAGACTAGTCACGAGCAGAAAATAACAGATTTAACGAATTTTTTTCTTGCACTATCCAATGATTTTCAAACAGCTATTGAAAATGATTACAAAGAGCTACTTTATCAAATCTTTAAGCACCATATTACTCAATTTTATGATGAGATCATTCCCTTCCCGGACTGGACAGGTGCAAAACGAAGCTATTGGATTGATTTTATGAGTGCCGGTGTGTTTGAAATTTGGGTGATGTGGATCAAAAATGGTCAAAAAGAAACCTTAGAAGAAATCTCATCCCTCATTCGACTTTTTCATAAATAAAAAAAGCGCGGCAGTAAACAAATCCGGTATTGGCTCGATACTCATTTGTATTTAATTTAAGGTATCTTCCGTACTTAAATCTATTGTTCTTAGCTTCTCTAATTCAAAAAGGGTTAAATTTATACTAATTCCCCCTAAAAATCCATCATGATTCTACCTTCATAATTTGCCCCTACTTATGATAGGGCTCACCACGCTGTTTGAAGCGGCAAGTTTTAGGGCCATCCTTTGCGGGATGGCCCTTTCTTTGATCTCGCTTTGTTCAACTATAGTTCACCTTTAGTTCAGTCAAAGGAAGCTACGAAAAGAATAAATATTTCGTTTCTCATACTCAAAGGGTTCTTCACACGAATAAATCTCATGGAAAAATCCGAAATACGGGATATCGTCTTCCAAACATTTTATGGAATACGACAGCTCCTCATCACACTCCGGCTCTTCGCCGTTGTTTCGCATTACCTCGAATGCATCTATAATACCCTCCATGAGGTTTGCTTGAATAAGCAAGGGCAATATATTCAACATCGAATGATCAAGCCTGGTTTCGGATCTGTATCCCGCGAGGACTGTTTCAAAATAATCCTCCATAAACTTTTTACGTTTACTGGTGTCTGGTTCAGATTGTATCCAGCCCATTCCGTTTCCCCAGATACTGGCCAAGTCAAACATATACCAACCGAAACAAGAATTATCGAAATCATAAACGGTTATTTGCCCGGTATCAAAATCTATAAAATAATTCCCATCGTTGTAATCCAAATGAATCATACCGAACGACTCATAGTTCCTCTCCAACCCTTCCAAGGTTTTAAGGAGCCCTAACAACTTCTCTTTAAGCAAAGATAAAGAGCTGGGTATCAGTTTATCGATATATTCGGCATTGTATTTATCAAAAAAACTGTACCGGGGATGGACTGGAGCATACCCTTTTGATAATTGGTGCAGCTTCCCCAGAACTTTACCGCAGTTATAATAGTATTCAGAAATAGGAACGCCTTCCCGATACCGATAATGATTTTCCACAAGCATTTTTCCTCTAGCCTTTTCAAACAGGCAGACAAAAAAGGTGTGATTATTATGAGTTATCTCTTCCAGCAGATTTCCCTTTCGGGAACTAACTACATTCGAGACACTACCGCCATGCTCGAATAAATACCTGACATACTCAAGTTCACCTAGAAAATCTTCCCGGCTTCTGTCATTTAAGAAGGCGATTCTGAGTATTTTTGCATCGGCGCCTTCCTTCTCACAGGTATAAACGACATTACGCCCTCTCTTATGTTCCTTAACCGGCTTAATTTCATAGCCTTCTAATCCGTACAATTCTGATACAAATGGCAGTAAATATGCATCACTGATTTTAACAACCTCGTTATAATTTATAATATCTCCTCCAGTAAAAAAATTTGCAAATCTTTCCACACTAAAATCACAACATAAGAAACCCAAACATGAAAAGTCCTTCTGTGGACTTAAATGATACTCACCTTGTTTAACATTTACATATCACTCTTTTGAGCATATTTTACCTAAAATACCACGCAAATCCCAGGTAAACTTTCAGTATAATGAAATTCAACTTTAATGATTAGTAAATAGTCAACACAATCATTGTAAATATGATTAGTATGAAATATCATACTATTGTATAAGATTGTTTATTAAAGGAGAGATTTATGATGCATCAAAAAAAAGAAAATAGTCATGGATTCGGGCATGGCAAAGTGCTGGGAACAACATCCATGGGTGAGAGAGGACAAATTGTTATTCCTAGAGAAGCAAGGGAAGAACTTGATATCAAGCCAGGTGAGAAATTCATCGTTTTCGGGAACAAGCGCAAGGGAGCTGTAATTCTAGTCAAAGCAGAAATGTTCAACAAATTTGCGGATTTCTTTATGAGCGCCTCGAAAAAGTTTGAAAGTATGGCCCAAGCGATCTTCGATAAAAACACTACTATTCCTGAAGATGAGGATAATGAACCTGAGGCCGATGAAAAAGGACCTGAGGCCGACGAAAAAGAATGAGCGAATTCTTTAGATTGATGAAGGATCTCCGGTTCAGAAGAACCATGCGGATGATTTTTAAGTTCGCTTGGGATTTCTGGTGGCTGGGCAAGCAAAAGAGCTTTATCCCGACCCAGCGCTTTGAAGCGAAAACAAAAGCATTTTATCAAAAGCAGGCAACGCATTTTACGAAGACCGCTATGGATATGGGTGGATTAATTATCAAACTTGGGCAGCATGTTAGTGCGCAAGTGGATATTTTGCCGAAGGAAATTATTGATGAATTGTCAAAGTTGCAGGATTCCGTAGATTCCGTAGATTTTTCCGAGATACAGCAAAAGGTAGAGAGTGAACTCGGAGTATCCATAAGCGAGATTTTTGCTGAGTTTAGTACAACTCCTATCGCAGCGGCTTCCTTAGGACAGGTACATCGGGCGACATTACGAACAGGTGAAGACGTTGCGGTGAAAGTTATGCGTCCTGGGGTTGAGGATATTATTGCAATTGATTGGAAATCCATACAAGTTTCTATTCGATTATTAAAACGCTGGACAAAGATTAGAGACTTCATGGACCTCGATGCAGTGTATGATGAGTTTCACGAGACCGTTATGGATGAGCTCGATTATCAAAAAGAGGGACGAAATGCAGAAGAATTTCAGATGCAGCTTATCCATCGGGATGATATCGTGGTTCCAGCTATTCATTGGCCCTATACAACTTCAAAAGTTTTAACCATGGAGTTTTTGGAAGGTGTAAAAATCAACGATTTTGCTAAGCTTGATGCTTGGGGTGTGGATCGGACTACATTAGCGAAATCATTGCTGGAAATTTTCATAGAACAGATTCTGGTAGAAGGTTTCTTTCACGCAGACCCGCACCCGGGGAATGTTCTCGTGCAGTCTGACGGCACCATAGCACTAATCGATTTCGGAATGGTCGGACGGATTGCAGATGATATGAAGGCGCAAATGGTAGCACTTCTAATGGCAGTGTATTTAAAAGATGCTCACGGCGCAATCGATGCCCTTAATCGTTTGAGATTTTTAAGACGGAATGTTGATTTAGAGGTATTCTCAAGGAATCTCACGTTATTATTTGAACAGATTAACGGTGATACGTTTGACTTGAGTTTTGTAACGTCAGGTGACAATGCGAAGAGTTACGTGATTTCCTCTTTTCTCAGCCTTTTCAGTTACCTGCAAATACAACATTCTTGGGAAAAGCACTGGGCACAGTGTATGGACTTTGTCTAGGACTGGACCCTGAGTTTGATTTGATTGGGACCGCTAAGCCTTATGTCGAAGAGGTTGTGCGTAGCGATTTACGGGGAAATGTCTTCTCCACCGTTGTAGATGAAGGCAAAAATCTTCTCAAAGGAATCCTTCCTACGACAAAGAAGTTCATTTCTGCAGTAGATAAAATGGATAGCGGAAATTTACGGGTAAAGTTATCGAGTTCCTTTGAGAAAAAATTGATCGAGACGCAAAATAAGAATACAGAGCGAATTATTGCAACAATCATTGGCGCGGTATCCCTTCTGACTGCTGCAAACATGTGGAATGAAGTGAATCATATGGTTTCTTATGTGCTGGGCGCTTTGGGGTTGCTCATTATGCTCAGCCAACTCAAAGCGAGAGAACGCCGTCGTGATGTAAGACATGCAAGGCAGATGAGAGCCATGCGTGAACATAATAGATTGGAAAAATCGAAGTATAATCCCCATGAATAACTGCAGCTCAGCAACCATAAGTTTACCATTCGACGCCAAAATAATTAGAGCCATCCTTTGCGGGATGGCCCTTTCGTTGTCAAGGTCACTATTACTTCATCTGCCCTTTGTTGATTTCCACTTGAACTGCTGCAACCAAGTCTTTTTTCAGAGGCGCATTCATTACCTTATAATTCTTGCCATTTTTATTAACGACTGAGCTCTCCAGCTTTAAAGTATACGTAGTGGAATTACCCCATAGTGCTGTAAGTACTCGTGATTGATCATTCCATTTTATATTCTTCTTAGCAATGCCCTGTGATTGTAAAAGATCAAACACCGGATATAATAGCTTGTTATTCATCTTTACCGCTGGAACGTCTAATTTATAGGATTTTCTAAATACTATTAATTGCGCGGCCTGTATACCATTCTCTTCAGCAAATGCCTTCTCACTTTGTATTAGGGTTGAACACCAGCTTAAACTTTCCAGAGCTTCCAAGTGGTTTTTCAATAAACTTGCCCCTACTTATGATAAGGCTCACCGTGCTAACTGTAACGGCAAGTTTTAGGGCCATCCTTTTGCGGATGGCCCTTTCTTTGGGGAGGTCTGTTTGCCTATTATGACTCACTTTACCGCGAGGGACCGTTCAGATTGTGCGATGCAACTACTTTACCAATTCGTAACGGGTCGCGATAATACCTGTCGTAAGCGTTCGGCTGGAGAGCAATTTGAGCCTGATTTTCTCACCCCCGCCGTCAAAAACCGATTTTCCGCCGCCCAAGACGACTGGACAAATCGTCAAGAGGAATTCGTCAATCAGGCCGAGCTGAAGCAGCGTCTTTGCCGCCCCCGGGCTGCCAAAGATGACGAGATTCTTGCCTGATTGTTCCTTGAGTTCCTTTATTTTCTCTGTAATATTATCCTTGATCAGCATCGTATTGTTCCATTCCGCCTTGTCCATCGTGCCGGAAATGACGATTTTCTTTACACCCTGCAGCCAATTGGCATGATCCAAACTATGCATCGACGCATCCGGATTGTCCAGCATCGTGGGCCAGTAGCTCTCCATTAACTGATACGTTGTGCGTCCGTATACGGGAGAGCCGACTTCGGCTACGACCTCCTCGGCATATTTCTCGAGTTCCTCATTGTAGGGAATCCATTCCAATCCTCCGTTCGAATCCGTCGCATACCCGTCAAGCGAGACATGCATGAACAATACGAGTTTTCTCATATCCGGTCCTCCTCCAAGAGTGCTTTACCAAGTGCATTAAGCATTTCATTCGTTCCGTGCTCCCGTATTTCCGGTGTATCATACCCATCGAAAAAGGCACCTTGCTCGGTGAAAACCAGCTTTGTACCTCCGTCGGTCGGGATGAGCTCGATCGTTGTGATGGAAACAGAGATTCGTATGTCGTCGGAATCTAAGGTATAACTATAAACAATGCGCTGCTCCGGCACAATCTCTTGGTAGCAGACGTCGAAAGTGAAGACGGGTCCCTCCGGCGGACCTCCTCTGCTGTATTCGCGTCCTCCGACACGGAATTCAAAAATATCGGGCTTGGAAAACCATTTTGACTTGGCAATGGGGTCCGCCCAAGCCTGATATACCTTCTGAAGCGAAGCCGGATAGGTCCGCTCGACGACAAAAGTAGCGTGTTTGACGAAACGTTCGGTCATGAGTTGTCCTCCTTTAATTTCGTTTCTTCATTTACCTCGGTAAGAAAATGGCCCAAAACATCCAAATGCCGTTCCCAGCTGATCTGTCGCGCGATGACTAGCTTCTCGTCGTTCTTTTTCATCGCTTGCAGGAGCTGAGTGAAGTCTTCAACCGTAATTGGCGCTGTTCCCTGCATCAACTTGGATACATGTTGGAGTTGTTCAAGAAGCTTTTGCTGAAGCTTGATTTGCTCCTTGAGCTTGGCCATTTGTAGATTGACGATCTCAAGCGGACTGATCTGCTCACCGGCTAGAACTGACTTAATCTCATCAAGGGATAAGCCAAGCTCCTTTAACGACAGAAGCTGCTGTAAGCGTACTAGGTCGGATTCATCGTATAACCTGTGACCGGACTCCGTCTGACCGGACGGTGAAAACAATTCGATTTGATTATAAAATCGTAGAGTTCGTACGGTCAGTCCCGTCAGTTTGGCAATCTCTCCTACCTTCCAGTATCGTTTCATAACAACTCCTTCATTATTGCCTACCGGTATATTCAATATAAAAGATGACGTAACGTAAGGTGCAAGCAAAATTTTAATTTGTATGAAATTCCAAGGCAAAGGTTAAGCCTCCTGTCCATTCCGTGAACAGGAGGTTATGTTGCTGGCGGAGCGAAAGACGGTTTGCCATTACTCACTTCATGATCTTTACCGAGTTATATTACCAATATATCACATAGTGAGTGATGTAGCGGGCGATTGAGGTTTTTGAGGAATTGTGTTGGCAATATGCTGATGAGTAAATAAAGCCCCTCCGGACTAGGGAGAGGCTTCCTATAGATAAATAGTAGGCAGATTTTCACATTTAAAATCAGTTAGTTTACCCGTGCAGCACCATGTACCCGCTGAGCGATATGCCTGTATTTTCTTTAAAGAGGTGCGACAATCTGCTGTTGGATAAACCGAGTTGCCGGGCGTATGCCCAATAGCATCATAAGTTGTCCCAGAAAAGAACGATAGCTGTCCGGGTCCTTAACGCCGACATACTCCTTTTGCACAAATTCACGAATGCGCTTCATCATTTCCTGTGGAAACACATGAAACTCAATCTCAAATTCACCCGTTAATGAGATCGTCACCTGTAAAAAAGAATGCCGGTGCTCTTCTGCATCAATCGAATCTGACACCACCATCAAGTGATGCTCCGCTCCAACAAATTCATCATGCACTAATCACTCCATGCTCATCTTATTCGCTCTACAGAATACAGATAACATTCCATATCTACATTCCTAAAATTCTTAGTATCTTGATCAATAATACTCATACCGTTTCGAACAGCAACTTTTTGAGAGGCTGTATTAGTGTCCCTAATAATAGAATAAACCCTGTTTGCATTAAGAACTGAGAAGGCGTATTCCTTGCAGGCAATTGCCGCTTCTGTTGCGTAACCTTTATGCCAATGCGCTTTTTGAAACAGAAATCCTATCTCCAGAATTTCTTTGTCTCTCCAGCCTTGCATTGTCAAGCCACATTGACCAATCATTTCGTTTGTTTCTTTTAATACAACAGCCCAAAGTCCAAAACCATACTCTTCATATCTTTTAAGTTGTCTGTTAAGCCAATTTTGTGCCTCTTCCAAGTTGAAGGCTGTTTCATAAGCAACACGCATGACTTCCTCATCACACAATATTCCGCACAATGCATCATAATCGGACTGCACCATTTCTCTAATGATAAGACGTTCTGTTTCTATCAAGAATCTCCCACCTTTCAGCTTGTATGCAAGGCATTCAGCAACTTGAACGGAGTCTTCCCTTTGGCTGCCTACACAATCTCTTTATTAAAATGTCCTCTTGTGTCTGTTTCCTGATTAAAGACAGCATGATTCATCGAGCCATTTAGTTTGCCTGAGGCCATATGAATGACCTTCACAACCTGCTCTTTAGTTTCAACGGTGAAGTTTAATCTGAGCGCCTGGATTCCTTTGAGGTTTGGCAGCTCATCCAGAAGATTAAGCGTCTTCCCATTAAGGAGAGTCGATGTACAATCCTCATGGGAAAGGATAGGGAACGTTCCGTGCTCATCTTTTAACTCATAGCTCTTCGTTTTGCACACTCTGCATTGATTCATTTTTCTCATCGGACAATATTTGGTAAACATCAACGGAGTCCTGCCATATACAATCATTTCCAGTGCAGGATAGCCGTCATTTTCTGCATAATAGGCATTCATTAAATCTTCAATTTGTCTCTTATTCAATTCATAAGATAAAGTGACTCGTTTGGCACCTAATTTATATAATTCATAGCAGCTAGTCGCATTAATAACATTTAGAGAATAGTCCGTAACGAACGGATTTGTTCCTCTGTAGTGATAAATTCCGCCATATCCTCCGATGAGCAGCTGCCCTTCTTTTTCCTTATAATCATTCTGATTTCTTCTGACCACATTCTCAAAATAGATTTCCTTAATTCCACAGCTCACGCAAGCATCATACTGTTCCTGATTCGTTACAGAAGCCGTAAGGTAGGGTTGTTCAGGGGCAAAGCTTATTTTTGCTTTGGCTTTCAGAGCCTTGGTTCTTTTCTTCTGGCTGTTAAGCTTCAAGTCATATAAGCCCAGTACAATATCTCTTCTTGCTGAATTTAACAGTTTAGCTGGAATAAACGCATTGCATTCCTCATAATCGACATGATGAAGTTCGAATATAGTATCATTTAATCTGGAGAATTGTTTGATGACCTGCTCTTTGGTGGTTGGATTATTAATGGCTTCGCCTAGTATTTCCCCGCTTTCATAGGAATAATTAAAGCCCAAGCCCTCCGCATCTATGAACAGCTTTGAATCTGGATACGCATATACTCTAAGATCTAGGTTAAACCGCTTAAATTCTTTTTCCAGTGATGCTTCTAATTCCTTGTGATAGAAATAATCCTTCGTTTTATATACTACATCTCCCATAGACATCTTTTCTTTGATTTTGATATAGCAGACATTATCTGCTTTGTTGATCAAGCCGCCGTCTTTATCGTACAGTTTGGCAACCGTTAGATTAACATCTTCATTGTTATGACTTATTCGGATCGTATCGTTTTGATTCAAAGTACGTGTAAGTGTTATTTCATAACGATCTTTATCGATCTTGCTGATGGTTCCAATTGGATAACCAAAGTTATTAGGTCTTGAGATGTTTGTAATATTTCTCCTATCTTCGTGAAACAAATATCCTTTGGTAAAGGTTCTATTGAATGTTTTTTTCAGATTTTCTTTATCTTCCTCGGTTATTTTATAATCTAAGGCCATGCGATATTGGGATACCACATTAGCCACATACGTAGGCACTTTCATTCTGCCTTCTATTTTTAAAGAATCGATTTCTCTTAAATCATCGATATAATCGATTGTGTTTAAGTCCTTCGTAGATAGAATATAGCTTTTCCCTAAAGATGTATCTGTTGTTTTATCGATTAGCTCATACTCCTTACGGCATGAACCCACACATCTTCCGCGATTTGCGCATCGATAGCCGGTTAAACCTGACATTAGACAGTTTCCCGAATAAGATACACATAAAGCACCGTGAACGAATATTTCTAAAGGTATGTCAGCTACTCTTTTGATCTCTTTTACTTTTTCAATCTCAACCTCACGGGACAGAACAACTCTTTTAGCACCAAGCTCTTTCAATAATAAAGTTCCGTCTAAATCGTCTATTCCCATTTGAGTGGAACAATGCGCTTCCAGATCAAGAAAGTTTTTAACGATATAATCGAAAGCAGCCAGGTCCTGGACGATAATGCCATCAACACCGACTTCATTTAATTCGTGGATCTGCTTTTTCATCTCTTCAACTTCGTTTTCGAAAACGATGGTATTCATTGTAACATAGATTTTAACGTCCCTCAGGTGCGCATACGTAACAGCCTCTTTTAACGATTCTAGATCAAAATTAGATGAGTATGCGCGTGCACCAAATTTTTGCATCCCTAAGTATATTGCATCACAACCATTAGATATTGCTGCTTTTAAAGCTTCCATATTTCCTGCTGGAGCTAATAATTCAGTCATAAATTATCCTTACCTCCTACTTCAATAACCGCTCAAACTCAGCACCATTAATCATAAAATAAGAGCTACAACTTAAGCTACGGCAAAAAGCACAAACCAATGGCTTGTGCTTTTGTTTCTAACGACCTCATTTGTCCTGAGAGACTCGCCCCCTAATAATTCTTTATAGTAATTCCTTCAGTACGTTCTTAGCCACACGTATCTTCTCATCATTGGCCTCACGGAGCATACTGACGATCTCCTGAATATCACACTCTGCTGCGGTAACCACGAACTCTTCATTCTGGTACGCAAACAACTGAATGATATTCACTTCAAGCGATTCAGCAATCTTATGTAAGTTCAATAAAGAAACGTTCTTCTCCCCACGTTCAATCTGCCCTATGTATGAAAAATGAAATCCGCCTATCTCCCCAAGCGCCTCCTGCGACAGGCCCCGCTCTTTCCGAAGAGCACGAATCCGGGCTCCTACCTGCTTCAGTATTTCCTTATCCATCACGGTATTCACCTCTCCATGTCCCAAGTGTAGACAAGTTTCCTGAAGGTAAACACCAATTAGTAGATATTATTATTTATTATAATATCAATAGGTATTATAATAGGTGTTATACTTTTCCAAAAATGTTATGGGAGGCTTTCACTATGGGAAGAAGCTTGCAAGAGAAAATCAATGACTATACAAGTCTTGCCCATTATTACATGAAATTAGCTCATATTATGAGAAATCACAAGCAATACAAGACTGCGTTCTTTCTTTGTCATTCAGCCCTCATCTCCATGATTCGTGCATTATACATCTATGAGCATAAGACAGAGTTCGGCTCAGAGATATCATTGAATGATCTATTGCTGCTGATACATACCGATTATCAACCTGGGTTTGAGATTGTGGTGTTTGTGGGTGAATTGAATTATCTCGTTAATGGGGAAGGGAAGGAGTTAGAGATGATGACGGAAGAGGATATGAAGAGAGTGATGAGACGGGCGGGTGAGGTTTTGGAGGAGTTGGGCTGGAGGGTGGGGGTGTAGAACGGATCTATCGTTTTAACGTCAAGGGGGGCGTTCTACGCATTTACAAAGCAACTGCATGGCGTTACACAGGCGGTGAGAAACTTGATTTCGCTTAAATATTCTACTGGGAGTCCAAAAACTTGCCCCTACTTATGATACGGTTCACCCCCATTAATCTTCAACGTGTGATAAATCCTCTCTACCCGCCACTCAATGAGCAGTTGGAGCAACCCCTTGACTTAAGTCAATGCCTCTCCCTCACCCGCTTAGTACAATGTAACCACAATCAACAAGGAGGTTATGTTAATGTCTGCTGCAGTGGCGCGAGCTGGGGGGATTTCACTCATTGTGATGGCGGTTGCCGCCGCGTTCTCGTACGGATACGTTCATGGAAGTCTTGTGGTGGAGGGAGATGCCGCTGTTACCTTCGGCAATCTGCAGTCTTCTCCCCTGTTGTTCAGGGCTGAAATTCTGGGATGGGTGCTGATCATGGCCTGTGATATCGCAGCGGCGTGGGCGTTATATACGGTTTTGAAGCCAGTGCATCCGGGTCTGTCTAAGCTGGGCGCATGGCTGCGTCTGACCTATACGGCGGTATTGGGGGTTGCCGTTTCCAGCCTGGTTGTCGTCTCGCTTCTTACAGACAGCAGAGATCAGGCGTTTTCCGGCTTCACATCGGGTGAGGTGCAGGCAGGGGTGATGCTTTTTCTTCAAGCGTTTGAAGCGGTGTGGTCCATCGGGTTGATTCTGTTTGGGGGGCATCTGCTGATTGTAGGCTTGCTGGCAGTTAAATCAGGGAATATCCCGAAGCTGATTAGTATTCTGTTGCTGCTCGCTGCGGCCGGTTATATCGTGATCCATCTGTGCCGCACCCTTGTTCCTGAATATGAGGGGTTCATAAAAGGAGTGGAATGGGTATTTATGCTGCCGATGACCGCAGGGGAGCTGGGACTTGGCATATGGCTGCTGTTCAGAGTCCCGGCTCCGCGTGCCCGCGGTGAATCCGTTTCTTGATCCGGCTCAGCGACTCCGGCGTCATTCCAAGATAACTCGCCAGTTGATGCTGGGGGACGCGGCTGATCAGCCCGGGTCTTGAGTGAAGCAGCTTCTTCAGGCGGTCTTCGGGAGATGAGGCAATAAAAGCAGCGAACTCCTCCTGAACCTGGCCAAAGCTTTCCTCGATCATCCGGCGCGTCATCGTCTCCAGCTGCGTGTATTTGGTATACATCTCCTTCTCGGTATCCAGCAGGCCGACAACCAATATGCAGTCCTCCAGACAGGTCAGGGTGTACTCCGATGATTTGTCCGGCTTATGCGCATTGAAGATGGAGATCGCCTGCTCCTCTGTGTAGAAGTTCGAGGTAATTTCCCGGCCCATAACGTCAACCGCATGCTGCCGCACGCATCCCTTCAGAACAAAATAGCATTTGCCGGGGACCTCACCCTGCCTAAGCAGAACGGTTCCCTTGCTGTATTCTTCGACCAGGATTTCAGCCAGAATCGCGTGCTGCTCCTCATCGCTTAAGGAGGTCAGCCGGTTCATATATTGGAGTAAAAGACGCTTCATGTTTTAGACGTCCCCCCTTTCATGACATCATGAGTACAACGAAATTCCCGGAAAAATGCCTGATCCGCATGAGGATGTGTTAGCCCTTCCATTTTATCATTAATCTCCGGGAGGTAAATCCCCCACTTTTGTGGTGTTGTTGCTTAGATGAAATGCCGCTTCCACGCAAGTGATAAGTGGAAAAAGGTACACTAATTCAGCTCATTTCGCCCCTGACGAGGTAATATGACTCAATTAAGTTTCCTTTTTCCACTTAAACCTCACGATTGTTGATTTTGGGGAGAAATAAGTTCCCTTTTTCCAACTAACGCTTGCTTACCGGCTTCTTCGCAAGCGCTTGTTAGAAAAAGGATATCTACTCTGGCTGACTTCCACTTTTTCAGGTGAATTTCACTTCATTTTCCTGCACCCCCTACGCATTCCGGCCGCCTCTTCACCTTATTTACACGAGCTCCGGTCTGCTACTCAGACGAGCTTATCCCATTTCTCAAACAGCTGATCTACACGTCCCCCGATGGCAGACTCGGATACCGTCAGTATTTTCCCCTGTTCAAAAACAATCTTCCCGCCCACCACTACTGTAGATACTGCTCCGGGCTGCATGGCATAGACCATGTTGGCGAACAGCTCTCTCTTGGGTGCCAGGGAAAGGTCATGCAGATCCAGTGCGGCAAAATCGGCATGCTGTCCGGCCTCGATCGAACCAATCGGCATCCGCAGGATGTCACCGGCGCTGGAGGTCCCCATCCGGTAGACCTGCTCTGCGGTGATACAGGTGCCGTCCAAGCGGTTGACCTTCTGCAAAAGCGCGCACATGCGCATCTCCTCATATACACTGATCCGGTTGTTGCTGCAGCCTCCGTCCGTCCCGAGCGTCACTCTGACCCCTGCCTGAAGCAGATCCGGTATCCGGGTCACCCCGTCTGCAAGAAACATGTTGCTGGAAGGACAATAGGCCAGCGACCCGCGTCTGCGGCCGATCAGCTCAATTTCGGAATTCTCCAGCCATACGAGATGAATCGCAATCATCCGCTCGTTGAGCACACCCAGGGAGTCCAGATAGTGTACAGGCCGAAGACCGTAATCGCGCAAAATCTCCTCGACCTCGAACATTTCCTCGGCCACATGGATGTGAAAAGGCGTATCCAGCTCCGCTGCCAGGCGGTGGCCTGCCTGGATCATTTCAGGCGATGCCGCATGCGGACTGTGCGGTGCCGGGTGAATGGTCACCATAGGATTGCCTTGATACTTCTTCGCCAATGACCGCGTGCGCTCTACCGCTTCCGGCACAGTCTCCCGGTAAGACAGCGGCGCACCTGCCCAGTTATACATCGTGCGGGCAAAGACGAGGCGGATGCCCAGATCATTAGCCGCCCGGATGACCGCTTCATCATAGGCAGTGCCTCCGTTGTGCACATAGAAGAAGTCACAGACTGTCGTCACACCGTACCGCAGCATTTCCCCAAAAGCGAGCAGAGCCCCGGTATAAATGGCCTCCTCATCCAGAAGCGGCGAATACCGGTACAGCGCCTGATCCCGCCATTCCAGAAAAGGCTTATCGACTGCAATCCCGCGCAGCAGGCTCTGAAAGGAGTGATTATGTGAATTGACAGTGCCGGGAACGATGGCCTTGCCCTCCCATTCGATGTGCCGTGCATCCGGGTACCGCTGCAGTAATTCATCATGGCGGCCTACATCCGTAATCTTCCCGTTTTCCACCAGTAAAGCGTAGTTCTGCTTAAATTCCCCCTGCGTGTATACCGCATCCGCTGAATATAGATCGCGCAATGGTTGCTCCCCCTAACGGTTCAATTCTTGGTCAAGTGCGAGAATGGACCGCAGCAGCACGTTGCCGGCCTTCTCGATATCTTCTATCCGGCTTTCTTCTTCAGGGCAGTGGCTTTTGCCCCCCAGACTGGGCACGAACAGCATCCCTGCTCTGGTCAGAGAAGCCATATGAGTGGCATCGTGACCGGCCATACTGCCCAGCCGCAGGCTGCTGTATTCCAGCTTCTCCGCCTGTTCAGCGCACAAGCTGATGACCAGGGAATCCATCGGCTCAGGGTTCTGATCCAGAATCAGACGCCGTTCCAGGCGCAGGCCGCGGTGTTCTGCTACGGACAGGGCAAGCTTGCCCCAATCCTCCAGTACCTCCTGGATTTGTGAGCGCTGCTCGCCTCTGATCTCCAGATGAAATGTGGCCTTCTCCGGGATAATATTCGCCGCATTCGGTTCATTGCTGATCCGGCCAATGGTGCCCACCACTTCATCCGCCGGATGGTTCCGGCAGACAGCCTCGAAGGCCAGCATGATCTCGGAGGCGCCCATCAGCGCATCCTTGCGGTCCCCCATAAGCGTCGTCCCGGCATGATTGGCTTCCCCCATTACAGTGATCTCTTCACGGTAGATCCCTGTTATCGCCGTCACGATCCCTACCGGGATATCGCGGTCGAGCAGCCTTTTTCCTTGTTCGATATGAACTTCGAGAAAAGCTGCCAGCTCCTCCGGCCTCCGCCGCGCCGCCCCGAACTGCTCAGGATCACCGCCTGCCAGGCGCAGCGCCTCCGTCAATAGCCCGCCCTGATCATTGCGGACACCCGTGAGATCCCTGGCCTTGAGCTTCCCTGACACCGCTCTGCTGCCAAACGTCGACAGCCCGAACGGATTCGGCTCTTCCGCGCTGAAGGAGACCAGCTCCAGGGGGTGGCGGGTAACCACCTTGTTTTCTTCCAGTACGGCCATGACCTCCAGCGCCAGCAGCACCCCCAGCGCACCGTCATATTTGCCGCCGTTCGGAACGGTATCGATATGGGAGCCGAACACAATTGCGGGGAGGGGAACCGCTGAACCGCTTCTCAACGCCCAAATATTAGCCGCTGCGTCCACCCTCACCGCCAAATGCAGCTTGAGCAGTTCAGCCTTGAGCCATTCCCGCGCAGCCAGTTCAGCCGGTGTAAAGGTGGTACGGTCCAGCCCTCCGGTAGCTGTATTCAGACCGAATACTGCAAGGCTTTGGATGTTGTGCTGAAGCCGGGAAGCATTGATCCGGAGCTGATTATCCTGCAGCTCATTATTTTGCAGCAGATTATCCTGCAGCTGATGATTACCCAACTCATTTTTCCCCGGCTCATTCATGCGAACACCCTCCTTCCGCTCTGAATAACGGCCTCTCCTTTTTTGATTACGGTATCCACCAAATTAACAGCATAGTGATACTGTAAATAGAGATAGTTAGGCGCATCAAACATCACGAGGTCTGCCTGTTTGCCGACTTCGATGCTTCCGATCGCGGCAGCCCGGCCAATGGCATGAGCAGCATTAATCGTACAAGCGGCGAGCACCTCAGCCGGGGTCATTCGCATCGTCAGGCAGGCCAGATTCATAATAAAAGGCAGCGATTCCGTCGGTGACGAGCCGGGATTACGGTCTGTCGACAGTGCGACCGGCACGCCGGCAGCAATCATTGCCCGGGCATTGGCCGGTTGGGCCATGAGGAAGAAGGCCGTACCCGGAAGAAGAACGGCGATCACCCCGGCCTCTGCCATCCGCTTGATGCCAGCCTCTGAGGCATGCAGCAGATGGTCAGCCGACACGGCTCCCAGCTCGGCAGCCAGCTCTGCTCCCCCGTAGGATACCAATTCGTCGGCGTGAATTTTTGGCTTCAGCCCCCACTTTTGGCCTGCCAGCAGAATGTCCCGGGACTGCTCTACCGTAAACGCACCCTCTTCGCAGAATACGTCGCAAAACTCAGCCAACTCCTCCCGGGCCACAGCCGGGATCATCTCTTCGATGACGATGCGGACAAAAGCGTCCGCGTTTCCCTTGTACTCCACCGGCACCGCATGGGCACCCATAAACGTTGACACCAGGTCCACAGGATGGGAAGCGTTCAGCCTGCGGGCCACCCGCAGCTGCTTCAATTCATCCTCCAGCCGCAGGCCGTACCCGCTTTTGGCTTCGATGGTCGTTACTCCATATTCCAGGAAACGGTCCAGCCGTTTCGCGGTTTCGGCCATCAGCTGCTCTTCTGACGCTTCACGGGTACGTTCGGTGGAATAAAGGATGCCGCCGCCGGCATTCAAAATATCCATATACTTCGCACCCTGCAGCCGCAAATTCAGCTCAAACTCCCTAGTCCCGGCAAACACGACATGGGTATGCGGATCAATCAGCCCCGGGGTGACCGTCTTGCCTTCCGCAGACAGCACCGTAACCTCCTGGTTCCCGGAGTGCTCCGCCACATACCGACGGGCTTCTTCGCTGCTGCCTACAAAGGTGAAAATCCCGTCTTCAATGACTATGCCTCCGTCTTCGATCAGGCCAAGCTCTTCCATCTCCTTGCCCGCCTTCGGCTTCGTACTGGCTCCGCGAAGGGTAGCAATCTGGGCTGCGCTATGAATGCAGATCATGTTATAGCTCCTTTCCCGGACCACCCAGCATAGGCATGCGTACGCCTTTGGACTTGGCTGTCTCTACGGCAAGCAGATATCCGGCATCTGCATGACGGACGACACCCATGCCGGGGTCTGAGGTCAGCACCCGTTCCAGCCTCGCTTCTGCTTCTTTCGTTCCATCTGCGACGACTACCATCCCGGCATGCTGGGAATACCCCATGCCTACTCCTCCGCCATGGTGGAGTGATACCCAGCTGGCACCTGCTGCTGTATTAACCATAGCGTTCAGGAGCGGCCAGTCAGAGACAGCGTCGCTGCCGTCCTGCATCGCTTCGGTCTCCCTGTTCGGGGAAGCCACTGACCCGGCATCCAGGTGATCCCTGCCAATCACAATTGGGGCAGACAGCTCCCCGGAAGCCACCATGTCGTTGATAATGCGGCCGAACCTTGCGCGTTCACCGTAGCCGAGCCAGCAGATGCGGGCAGGCAGCCCCTGGAAGGAAACCTTCTCCTGAGCGAGGCGAATCCAGCGCTGCAGGCCTTCATTCTCAGGGAACTCGCGCATAATCGCAGCATCGGTTTTATAAATATCCTCAGGATCGCCGGACAACGCCACCCAGCGGAAAGGCCCCTTCCCCTCACAGAACTGCGGGCGGATATAGGCCGGAACAAAGCCGGGAAAGCTGAACGCCTGCTGGACACCTTCATCGAAAGCGACCTGACGGATGTTGTTGCCATAGTCGAAGGTCACCGCTCCTTTGCTTTGCAGGGCCAGCATGGCTTCGACGTGGCGGGCAATGCTTTTTTTGGCCAAGGCAACGTACTCCTGCGGGTTCGCTTCTCTCAACTGCCGGCCTGTCTCCACGGTCAAGCCTTCCGGTATGTAACCGTTCAGCGGGTCATGGGCCGAGGTCTGATCCGTCAGAACATCCGGCACAAAACCCAGAGCAAGCATGCGCGGCAGCAGCTCCGCCGCATTGCCGAGGAGGCCGATGGAGAGCGGACGCCCTTCGCTTTTGGCAGCCTCAGCCATGGCTAGAGCCTCCTCCAGCGTCTCGACCAGGATGTCGCAATACCGGGACTGGATGCGTTTCCCGATCCGGGTCCGGTCCACATCGATTCCGAGGAATACCCCGTCATTCATGGTAACGGCAAGCGGCTGGGCTCCCCCCATTCCGCCAAGACCGGCACTGAGGGTAATCGTCCCTTTCAGCGTGCCGCCAAAATGCTGTCTGGCACATTCCGCAAACGTCTCATAGGTCCCTTGCACAATGCCTTGAGTGCCTATATAAATCCAGCTGCCGGCCGTCATTTGCCCGTACATCATCAGCCCCTTCTGATCCAGCTCGTGAAAGGTGTCCCAGTTCGCCCAGGCCGGAACCAGGTTGGAATTCGCGATGAGAACCCGCGGGGCATCCGGATGCGTGCGGAAAATGGCCACCGGCTTGCCGGATTGAATGAGCAAGGTCTCGTAGTCTTCCAGTGTTTGCAGCGAACCTACAATGGCGTCGAAGCTCTCCCAATTCCGTGCTGCCTTGCCGATTCCCCCATAGACGACCAACTGCCCGGGATGCTCCGCCACCTCAGGATCGAGATTGTTCATCAGCATACGTAGCGCCGCTTCCTGAACCCACCCTTTGGTATTCAGCTGATTGCCTCTTGGCGCGCGGACGATTCGTGCTTTTTGCAAGCCCATGTTTGTTGTTCTCCTTTCGGTTGGGTGATGTAAAAACTGAACTTGAGATATATAAATTTTGGGTTTAAGCGTAACTACGGTGATGTTTGGACTTCCGGCCGCTGTTGTCTCCAGATGTTTTGTAATTATATCGCTGTCAGCAGATAACATCCGGAGACAAAGGCAGACGCTCCCGCTCCTCCAGTTCCAAAATCCCCTCCGTTACCCCAACCCTTTATTGGTTTTTCAACTTCAATTTTTATAAGTATGAAAAGGCACCAGAGCAAATAACTCCTCAAGCACGCACGGCTCTTTCATCCACTCCGCAATGGTTGCGAAATCGCCGGAGAGTACGCGGTCCGCATCCACAAAAGACACCAGCTCCCGGCAGTGGTCATACAGCCATTGTGTTCCTTGGCCCAGCAGCTGAGGATTGCGGTAATCAATGGCCTGGGTCCCGCACAGCAGCTCGATCGCCAGTACGGCGTAGGCATTATCCACAATTTGCTTCGCTTTCCGCGCACCAATCGTGCCCATGCTCACATGATCCTCCTGATTCCCTGAAGACGGAATCGAGTCCACACTGGCCGGATGGGCCAGGGATTTATTCTCCGACACAACAGCCGCCGCTGCGTATTGCGCGATCATGAACCCCGACTCCAGGCCGCCGTTCTTCGTCAGAAACGGGGGCAGCCCGTCGTTCAGATGCGGATTGACCATCCGCTCGATTCGGCGCTCAGAGATATTTGCCAGCTCCGCCGCGCTGATGGACAGATGATCCATTGGCAGCGCTATAGGCTGCCCGTGGAAGTTGCCGCCGGAGATAACCTTCTCTTCATCGGCGAAGATCAGCGGGTTATCCGTCGCCGAGTTGATCTCAATCTCCAGCTTCCCGGCGATATAAGCCAGCGCATCCCGGCTTGCGCCATGGACCTGCGGCGCACAGCGCAGCGAATAGGCATCCTGCACTCTCAGCTCCCCTTGGCGGGTCATAAGCCTGCTGCCGGCGGTCAGATTCCGGATATTATCGGCGGCTTGCCTTTGCCCTTTGTGAGGCCGGACGATATGCGTTGCCGGATCAAAAGCATCCCGGACTGCTCGCAGCGCCTCGCAGGTCAACGCCGCCGCACAATCGGCCCAGTTGGCCAGATTCAGCGCATCCCAGCAGGCCAGTGTGCCAATGGCGGTCATCACCTGCGTACCGTTGATCAAGGCCAGCCCCTCCTTGGCCTCCAGCACAATCGGCGTAAGCCCAGCTTGCGCCAGCGCCTGCCCGCCCGGCATACGTACGCCTTGATAGCAGGCCTCCCCTTCGCCAATCATCACAAGCACCATATGCGATAACGGGGCCAGGTCGCCGCTCGCGCCCAAGGAGCCTTTTTCCGGGATCACGGGCACCACGTTGCGGTTGAGCATTTCCACCATCAGCAGGATAACATCCAGACGGATACCGGAGTAGCCAAGAGACAGGGCGTTGATTCTTAATAAAAGAACGGCGCGGACAACCTCTTCCGGCAGAGGCGCACCTATCCCGCAGCTGTGGCTGCGGATCAGATTGAGCTGCAGGGCCTTCGTATCCTCCGGGGAGATATACGTATCGCTGAATTTGCCAAAGCCTGTGGTCAGGCCGTACACCACTTTTTTCTCCTGCAGCAGCTTCTCCACGTACTTGCGGGTATGATTGACTTTCCGGCAGCTTTCCTCACTAAGATCTACGTTTTTGTGATAACGGGCCACCTGGACAACTTCTTCAATCGTTAAGGTACTGCCCTGGATGATTACGGTTTGATTGGCGATTTTGGGCATAAGCCTCACCTGCTTTACGAGTAATAGAAAAAGCCCATACCCTAATAAGAGGTACCGGCTTCTATATCACTAATCACTAAATTACGGCTTGATCCGTTTAAGGCGCTTCTTCAAAAAAGATACTGCCTCTAAATATGATTAAAACCAAAACCAATGGCTTCGTGCTCAAACCCTTTTTTGGGAGCGCCAATCGTCCCGTAGGCACAGACGGCGATCCATTCGCCTTCCATTTGGGCAGCGCCGGACCTTTTACCCCTTACAATGGCAAAGGTAAGCCCTACTGTACGTAAAATATCACCGAATTGCACGATTCCGCGGCCAATACTCTGCATAGTTTCAATGATCGCATGATACAGCGAGTGAACCTCGCGGTAAGAATTGCCGTCAATAATATGGTTATTCTTGGCGGCTGTTTCGATCGCTGCAACCACCTTGATCATATCCATGGCGCCCACCCGGCCAATCGTGTAGCGGAAATCCCGTGAATCCAGCTCCTGCTCGACAACCTTTTTCCATTCATGCTCCTGCAGAACAGCCAGCAGAATGGCTAATTTACCAATCGGAAATGATGAAGCCAGCGGTTCCTCCATACGGAATTCTCCTCAATTCTTGGGTTCAATTTGTACAGCCTTCCCCATAAACAAAAAAAATGCAACTGAAACAAGGAAACGGACGTTCCCTGATTTCTCAGCTACATTCTGTTGACTAAAAACTATATTATCGCTGAGTAGAATATACACTTGCCGATTTGCTTTGTCAATCCGCAGGTGTAACCCTTTGTGACACAGTTGCACGAAATACAGTAGAACGCGATTCGGCGCAGAACAATAAGTAATCTATTGCACAAAGTGCAGTCACGAAAAAAATTCACTTTTGTTATCCAAATTGAAGACTCGGATTTCAAGTTCAATCTATATAGCCAGGTAATATTATATGTCGCCAATGCAGCGATATGTTCTCCACTTTAACGATCTTTTAACAACTCCAATACCTCCCGAGCCCATTCGCCTCCAGTTCCTCCTTCGGGATGAACCGCAGTGCGGCGGAATTGACCCGGTAGTGCTGCTTCGCCGGCTCCGGCCCATCGAAGAACAAATGCCCAAGATAGGCTCCGCTCAGTCTGCTTCGCAGCGCAGTCCGTACCTCTCCACCGCTGTAGTCGGCTTCCCGCCGGATCAGCCCCTCGGCGATTGGACCAGTGAAGCTGGGCCAGCCGGTAGCGGAGTCGAATTTGTCCGCCGAGCTGAACAGCGGATCGCCGCTGATCACATCGACATAAACGCCGTCACGGAATTCGTTCCAATACTCATTCTCATACGGGGGCTCTGAAGCCTTATGCTGAGTGACCTCATACTGCAGCCGGGTCAGCTGATTGCGCAGGCGCTTTTGATCCTCAGGGCTGTTCCAGTGCTGCTCCAGGAATTCGTCCCGGCCCGAACCCTTAAGATAAAGTTTATAATCCAAAGGATGGGTTTTATAATAATCCTGATGCAGCGCTTCAGCAGAGTAGAAAGGAGCGGCGGGGAGAATCTCCGTCACAATCGGGTCCTTGAATCTTTTACTCGCCTGCAGCGCGGCCTTGGATGCCTCCGCCTTCTCCCGCTGCTCTTCATTATGCACAAAGATCGCCGTCCGGTAAGAATACCCCCGGTCCATAAATTGCCCGCCCTTATCGGTCGGATCAATCAGCTGCCAATAAATATCCAGCAGCCGCTCATACGGGAACAGCTCCGGCTCATATGTAATCTGCACGGCCTCCACATGCCCCGTCGTTTCCTTACCCACTTCCTCATAGGTCGGATTAACTGTGTGGCCGCCCGTATAACCGGATACCACAGAAACAATGCCCGGGAGCTCGTCAAAGGGCTTGACCATACACCAAAAGCAGCCGCCCGCAAAGGTGGCAAGCTGCTCTGTACTTTTCGTTTCGTTCAACCGGCACACCTCCTTTCGCGAATTGTCCCTATTATATATGAATATCTCTTTTTTCCAAAGAAAGCAGGGCTGCAGGTAGACAAACTATGATTATACTAACCGGAATGAGCACTGCTCGGACGTAATCACTTGTACCCGACAGCAGAATGACCTGCGAATTCTCCACATACATCCCGGAAAATTCAACGGAAAAGGGTACTTGAAAGAACAACGCGTTAACCATAGGCCCATTCTTGAATTCACCTGCCTGCCCTGCCTTGGTTTCTCTACAAATACACGCAGGCCAAAGTCCATTTATGGGTCATGTATGCTTTTCGGGGGCATTTGAAGCGGATGGAAGTTACTCCGAGTCCAGATTTAATATGATCCGCTCCTAATCCTCCAGCTTATCCAGTTCGGCTTCCAATTCAGCCAGCTTGTTCTCCGCTTCTTCGAGCTCCTTCTTCAGTCCCGCAGCTTTAGCGCGTTCAATCTCTTGTTTGACAGCTGAAATCTGCTGTTCCAGATAGAGAATATCTTTGGCGTTCCCTGAATTATTCGACATCTGTGAATAGGTCATTGTCATCCTCCTTTCGAAATAAGAACAGTCTCGCACAGTTTCTCTACCCCCATTATACAAATGAAGAGCTTGGAGGTAAAAACCTATTGACTTGTATATCTATTGTCCATATAATCAGTCTATGACTTTTCATGTAAGGAGATCTGACATGATTATTGTGGATGAAGTATACCAAAATGTTGTTTATCGCCTATCTACAGAGGAAATAAAACACCTCATCGAACGCCTCAAGGTCAGGAAAGAGGAAGAAATCGAGGGGATTAAGGATAAAATCAACAAATATGAACAAAAAAGGCGGGCAGAAGAAGCGATGTACCAATCGCTCTCCCCGATCCGCAAATGGTTTGCAGGACATCCGGCGAGCCATCACACCGCTGTAGAATATATAGTTCATGTTAAAGACCGTTTTAAACAAATCGACAGCATTAAAAGAAACATTCAAGAATTGGATCAGGTCTTAATGCTTCTTGATACTCATCCGGCAACGGAAGAGATCCCGCTGTCACCTGAGATTATCCGTGAGATCAAATTCATTAGGGGTATGGAGGCATTATAGAAATGAATGTGACGCTGGAGTCGCTTGGCGGAGGGGTGGATACGATCTGGGTCGTATTAAGCGCCGCTATGATTTTGCTGATGGAGGGCGGCTTTGCCCTGCTGGAGGCTGGTTTTGTAAGATATAAGAACAGTGTGAACATTATAATGAAAGTATTCGCCGATATTACCATTGGAACGCTGATTTTTTATGTTTTTGGATTCGGGCTCATGTACGGCAAAGACGCCGGTGGTTTGGTGGGCACAAGTGGATTTATGCTAGGCGGTGATCTCTCCAATCTCCATTTCACCATCTCTCTCGACACCTTCTGGCTGTTCCAGGCGGCATTTACCATAGCCGTTATCTCCATCGTTTCCGGCGCTGTAGCCGAACGGATTAACTTTCGCGCTTATCTGCTGTACGTCATATTAATGACCGGGCTGATCTATCCCCTAGGTGGCCACTGGGCCTGGGGCGGCGGCTGGCTTAGCCAATTGGGCCTGCAGGACTTCGCTGGTTCAGCCGTGATCCATGCCCTTGGAGGATTCTCGGCACTGGCGGCGGCTATTGTCATCGGTCCAAGAAAAGGCAAGTTTAATCAGGCCGGGAACAGCACTGTTGCCCTGCCAAGCAACCTGCCGCTGGCTTCGGTCGGCGCCTTCCTGCTCTGGTTCGGCTGGTTCGGCTTTAATGCAGGCAGTACACTCAGCGCAACCGATGTCCGGATCGGACATATCGCCATTACAACCATGCTGTCAGCAGCGGCAGGCGGCGGGATCACGCTGATCTATACGCTGTTCCGCTACCAGCGTTCAGATGCCCCGTCCGTAATCAACGGCTCTTTGGCCGGTTTGGTCGGCATTACCGCAGGCTGTGCATTTGTCAGTGACGGTGCCGCTATTCTTATTGGCGCTATCTCCGGGCTGCTTATGATGGCCGCCACCAATTGGCTGGAAGCGCGCCGCATCGATGATCCAGTGGGTGCCTTTCCGGTACATGCCGTATCTGGCGCTTGGGGAACCATAGCCGTAGGCTTGTTCGCTACCGACGGTGGACTGCTCTATGGCGGAGGCTGGCATCAACTCGGGGTACAGGTGCTTGGTCTTGTCACATTGGCTGCCTGGGGATTTGCAACCACCTGGTGTGGGCTTAAACTGATCGGGAAGCTGGTCCAGGTACGGTCCAGTGAGGAAGAGGAAGAAATCGGCCTCGATATCAGTTATCATGGCATGATCGCCGCGCATCGTTCTGCTGAATTTATTGAGCTGGAAGATCATTACCTGGCTGAAGACGACAATGATTCTCGCGGCAGTACGAGAAGTTAAGCGGGGATAGTGGTTAGGATACACATTGTTAACGTGAGGATTTCGCTTGGCACCTCGCGGACACATTTCGGTGTCCCTTCCATCCGCCAAGAATACGGACAGGAAATCCGTTATTTGGGCAGATCCGGCGTTTTCCCAGGTCAAACGGACACAGATTCCGTTATTTGACCGCTTCCCCCTCATTTGGGGCTCGAAAGAACAATATAACGGCTTCTGAGTCCGAAACATTTGAAAAAGGTGAGCTTTTCGCAAAATAAGGGCTTCTCTGTCCGCTTCATGCTTCAGATGGACCGGAACGCTCCTGCACCACCGGCAACCTTTAAGGTATCGCACATTTAAACACAAACAACGCCTTTTCGCTTCCCAATGGAAGTGGAAGGGCGTTGTTTGTGTTGCGGATACCATCCCCATGCACCTGTAGCGAAGTTGGCTCTCTTCCCAGGATTGAAAAAGAGGCTTTCCAAAAGTTCAAAGAACTCATGGAAAGCCTCTCAATTATACCTTATTCATGCAGGTGCATGAATTACATCATGCCGCCCATACCGCCCATGCCGCCCATATCTGGCATGCCGCCGCCTTTTTCAGGCTCTGGCTTGTCAGCGATAACCGCTTCGGTAGTCAGGAACATAGCAGCTACGGAAGCTGCGTTCTGCAGCGCGGAGCGTGTTACCTTCGCAGGGTCAACGATTCCGGCTTCGAACATGTTCACCCATTCGCCGGTAGCAGCGTTGTAGCCGATGCCGATGGTTTCTTTTTTCAGACGGTCCACGATAACGGAACCTTCTTGACCAGCATTAGCTGCGATCGTACGGATTGGCTCTTCCAGAGCGCGCAGAACGATGTTCACGCCTGTTTGCTCATCGCCAGTTACTTCTACAGCAGCAACAGCGTTATATACATTCACAAGAGCTGTACCCCCACCGGATACGATACCTTCCTCAACCGCAGCGCGGGTTGCGTTCAGGGCGTCTTCGATGCGCAGTTTACGCTCTTTCAATTCTGTTTCAGTTGCAGCGCCGACTTTGACAACGGCTACGCCGCCAGCAAGCTTAGCCAGACGTTCCTGCAGTTTTTCTTTGTCGAATTCGGAAGTGGTTTCTTCCAATTGGGAACGGATTTGGCTTACGCGGGCATTGATGTCCGCTTTGTCGCCGCTGCCGTCTACGATGGTTGTGTTTTCTTTGGTTACACGCACTTGACGGGCGTTACCCAGTTGTTCCACGGAAGTGCTCTTTAGATCAAGACCAAGCTTCTCAGTGATCACTTGGCCGCCGGTCAGAGCAGCGATATCCTGCAGCATAGCTTCACGGCGGTCGCCGAAGCCAGGAGCCTTAACCGCTACAGCATTAAATGTTCCGCGCAGTTTGTTCACAATCAGCATCGCTTGGGCTTCGCCTTCGATATCTTCAGCGATGATCACCAGCGGACGGGCCTGTTGAACGATTTTTTCGAGCAATGGCAGGATTTCCTGTGTGCTGCTGATCTTTTTGTCGGTGATCAGGATGTACGGGTTCTCCAGAACAGCTTCCATTTTGTCCGTATCGGTAATCATGTACGGGGAAATGTAGCCGCGGTCGAACTGCATGCCTTCTACCACTTCAAGCTCAGTCAGGAAGCCGCGGGATTCTTCAACGGTGATAACGCCGTCTTTGCCCACTTTTTCCATAGCTTCAGCAATCAGCTTGCCCACTTCGTCGTCAGCAGCGGAGATCGCAGCTACTTGAGCGATAGCTTGGGAATCTTCGATTGGCTTAGCGATGTTTTGCAGTTCAGTTACAGCCGCTCTAACCGCTTTGTCGATCCCTTTGCGGATAACCATTGGGTTAGCGCCTGCAGTTACGTTCTTCAGACCTTCGCGGATCATCGCTTGAGCCAGAACGGTTGCAGTTGTAGTACCGTCACCGGCTACATCGTTGGTTTTGGTAGCTACTTCTTTAACTAGCTGTGCGCCCATGTTCTCAAAAGCATCTTCCAGTTCGATTTCTTTGGCGATGGTTACACCGTCGTTAGTGATCAGCGGGCTGCCGAATTTCTTCTCCAGCACCACGTTGCGGCCTTTTGGTCCAAGTGTAACTTTTACGGCATTTGCCAAAGCATCAACCCCACGCAGCATTGCGCGGCGGGCATCTTCACTGAATTTAATTTCTTTTGCCATTGTGTAATTAACCTCCTAAAAGTTTTGTTAGCGTTACTTCCTGAGTGACTTCGTTCAAAACTCACTTCGAAAGCATCAGCCAATTTTTGTATAAGTATGTTCAGTTATCACTTATGAAAGGCTTCATGATTAGTCGAGAATCGCGTGAATGTCGCTTTCTTTCATAATCAAATATTCTTTGCCTTCGTATTTAATTTCAGTTCCGGCATATTTCGAGAACAGCACACGGTCGCCTTCTTTAACTTCCAGCGGAACACGTACTCCGTCTTTCAGGGCACCGCTGCCTACAGCGATAATTCTGCCTTCCTGCGGCTTCTCTTTGGAAGAGTCCGGAAGCACAATCCCGAAAGAAGTGGTTTGTTCCTGCTCGCTTGGTTCTACCAATACGCGTTCACCTAGTGGTTTGATCATGAAAAAATAGCCTCCTTTGAAATATGTTGTTTAGCTTGAAAACATAGATGGGGTACCGCCTGAGCTCAAGCTTCGTCGGCAATTCTGAAAAATATAGCCTTCGGAACGGCACATGCCGGCGATTGCCTTATTTTCCAGTACTGTTAGCACTCAACCCTGTGTAGTGCTAACAACAATTTTTATGATACTCAACTTGAAGGCGGATTTCAAGTCCTTTTACGTAAAATCGTCAAGCTTTTGCGGAAAAATATGGCCGCCGAGGTTGTCCGCCCCACACTCTCTTACATTCTATCCACCGGAGGGCAAAATATGCCCTGTTTGTCCCTGTTTGTCCCTGCTTGTCGGGCGGGCAACATCCTGCCTTCCATTTGGCAGACCCGTTTCGGCAACTACAAGGCGGAGCTTGCCCGGGCAAGCTCCCTACCGGGCCTCCTCTTTCCTGACGTACCGGGCCTCCAGCTCACGGTCCATGGCAAGCTGCTTGCGGTAGACAAAGGAGGAGAGGAACACGCTGAACTCATACAGGATCAGAAGAGGAATCGTGACCAGAAAGTCCGAAATGAAATCCGGCGGCGTAATGACCACTGCGATAAAGACCAGCGTGAAATAAGCGTACCGGCGCATCTTGCGCAGCCGCAGCGGATTAAGAATTCTCAGCTTGGTCAGGAACATAACGATAAGCGGAAGCTCAAACAGCAGCGCCAGCGGAAGGACCAGACTGAACATAAAGCTGAAGTACTGGGCAATGCCATAGGTCTCTTCCAGCCCCATGCTGCGGGTTATCTTAATCGTGAACGACAGCGCCATGGGGAACACAACATAATAGGCAAAAGCGATGCCGAGAATAAAAAGCACAAACACATAAGGCACATAACGCAGTGCGGCGCTCCGCTCCACAGGCCGGAGTCCGGGGCTGATGAATGCCCATAGCTGATAGACGACAAACGGGACAGACACGGCCAGCGAGACCGCCATGGCGATTTTTACATACATCCCGATTCCGTCCCAGAAAGAGAAGGCATGCAGCACGAAGCCCTGGGCCATATCTGCGTGAATCAGATAGAGATAGATCGGTTTGGCTACGAATAAGCCGGCGACGAGGCCGGCAACGAATACAATTAGCACATAGATAATCCGTCTGCGCAGTTCGGTAAGATGATCCACCACTGACATTTCTTCCGCTTCCAGAGACATGACTGACACCACCCGATAACTTATGTATGAAGAACCGTATTCAAGTAGAAACGGCTTCGCCGTCCTTTTAAGGGACGGTACCGTTTCAGCGAGAAATAGAAGGATAATTGATTGCGTGAAGCATATAAATTCTTATATTTTCAAAAAAGGGGCGCCGCCCAGCCTGAAACAGCACTGAGAGAAACGCCCCCGCGTGAAAAGATGCTATTATTCCGGCAGACGTCTGTCCTGCGGAAGATCTGCTGCCATAGCCTGCGGGGCTGCCGCTGCCGGAGCTTCACTTTTCTTGGCAGGTTCCGGATCACTGATAATTTCCCGCGCCCCATCCTTGAATTCACGGAATGTACGCCCGACCGCACGGCCCAGTTCAGGAAGCTTATTGGGTCCAAAGAGCAGCAGCGCCAGGATGACCAATAAAATAATTCCGGGAGCACCAATACCACTTAGCATATATTATTCCTCCTTGTCACTCTGTCCGTTCATGATATCGTTAACAATACATTAATAATACCATAACTTATGTCACACATCCATCAGTGATCTATGACGATTCCTGGTGACATTACCGGAATAGAAGAAATTATTGCCGGTATTGGCCGGTTACCATAAGCAATGCTTCCGGCAGTTGATCCATGATCGCTGCCAGATTCTCATGCACTCCCTTGGGTGTGCCGGGCAAGTTGACAATCAGCGTTCTTCCTCGTATGCCGCAAATCCCCCGAAACAGCATAACCGCGCGGTTCTTCTGCATGACGGTACTCCGCATGGCCTCAGAGAGCCCGGGCACCTCACGCTCAATGACACGGCGGGTCGCCTCAGGCGTCACGTCACGAATCGCCAGATCGGTGCCGCCAGTGGTCAGCACCAAATCCGCCTGGAAATAATCCGTCAATTCAATCAGAGCGGCAATAATCTCATCCTGTTCATCCGGCACGATCCGATATTCAACGATCTCACCGCCTAGCTCCTCTTCCACCAGTTCCCGAATAACCTGGGCGCTCGTGTCTTCCCGTTCGCCTCTGGCCCCTTTATCGCTGGCCGTCAGGATTGCTGTTTTCCACGCCATAGGTTGTCCCTCCTTCTCGCTATGCTATGTATAGACGGCCGTATTCACAGCCTTTACTCAGCGCCTTCACCCGCATCTTGCTGCTCTGATTCCTCCAGCGCGTAATCCCCTGTTTTGCCTCCGCTCTTCTGCACAAGCAGCGTTGAGCCTATAATCATATCCTTCTGCAGCGCCTTGCACATGTCGTATACCGTCAGCGCAGCGGCAGAGACAGCGGTCAGCGCCTCCATCTCTACACCGGTTTTTCCGGTTGTCTTGACGGTTGCTTCTATATATAGCCGGTCTTCGCTGTTATCCCAAAAACGGATATCAATGCCGGTAAGCGGCAGCGGATGGCACATGGGAATCCAGTCCGCGGTTTTTTTGGCCGCCATAATTCCGGCAACCTGGGCAACGGCAAGCACATCGCCTTTGCCGATCCTGCCCGCCTTGATCGCCGCCAGCGTTCCCGGAGCCATCTGCACGCTGCTACGCGCGGCAGCTGTCCGCTTGGTGATCTCCTTGTCGCTCACATCCACCATACGCGCCCTGCCTTGCTCATTGAAATGACTTAACTCCATGGTTTGTTCTCCTCCCGGCAATGATAGATGCCGTCTTCCGTAATCAGCATGTCCATATAGGCATCATGCTCATCCATTGGCACTTCAGAAACCAGCTGATGGCTGAATGCCAGTCCGATCCAGACCGGAGGCTTCAGGACCAACGCGGAATCCTGCTGCCAGGACGCCTGCATCCGGTCATAGTAGCCCCTTCCGTAGCCAAGCCGCCCGCCTTTCCGGTCAAAAGCCAGCCCCGGAACAAACACCACATCCGGAAGCCGGAGCACTTCCGGCTCCTGCCCATTGCCTGCGTGGGTCACGGGCTCCAGGATGCCATAAGCTCCAGGTGCAAGCTCCTCCCAGGAGCCTACCGCATGAAGGCTCATGATTCCCGATTCCGCGATGACACGGGGCAGCAGCACCTCCCGGCCGTGGGCCCAGGCCCCGGCTATCAGCGGGCGGCAGTCCAGCTCTGAACGGAAAGGAACATAAGCGAGCAACGATGCGGCCTTCTCCCTATCCAGCCACTCCTGCGCATGGCTGCAGGCCTGAGCTGACATTGAGGCCCGGTCGTCTGAAGCAAGCCTATCCCGGACAGCGGCTCTCTCTGCGCGCAGTTCACGCTTAAGTGCGGCCAGCGGCACACTGTTGCCTGTCATGGACAGCCGCCTCCTCCTCCGTTATACCCTAGCTTATCATAGTTTGTAAACTCAGTTTACCACTCTTCTCCCCGGTTCGCCAAGGTTGAACGAGATGCGCTGTTAAAGGAACCCTAATCAGTCTCTCACCCACCTCGAATGATGCAGCCGTCACCGGGGGACGAACGCCTTATTCAAGCGGATCACAGGATTGCAATGCCGCTCCTCCCCTCGCGCAGCAAACGCTTTTCATGTAAACTATAGAATAAGGTTTTTGTACAGCCGGGGCGCCAGATGCCGCGGTGAAATATGTAAGGGCGGAGGTTTCATCAGTATGCTTCTTCAAGCGACAGGAATTACCAAATCATATGGAATACAAAGCGTGCTGGACGGTATCAGCCTGCAGGTGAACGAGAAGGAACGGGTAGGCCTGGTCGGCGTCAACGGGGCCGGGAAGTCGACCTTCCTGCAGATTCTCGCAGGCGAGATGTCCTTTGACAGCGGGCAAATTCATAAATCCAAGGAAACCACCATTGGTTACCTGGCCCAGAACAGCGGGCTGCAGTCCGATAAAACCATTCAAGAGGAAATGCTGGCCGTATTCGCCCCGCTGATCGAAGCGGAAGCGGAGCTGCGGCAGCTCGAGGCAGACATCGCCGATCCCCGGCTGGCGGATGATCCCAAGCGCTATGAGGATCTGCTGGAACGCTATGCCAGACGTTCGGATTGGTTCAAGGATCATGGCGGCTATGAGATGAACACGCGGATACGCAGCGTACTCCATGGCATGGGCTTCGGCGAATTTCCGCCGGACACGCCAATTGCCACGCTGAGCGGCGGCCAGAAAACCCGTCTGGCGCTGGCCCGCATTCTGCTGCAGGCTCCGGATCTGCTGATGCTGGATGAGCCGACCAACCATCTCGACATTGAAACACTCACCTGGCTGGAGGATTATCTGCGCAGCTATGCCGGAGGCATTCTGGTCGTCTCCCATGACCGTTATTTCCTCGACCGTCTGGTGACTACAATTGTTGAAATCGAACGGCACCAGTCCCGCAAGTACACAGGCAATTACAGCCGCTATGTGGATCTGAAGGCCGCAGAATATGAGATCCGCCTGAAGCAGTATGAGAAGCAGCAGGACGAGATTTCGCGGATGGAGGATTTCGTGCAGCGCAATATTGTGCGCGCCTCCACCACCAAACGGGCACAGAGCCGGCGCAAGGCACTGGACAAGATGGAACGCATCGACAAGCCGCTTGGTGATTTGAAAAAAGCCAGCTTCTCCTTCGAGCCGGATTTCATGTCCGGCAAAGAGGTCCTGCAGGTGCGGGAGGTTGCGGTAGCCTTCAGCGAAAAGGCGGAGCCGCTATTCCGGAGCGCCTCTTTTGAATTACGTCGGGGTGAGACGGCAGCCTTGATTGGCCCGAACGGGATCGGCAAGTCCACACTGCTGCAGTGCCTGACCGGTACGCGGGAGCCTTCCGCAGGCACCGTGAACTGGGGAACCAAAGTGAAGATTGCCTACTACGATCAGGAGCAGACACGGCTTAACCCGCGCAATACGGTGCTGGAAGAGCTGTGGAGCGAATACCCGATGCTGGAGGAAGCGCGGATCCGGACGATTCTCGGCAATTTCCTGTTCAGCGGCGAGGATGTCCTGAAGAAGGTTGCCGCTCTCAGCGGCGGTGAGAAAGCCAGGGTTGCGCTGTCCAAGCTCATGCTCCGCGGCGCCAATATGCTCATTCTCGATGAGCCTACCAACCATCTGGATCTCATGAGCCGCGAGGTGCTGGAATCGGCGCTGATTGATTTTGAAGGCACCCTGCTCTTCATTTCCCATGACCGTTATTTCCTGAACAAAATGGCCGAACGTGTACTGGAGCTTCATCCGGGCGGGATTGATCAATACCTGGGCAATTATGACGATTATATCGAAAAAAAGCGGGAGCTTGAGGCAATTGCCCTGGAGGAAGCTGAGCTCGTCGCTGCCAAGGCCTCCAAAAATGCCGAAGCTGAAGCGCCGGCGGCAGAAAAAGGTACGGCCCTCTCCTATGAAGCCGAGAAGCAGGCCAAACGCGAGGAACGCAACCGTCAGCGGCGGATCTCCGAACTGGAGGAGAATATCGCAGCGCTGGAGGAAGCCATCGCCAGGATTGAGAATGAAATGACCAAACCCGAGGTTTTTCAGGATTATGTGGCACTGCAAGAGCATGAAAATGATTTGAAGCTCAAAAAAGAACAGCTTGGAAATTTATTTAGCGAATGGGAAAACCTTGCTGACGAATAATGTAAATCCGTTAAATAATTATTTTTTAACAGTTCCCGAATTGTTCATAAACGGTTATCCACAGCTCCATCCACAGTTTTCGTGTATAACTCACAGCTTAAAAAGGCCCACGAGGCCTTTT
>RCUU01000171.1_pt1 | contig 37563 bp, 32 predicted proteins | sample 2166211 | NCBI WGS metagenome assembly RCUU01 (sample SAMN09932620, study PRJNA488358) | compost metagenome | feature: garden; material: soil; isolation source: compost soil in phenylacetic acid-enriched culture | place: Germany: Experimental Botanical Garden Goettingen | collected 2016-01-27
CCCATACCTGTGGCGGCATTGTCGCGATGCACGGTAGTAGAAGTAAATCCTCTATCAAATATCCGAGGCAGATCCTTTGGATCTATCCCGCGCCCACCATCCTTCACCTCAAGAACGATATGCTCAGCTTGCTGATAGCTATTCACTGTAATATCTGAAGCTTCACTATATTTTACGGCGTTGGTTAGGAGTTGTCGGAGGATAAAAGCCAGCCATTTGGCATCACTAAGCACTTCAGCTACCTCCAAGTTCAATTCAAAGCCAATTCCCTTCTGAATACACCAGGATTGCAACGTCTTAATCTCACCGAAAATAAGCGTTTCTACATCGATATGTTCTATATACAAATCATTCTCAATAAAGGCAATCCGCCTTTGATGGAGCTGTTGGTCCAGTAAGAGATGTATTCGCAGCCATTCATAGGTCAGAGGTTTCTTCATTCCGTCATCTTCCAAACGCTCAATCATTAGGTGCATCGCTGTCAAAGGGGTCTTCACCTCATGAATCCACGATAATAGCTCATCTTTCTCCTGCTCTAGTGTCATTTGATTATGCGAAGCAGTCTGTTTCAACCATCTAGCTTGATTGGTGATGCTCTCTTCAATGATTTTTTCAAACGGACTTTCGGGGGTGGCGATACTCGTTAAATCCAGATCATCCTCTCGCTCCGCCAAGCTTTTATAGAATCTGGTTTCCCTGGGATAGCGAAGGATTAAGAACATCACGAAAAAAAGCATCGACAAGGAGACCAGATAGAGAACCGAAGAGAATGGGATCGACGGATCCATATAGGTGACAAAGAGGATAAACAGATTGGTAAAGAGAACAAGGATGATCCAGCTGCTTCTTTCCAAGAGATACTTTTTAATCATAGTGCTTCCTCTTCGATGGCCATATACCCTTGTCCCACTTTCGTTTCAATGAAAATACCTAATTCAAGCTCATCCAGCTTCTTTCGCAGCCGATTTACGTTGACGGTAAGGGTATTGTCACTAATAAAACGTTTATCATCCCACAAGCTATTGATTAATTCCTCGCGGGTGACGATTTTATTTTTTTTCTCAATAAGCAATTTCAATATAAAAATCTCATTTTTCGTAAGCTCAATTGATCCCATATCATGCGTCAATACATTTCTCTCATAATCCACGGTTGCTCCGCACCATGTTTTGAGTTCAATGTTATCCGTGTTGTAATTGTAGACGCGCCGAAGAATCGCTTGTACTTTGGCAATGAGTACATCGAAATGGAAGGGCTTTTGAATATAATCATCAGCTCCAAGCTGCATGGACATCACCATATCCGTAGGATGATCACGGGATGACAAGAAGATAATCGGAAGGTTGGAGTGAGAGCGAATCATTCGACACCAATGAAATCCATCGAATTTAGGTAATTGGATGTCGATGATGACTAAATCAGGTTTGATTTCTATAAATTCCTGCGTGACATTGTTGAAATCTTGAATGCCATACACATCATAAGACCACTGCGTAAGTCGCTCTTTGATCTCATTAAACAGCGTTGTGTCGTCTTCGATTAATAATAGCTTGAACACTTGCTTCACCACACTTTTAGTTAGCTTTACAGCAGTTTAGATAATACATCCTGATAATGCTTGAACGCTTTGGCTTCATTTAGATTAGGGCATGTCCTTAAGGATAGCAGAGCGCTTTCGATTAAGAACTGTCTTGGTTCCTTGTTGTTCATAATTTCTTCCTGGATAAAGTACAACAGCTTTAGATAATTAGTGAGGTTCGCATCACCTGGCGCGAAGGATCTCTCTATTATTTTCTTCAGGCTTATTGTCGCAAAGGATAAATCATTATTGAAAAAATCAGTGTATTCCGCTGCGGGTAATAACTTGTCCACATGTTCTGGTGCGATGAGCTGAATTCCCATTACACTTACTTCTTCAACAACAGTTTGGATCAGAGTAGTGCAATAATCAATGATTTGCTTAGAAGTAATGACTTCATTCATGGCACTGTTGATTTGCAGCATATTTTGCAGAATCCCGTTAAAAATGATGGCTCCATCCAGTAAATAAGGTTTTTTATCAGCAGGAAAAATATGAAGGAAACGTTCATATACCCAAGTTAGCAGGTTGAACTTCGTTTTTTTGATAAATGTAATTAAGTCTGGATCATTGGAGACCAAAGCATCTTCAACGAGCTGTAATAATCTGTTTTTTTTATTGATTTTCATGATCAGCTGAACCTGCTCGGCAAATATCTTAATGTCAGAGGGATCTTGACCAATGAGCATTGAATTTCGCCCTTCTTCAAGCTGAATGTGAATAGACGTGAATACAGCCTTAAAGAGATCCCCTTTGGAGGGGAAATAGTTATAAAAAGACCCTTTGGAGATCCGGCTATGATTCAAAATATCCTGGATGGATGTGGCGTGGTAACCTTTTTCAATAAATAATTCATGTGCTTTATGAATCACTTGCTCTTTTCGTTTATTAATCATCTGAGATGCCCCTTTAAGCTGGACTCTTTGTTCCAAATATAGACTAGCTTATATTTCCACTTAATACAATTTCAATTTTAAATGAATTTTGTCTTGCCAAGCGGGAAATAAGGGAGTATCATATTCTTCACTGACTTGTAACTAGAGTTCAATTTTGAACCGATAGTATGATTATAGAATGGAGGATTCCAAAATGAAAGCAAAAGAAAGTAAATCGTCCTATGGGATATTGGCAATCCTCATGATTGGTGCATTTGTTGCTTTACTGAGTAATACCTTACTCAATATAGCTTTACCATCGATTATGAAGGATTTTGATGTCAGTGCTTCAACAGTACAGTGGCTCTCAACGGGTTATATGCTGGTGAACGGGATCATGATTCCTTCCACAGCTTTTTTGATTCAAAAGTATACCGCGAGACGGTTGTTCCTAATCGCTATTGGATTATTTGCAATAGGAACCTTTATCGGAGGATTCGCACCAAGTTTCCCTGTGTTATTGATCGCCCGAATGGTTCAGGCTTCAGGGGCTGCGATCATGATGCCATTATTAATGAACGTATTGTTCACTACCTTTCCACCTGAGAAACGTGGTTCAGCTATGGGGATGTTCGGGTTGGTTATGATTTTTGCACCAGCGATCGGACCTACATTGTCTGGGTGGATTATTCAGCATTATGAATGGCCTGTTCTATTCTTTATGATTGCCCCAATCGCCGTATTGGTGTTCATTCTGGCCTTCTTTAAATTACATGATCCTAAAAAAGATGTGGCGATTCAGATCGATTTCCTTTCTGTGGTTTTATCAGCGATTGGTTTCGGGGGCCTTCTATACGGCTTCAGCTCCGCTGGGAATAAAGGATGGGATAATCCCATGGTCTACTCCGCTCTGATTATCGGGGCGATTGGATTAGTGATATTTATTATGCGCCAATTGAAGATGAAGGAGCCTATGCTTAACTTCAGAGTGTACAAATATCCGATGTTCGCCTTATCCTCAGCGATTTCGATTACGCTGAATATGGCAATGTTCTCAGCGATGATGCTGATGCCGATTTACCTGCAAAATATTAGAGGGATTTCACCACTGGATTCTGGACTTCTAATGTTGCCTGGTGCGTTAATTATGGGTGTTATGTCACCAATCACAGGTAAATTGTTCGATAAATTCGGAGGTAAAGTATTAGCACTAATCGGTCTAGCGATCGTAGTGATTAGCACGTATTTCTTTAGTGATCTGACTGAAACGACGAAATATTCGACATTGATGATTCTATATTCTGTAAGAATGTTTGGGATCTCTATGGTAATGATGCCAGTGATGACCAATGGTCTGAATTCTATTCCAGCCAAATATACGCCGCATGGTACAGCGATGAACAGTACGATTCAGCAAGTGTCAGGGGCGATTGGCGGAGCATTGCTCGTAACCATTATGTCTAACAGTACCACTTCACATGTGAAGGAGATGGTCGCTGATGCTGTAAGTAAATTAACGACAAAACCTTCGGCAGAACAATTGCTTGGTATACAAAATCAAGTCATTGCGAAAGCTACCATTGAAGGCATTAACGATGCATTCTTAGTATCCGTAGGGGTAGCGATTATTGCGTTTATTCTAGCCTTCTTTATTAAACGAGGCATACAGCCTAAGGAAACAGCAGAAGAGAAAGTGAATCCAAAGCAAGTGGCTGGTAAGCAAGTTGTAACGCACTAAATCTGCATGATCTGTAATATAGAGAGGCGCTCACCTAATGGTGGGCGCTTTTTTGAAATATAACAATTTATAAGCTTTGCAGCTATAATATCCTTATTTTTCTTTATCCTATGAGTACTGGTACATCCTGAATGACTGTGATGATATCATTTCCTCCAACAAAAACTCTATTGGTGACTGGGTTTAGCACAGTACTGCCTGATACTAAGGGGAATCTTGCAAGCCTTTTAAACGTGGTGGCGTTATAAACGGACATGTGGTTCTTATCGAAGTTACCTACAAACAAATGATTCGTATTCGGATTAATGGTGATGTTGGAGGAAGTAGGCAGAACCCTTGTAGTAATGATTTTATTGTTATTCCCATTGATGACGAATAGCTTCCCCTTCCCTTCAACTTGTGCACTTGAAACATAAATACGGTTTGTCAGCGGATTGATCACGACCTCACTTTGCAGACGCCCCAGCTGCACATTTTGCAGTAATTTATTGTTACGGGTGTTGATCACTGAGAGAAACCGACTTAAGTTATTGGCGACATACATGCGGCCTGTGATTACATTAAGTGCAGGTGGTATCACAGGGTTATTACCGACCTTAATGGTCGCAATGATAGCCTGTGTATTTCCATTAATAACGGAGACGGAATTATTGATTGTATTAGTCACATAGATACGATTTGTAAGCTCATTAATAACGATTCTGGAAGGGCGCCCGCCGGCTTTAATCTTCGCTTTGATCTGATTTGTTTTCCCATCTATGACGAATATAATCCCGGTTATGCTAGTTACATAAATTAAATTTTTTCGAACATTTACTCCGATATTATCAGGCATTCGGCCCACTTTCACAGTCCTGATCACCTGGTTTGTCCTCCCGTTAATAACAGAAACCGTATCGTCACGAAAATTAGTGACATAGATTCGGTTAGTTTGGGGGTTAATACCGAGCTGTGTTGGCAGTCTTCCTACATTGATACGTGCGATAATTCGATTCGTTATGCCATCGAGAACCCCGATAGTTCCAGCCACAGTGTCCGGGTTAACAAAGTATACCCGGTTTGTTGTGACATTTACTTCGATATCTCCGATCGGTCCGGCAGAGCGGACGGTAGCAATCACTTTTGGCTGCGCCATGCTTATACCCCATTTCAAATGGCTAGATGCTTCATTATATTTGGGCAAGGGCAAAAGGGTACTTCATATATCGTTGCAAGACGCTATCTCTGGGGTGTAGAATGATATTCCTATATCTATACATTTCATGTTATGTGTAAGCGCTATATTTTAAGGAAAATCGAGATGGAGTGGAGGTTGAAGGACAAGATGATGAAGTCAGTGTTATCGGACATTTTACTAACGCCTGACAAGTTACAGCTTCATAGTGAATTGCTAGAGGAGATTGGGCATTTCATTACGCAAGTGATCCTAAATCATCCGTTATTGCAAGAGGATCTTCAGCGGGTAAGCATAATCCTGGATGGATCGACCGCACTTGGGGTGGTAGATGGGCAGTCAGATGTGGATGTAATCATTATTTGTGAGGATGAATCTTACAACCGTATTAATCATCGGTTTGAGGAAGCGGGGCTGATTCCGGAGGATAGCAGCTTTTTTATGGATTTAAGGCTCCCAAGTGGGAAGACCGGGCATTATACACTCCAAAGAATATCAGAACTCAAAGAAGCTTTATTGAGCGCGAACATGGAATGGCTTTGGAATGCATCTGTCTCCTATATTTACTACGATCGGCTGGATCTGAAGTCACTATTTCATTCCTTTGTTCCACTCCAACCTGAAGTGCTAATGAAATTTCGTAAGCATTCATACATACAGCTAAGAAGTTATGCAAAAAGTCTAGATAATCCTGTAGTTCGTGGCGACGCCTTTCCCATCTTGTTCTTAGCAGTTTCCCTTTATAAGGAAGCTTTACGCTGTGCAATCACAATTGAAGGTTATCCGTATCCCTACGACAAATGGTTGGTTCCCGTAGCGCAACAAACGGCTGTAGGACGAAGGATTCTGGAAGGTGCAGGCGATTTTTGGAGTTATCTAAGAGAGGATCAGTCTTTTGCTCCGATGTATCAGGAGAACAATAACTTTGTCAAAATGGAAAAAAGATTTCGCAAGATACTTGTGGAAGAATTTCGCTTGCGGGGGATAGACGAGCCTTGGTTAATAGAGTGGTGGAAGTTTATGGATGAGTGAATGGAGTAATGACGCAACTATCCTTATGGATAAAGGTAAGGTATACTGGAATGAACTTTTTAGTTAGAGGTGATTAAATGGCTGAGACAGTCTCAATACTAGGCGTTCCTTTCTCAAAACTAACACTTGATGAGACAACACTTCATCTAACAGAACATATTCAATCTGGGGAATCTAAGCTATTTCATTTGATTACGGCGAACCCGGAAATTACGATAACAAGTCAATCGGACGAGTTGCTTCGAACCATTCTTCATGAGGCAGATTTGATCACGCCAGATGGGATTGGCATTGTGATGGCTTCGAGAAGAAAAGGCGATCCTATAGCTGAACGAGTGACGGGGTATGAACTACTTCTTGAGCTGCTGGAGCAAGGAAATAAGCTGGGATGGCGTTTTTATTTCTTGGGCACGGATGAGCATACCAGCTGTAAAGCGGTGGAAAAGATTACAGAGTTATATCCGAATGTGAAAATTGCCGGAAGGCATAATGGTTTTCTTACGAAAGAAGAGGAACCGGCCATTGTGGCAGAGATTCAGCACGCACAGCCAGATTTCCTGATCGTTGCGATGGGGGCTCCTTACTCTGACAAATGGGTGTATAAGCATAAACAGGCGCTTTCTCAGGTTAAGGTTGTTTTTGGCGTGGGGGGAAGCCTGGATGTAATAGCGGGGAAAGTGACTCCAGCCCCTGCGATATGGAAAAAGCTCAACTTAGAGTGGTTGCATCGTCTGTTATTCGCACCTGTTGCTAAAGGCCAAAAGTCGCGCTGGCGCAGACAAGCCGTATTACCCAAATTTGTATTTCAGGCGCTGATTAGAAAATAAGTCAGAAGGCCACCCTGGACAGGGTGGTTTTTTTTGAAATATAGGAGTGTATAGGCTGCGCAACGGTAATAACCTTATATTTCTCGCTTAAACGCTTATCGTCCTTATAGGGACTTAAGAGGCATTTATGCTTGAGTAGCGAGCTCAATTGTAATTGAAATTGGCAATTATTATGAAAATTTAAATGAAAATATTCATGGAAATGTAACAGTAATCATAACTAATTACAAAAAAACCTTCACAAAACAACAGATTTGCGTTATCATAAATGTGAAAACATTCACAAAGGGGCGTTATAAAGATGAAGAAGACAACATGTACTGCTCTCATTCTCATTCTCTCTGTCATGCTCGTGATCGCAGGATGCGGTAACAGTAATAGCAACAAAGCAGGTAATAGTAATGGCAACGAGAACACGAGTAAGGTAAATGAGACGGCTAAAAATGAGAAAACAGAAGCCGTATCAGGCGCATCAGAGGCTAGCTACACACCACTGGATCAATTAAAAGATAATTATGATATCGTTATTGTCGGTGCTGGCGGTGCGGGAATGTCTGCTGCACTGGAGGCTAAGGCTAAAGGCTTGAACCCGGTTATTTTTGAGAAAATGCCAGTTGCTGGCGGGAATACAAGTAAATCCTCGTCGGGGATGAACGCTTCTGAAACCAAATTTCAAAAAGATCAAGGGATTAAAGATAGCAATGATTTATTTTATGAAGAGTCATTAAAAGGTGGCCATGACACCAACGATAAAGAGATGCTTCGCTTCTTCGTTGACAATTCCGCAAGTGCTATTGATTGGTTGGATTCAATCGGAATCAGACTGAATAATATCACGATCACAGGCGGTATGAACGAAAAACGTACCCACCGTCCAGAAGACGGCTCTGCAGTAGGTCAATACCTGGTTAAAGGATTGGTTAAGAACGTACAAGAAAAAGAGATTCCATTGTTTGTGAACGCTGATGTGAAAGAAATTACCGAAAAAGACGGCAAGGTAAACGGTGTAAAGGTACTCTTTAACCAAGCCGATGAGAAAGTGGTTACAGCGAAGGCAGTGGTTGTAACAACCGGTGGTTTTGGATCTAATATGGATATGATCACTAACGTTAGACCTGATCTGGAAGGATACGTTACGACTAACCAAATTGGTAGTACAGGCGATGGGATTAAGATGATCGAGGCACTTGGTGGAACAACTGTTGATATGGATCAAATCCAAGTTCACCCAACAGTTCAACAAGATAAATCTTATCTGATCGGGGAAGCTGTTCGTGGCGAAGGATCTATCCTCGTGAACAGTGAAGGCACACGGTTCGTTAACGAATTGACTACACGTGATAAAGTTACTGAAGCCATCAATAAACTTCCTGAAAAGGCGGCAACACTTGTCTTTGATTCCGGCGTCAAATCACGCGTTAAAGCGATTGAACAATATGATAAAATGGGCTTTGTGATCCAAGCGGATACCATCGAAGCATTGGCGAAAGAAATCGGTGTTCCAGCGGATAAGCTAAAGGCTACACTCGATACTTGGAACAGCGCAGTTAAGAACAAGAACGATGCTGAATTTGGCAGAACGACAGGGATGGATAACGACTTGTCTGCCGGTCCTTACTACGCGATTAAGATTGCCCCAGGGATTCACTACACCATGGGCGGCGTGAAGATCAATACGAATACAGAGGTATTAAATAAAGATGGTGCTGCTATTCCTGGCCTGTATGCAGCAGGTGAAGTTACAGGTGGATTGCACGGTCAAAACCGGATCGGCGGTAACTCTGTGGCAGAAATCATTATTTTCGGCCGTCAAGCAGGGATTAAATCTGCTGAATTCATACAAGCACAATAAGACACTAACCACTTTTCATTACGGAGAGTAAACAAAAAACCGCTTGGGCTAAGAAGCCTAAGCGGTTTTTGTTTGATCCCTCATTCCAGGGAGAGACGCTATCTTTATTAAGAAGAATGCTTCCCGCTCTTAGCCTGTTCTTCTCGCATCCATTGTGACAGCTGGCGTTTGAGTTTAAGAAATTCCGGGGAATCTGTAATCTCATCACGGCGCGGACGCGGGAACGGCACATCAACAGTATGTAGAATGGAGCCGGGGCGGCCCGAGAATACATAAATACGATTTGAGAGCAGTAATGCTTCTTCGATGTTGTGGGTAATGAACAGCACGGAGCGGCGATTCTCCTCCCACAGTTCGAGCAGCCAGCGCTGCATTTCACTGCGAGTTAGTGCATCCAGTGCGCTGAAAGGTTCATCCAGTAGCATCAACTCCTGCGGAGCCAGCAATGCTCTGAGAAAAGCCGCACGCTGTTGCATTCCACCAGACAGCATATGCGGATAAGCATGCTCGAACCCGCTCAAGCCAACCTTGGCGAGCCACTGGCGCGCTTCTTCACGGGCTCCAGCCTGCAGAGCGCCTTTGATCTCTTCAGCAAGCAGCACATTATCCTCAATCGTACGCCAAGGGAAAAGCGCAGGCTGCTGCGGCATGTAACTGATTTCACCACGTTGTCCCGTAACGATCTTGCCGTTCATGAGGATTGTTCCCGCATCAGGCTTCACAAGACCGCCGATCATATGGAATAAGGTGCTTTTCCCACAGCCGGAAGGGCCGACGATCGAAACGAACTCTTGCTGCTCTACCTTAAGAGAGACGTTGTTCAGCACGTTCGTCTCGCGGCGACGATGGGTGAAAGACTTGGAAATGCCGCTTACTTCAAGAGCAGGTGGTGCAGTATGAGCTTCAGGAGAGCTTATGACTTCTGATGTTCTGTCTTGCATTTGCGTCGCTTGAGACATACAGGCATCTTCCTTTCTATGAGTTGCGGCGCGGTTTCCAACGCACTAACCATTTTTCCAACAATGCGATAATAGCAAAAAGCACAAGACTAAGGAGCACAATAATAACAATAGCGACAAACATCCGATCTGTGCGGTAAGCGGATTTCTGGAGGAGCATATAATAGCCAATCCCTTTATCCGCGCCAATCCACTCCGCGACCACGGCTCCCATAACTGCATAAGTTGCAGATATTTTCACGCCGGAAAATAGTGCCGGGATAGAAGAGGGCAGCTCCAGCTTGGTGAAGATTTGCCACTTGCTTGCACCCGCCATTTTCATGTAATTCATCATGACTTGATCACTTTGGGCTAGACCGCCCATCGCAGCGACAGCTACCGGGAAGAAGCATACCAATGTAATCAGCACGATTTTGGGCAAAAGACCGAAGCCGAACCAGATGATGAGCAGCGGTCCGAGCGCGATGGAAGGCACATTTTGACTCAGAATAATAAGTGGATAAAAAGCCCGTTTGGCCCAAGGCAAAAGATGCAAAAGTAGAGCAACAATCAAGCCAACCCCTGTACCGATGGGGAAACCGATTAAAGTGAGCCGCAGCGTAGCCATCGTATGAGCCCAAAGACCAGATGCATTACTGGTGGTTTCACGGGCAATGTCAGCAGGACTTGGTAGAATCCAGGATTCGATATGGAATAGAGAAACGGATAACTGCCATACGGTTAAAAAGAAGACGACCGCCACAAGGGGCGGCCATATTAGCTTCCAGGTCGATCTCACGGCCGATATTTCTCCGTCAGTTTGTCCATGCTGATTCCGTTAGGGTTATGAGCGATTTTGATCTGTGAGATCACGCTTGGACTACCAGCTTCGATCAGCGCCTCCTGCATTTGACGAACAACCTCAAGCAGCTCGCTAAGCTCACCTTCCATAGTGGTTTCCAGCGGATTCACCTGATGTTTAACACCAGATTTTTGAATAACCTCAATCGCTTTATCTACGTATGGGATGGAGTCCTCATTGTTTGGAGTCTTAGGAATTACTTGAATGCTTAATAATGTGTTAGCCACAATAATCAATCCTCTCAAATTGTATAGGTAAGTTCAAAAAGCCAACTTTGATAACGAAGTAATTCAGGAAGCAGATTCGGCGTCGAATCTTGAACGAACTTGGGAAGTCCGGTACTCACGTAGCACATCACTACGCTCCGTTCCTCCTTCCTCAAGTAACGTTCAACCTTCTTGGTTCTGAAAGCCGACTTTTTGAACTCTCATTGAAGTGGTAAGTTCAAAAAGCCAGCTTTGATAACGAAGTAATACAGGAAGTAAACGCGACGGCGAATCTTGAACGAACTTGGAAAGTCCGGTACTCACGTAGCACATCACTATTCCGCTGGTAAAAAGTCATTCGTGAATGCACTAGCTGCATCCAGCGGTTTGTCCAGCAGCTTCAGATCATACATCCAGTCGCCGTAATTCTGCCAGACCTCGGTTTTCTGCTCGCCCCAGCGAGGTGCGTCGTCCTTGTATTTCGGGCTGAGCCATTTCTGGCTAGCTAGGACAAGCTCAGCATCTAGGTCAGGAACAGCCTTGGATAATGTAGCGGCAGCCTCTTCTGGATGATCAATTGCATATTGATAACCTTTCGATGTAGCTTTCAGGAAAGCCTTCACCAAATCTGGATTCTCTGCAATCTGCTTCTCGCTCGTTGTCAGCACAGGCGTGTAATAATCAAGCTGAGGCGCATAATCCTTCAAGTACAGCATATCCAGAGGCTCACCACGCAGCTCGGCTTCAATACCGGTCCATGCGTAGAAGATCCAGGCAAAATCAATGTCGCGTTTTACGGCGGTAAAATAGTCAGCTTCACCAATACTGATCAGCTTCACCTTTTTCACATCGCCACCATCCGGGTCCATGATCGCTTTCATGGCTGCTTCTTCAGCGGGAGAGCCCCAGCCGCCGTAGGTTTTACCTTCGAAGTCCTTCGGCGATTTAATGTTGCGGTCCACTGGAGCGGCGAATCCTGAAGTATTATGCTGAATAATGGCTGCAATCGAGACAAGAGGGACGCCTTGTAAACGAGCTAGAGTCAATCCTTCTTGAGCGCTGATACCAAAAGCCGCTTCGCCAGAGGTAACCATGGTGTCGGAACCCGCGGCGCCAGGTTGGACGATTTCTACATCCAGACCTTCTTCAGCGTAATAACCAAGATCCTTGGCTACGTATAGACCGGTGTGATTCGTGTTCGGTGTCCAGTCCAGTGCCACCTTAACTTTGGTTAGCGCTTTCGGAGCATTTGATTCGTTCGCTGCATTAGATTCCGCAGCATTTCCTTTGCTTCCGGCCGTATTGCCATTGTTGCTGCCGCATCCGGCAATCGCAAGAATGAGCATACAGATGAGGCTAAGCATGAGTGCTTTTTTGACGTGCATGTCTTCTTCTCTCCTTTAAGGTTGCCAGATCCCGTCATCCAACATGAACCATAAAGTGTAGTATGTACATTTCTTCTACATCTTTTGTGATCTACACAAAAAAAGCGCCCCGAGTGATCGGGACGCTGGCTTGGCGCAAGGTTAGTAAAGGTCACAGGGACCAAAACCAATTGGCGATTCCTACGCTGGCATTATCCAGATCAGGTATAAGGGTCAGTATCTTGTGGGATACAATCTCAGCCGGCCAATTCCAGCACCCCTGGTTCTATGAAGTTAACGGGTATTTCCACTTGCATACGCTGTATTATAGACGGCTGTTCTCGGAATGTCTAGTAGCATGCTCCTAAATTATTTAAAACTATGGCTGCTATTTTGTTAGTCCAGATCTTTATATTTCTTTCGGTGGCGCCGCTTAAGCTCACTAACAAATGCACCTAGCGTAAGGACAATACTGATCAGAATACCGCTAATGATCACGAAGAGGGCAAGAAATTCAAAGGGGGAATAGCCAATCATTTTATTCCATTGAATCTTTCCATCTAGATCGTCTATGACCTGGTTCATGCCGTAAATTCCGCTGACCACTGTAAATACAGTTAGAATCATCAATAGATTATCCCGGCGTTTCGATTGAAACTTATCCTGATACTGAAACAGATCATTCAAGGTTTCTTTCACTTCCTCGAACAGAGCGTCGTTTCCGTATACTTTACGCAGCTGAAGAAAAATCTCCCGGCCCTGCGACTGAGAAATCAGCTCCAAGAAATAGAATTTTGCCGAGAATTTATTAATCGAGTAGATTAAATTGTCGATCTCTTCATAATCGTGGTTAATGCGAAGCCGGGAGTGCATGTTTGCCAGCTTTAGCAGAACGATTTTGTGGAAAATATTGAGTAAAAATCCGTAATAGTATTGCCCGTACATTTGGTTAGCCAGACTAATAGCAACCTGTGGTTGAGCGCGGGTTAAGCAGCAAAAGGTTTGCTCGTTCATCATATAATAAGTGTCCGGGCCCCAGCGATTATAGGAATGCTCATGACAATAGTTCGCTATGTACGCTGGATCGCTGGCACTGGCATAGGGCTTCCCGTTCAGATCAATTCCATCAAGCTGAGAGGCGCGATAGCGTATATTTACACTAATCTCATCGGAATCATTTTCATTCTGAAACCCGTAAAAGGCTTGAACCTGCATTCTTTCATCAACGAAAAAGGGAAGGGTCTCGAAATAAGCCCCATTGATATCCGATTGATCCAGAAAAGGTTCCAGTCCATCCACCAGATTTCGGAAGACAAAATCCTCTACCATCTCAAAGGTTTGTTCCCCGCAATGGATATAAGTATAGTCATCCTTTATAAAGGCATTCTCTAGCGTACGGAAACGATCCGCGAATTCAAGTGCAATACTAAAGGGTATATAATCACCCTCCAATTGGACACGTATCGTCACGAACCCAAGCTGAAAAGGACATATGAATATATCTGTCGACAGGACTTTGAAAAATATGGACTGCTGCGGAATTTCCAGAATACAGTCCAGATGGTTTACTCTGGAAAAACGCCGGAAAGAGTCCGCATCCTTTTCGCGTGGGAAAAGGACATGTGCCGCAAATGGTAAATAGGTGCGCTCCATTCGTTCATGAGAAACGCAGTAGCCATTTCCATAATAGGCATCCTCCAGTTCTTTATTATCCAGAAAAAAACGTGTGAATCCATTGTCCTGCAATTGCTGGATAAGTTTTTTAGAATCGCCTTTTTTTATAGAAAAGGGAAATATAAACTGCATAAGCGCAGTATGTAATAAAGGTTCATTAGAAGGCTTATCCATTCATCGTCCATCCTTGTGCTCAGAATATGCTTACAGATCACATTACCCTAAAAGGATTAGGTTGATACAAGTTCAAATAGTGAAACTTTGTTACCTTATCATGAAGTAGTTCATAAAGAATGGTCGGATTCAAAGTGAACCTGAAGGGTACATTATAGGAAGCACCATAGTTATGATAAATCCAAACGGTGAGCTTGGGTATATAAACTTTTGTTTACATGCTTGAAGGGAGAGATTTACGTAATGGATAATAAACAACTAGAGCAACTCATTGTTAAGGTACTGGATGCTAACAAGTTTGGTTCCTTTGGTACGATTGAAGAAGGAAATAAGCCAAAAGTACGCTATATGGCTATTTTTCATGAGGGCTTGAAGATTTATTTGGCTACGAATCGCAAGACGCATAAGGTGGAGGAGTTATCCGATAATCCGAATGCCTTTTTGCTGCTTGGCTATGAGTCAGGCGGAAGCAAAGATGTACTGGAGATTGAGGCAACCGCCACGGTCTCTAAGGATGAAGGGCTGCGCTCCAAGGTATGGAATAAAGAGCTAGAGCCATGGTTTTCAGGACCTGATGATCCTAATTATGTGATTCTGAAGCTTACCCCAACACGTATTGAATACGTTGGCAGTAATAAAGAACATGGAGTATGGCAGCCATAAGCTATACTCCTGGATGGGTCGAACTGCCCTTCTATCCCGCAAGGGGTAGGAGGGCTCTTTGATGTGTTATAATAACTTCGACTTTTCAGGTGTTCATTTAAGGGAGGAGCTAAGCTACATGAGCATTACTCTGTTATATATTGAAGATGATCGTGAAATTGGCAGTGTAGTATCTGCCGATTTAAACGAAAGAGGATATAGTGTCCGCTGGCTGCGGAGCGGGGAGGGAGCGATGGAAGAAGCAGCGCCTTGTCAATTAGCTATTCTGGACGTAATGCTTCCGGGCCTGGATGGATTTACGATCGGGCAACGATTGAAGCGTTCCTACCCTAAGCTGCCCATTTTGATGCTCTCTGCTAGAACCTCAATTGATGATAAGCTGCAAGGATTGGAATTCGCAGACGATTATCTGACAAAACCTTTTCATCCGGACGAATTGGCCGCTCGTATCGAGGTGCTGCTCAGACGGAATGGGGCGGCTGTTCAGGATTCCCTCACACTTAAGCATCTAGTCGTTTTTGAGGGGGATAACCGGGTTATGAATGTCCATACACAGGAAGAAATCATGCTTACAGGTAAGCAATTTCAGATTTTTTCCTATTTGCTGCGCCATCTTAACCAGATTATGACGAAGGAACAGATTTATGAGGCAGTATGGGGCGAGGTTTATATCGAAGGGGATAAAACTTTAATGGTACATATTCGTTATCTGCGCGAAAAGCTGGAGCTTGATCCCGGCAATCCGGAAATTATCGAAACTGTCCGTGGGATCGGATACCGGGTAAGAGGATGAGAGGATTAGACCGTATTCGCAAGCAGCGGAGCTCCTCTTTGTTATCTGGGTATTTGCTTATAATTGTTTCTGCATTGCTATTTATTCCTGTGATCCTTCCGTTATCCTTTGTTCTCTACAATATGGCTAACGAAGTGACCAAAGGTGGCCCGCCTGTAGACACCTCCCTGTATTCGGGTGTTGCAGCGCTGGAGAGAATGTGGCATCAAGAGGCGCTTCAATTAAAAGACTCATCTTCAGAAGCTATCAATGAGCGGCTACATGAAATGAGTAGGAAATACGCTGAGGCCACTATGTTTTGGGTAGATGGGCAGGGAAAGACCCAATTGATTATTACACCTGATGAGGAGGAACAGGAGAAGGGGTATAAGGGAGTTCCTGAACAGTGGACTGCGGCTGAGGCTATTTATTTTATGAAAGAAAGTACGAAGCTTGATCCTTTAGCCATCGTCGCCTTCATGGGGGACAAAGTGGAAGCAGGCCAAGGGTTTATGGTTATGCAAATTCCCAACAAGCTGCTAAACAAAGGGGCGTATGGGGGAGTTGGGGCATGGACTTTGTATTACTTTGTGCTCTTTGTTCTTTTTGGAGGGTTCGCGCTCGTTTCTTTGCTGTTCTTTAGAAAAATACGCAAACGGCTACTACAGCTACAAACCGCAATGACGATTACGGGACCGGATAGAATGCCAAAGCCTATAGTGACGGGTAAGCTGGATGAGATTGGCCGTCTGGAGGAAGCCTTCAATACGATGGTAGTCAAGCTGGATGAAAGCCGACGCAGGGAGATAGAAGAGGAAGAGCTGCGTAAGCGACTAGTCTCGAATTTATCTCACGATTTGCGGACCCCCTTAACGGTTATTCGTAGCCATATTCATGTTATGACAAAAGAGGAGCTGACCTCAAAAGGTAAAGAGTCCTTGCAGCTTATGGATGAACGTATCGCGGATCTTAGCGTTTTGATCGAGAATCTTTTATCTTACAATTTGCTCAATAGTGGACGGGTCACCTTGAAGCTGGAGCGGAAGGATGTCTTACGCTTGTTGCGGGAAAGTGCTGCTGCCTGGTACCCTGTCTGGGAAAAAGAGGGCTTTGATGTCGATATTGATCTGGAAGCTGAACCGCTCTTCTGGAGCCTGGATGAGGTCTGGTTCCGCCGTATCCTTGATAATTTGTATCAAAATATTGTGCGGCATGCCAGCAGTGGGCATTATGTTGGAATCTCTACAGAACTGCGTAATGAACAACGCGTCATAGTGATTGCGGATCATGGTCGAGGCATTCAGAGCCCTTCTGATTACAAGGGAGCCGGTTTGGGGTTATCTATCGTTGATCTATTGATGAAGCATATGGAACTGGAGTGGAATGTAGAAAGCACAGGGGAAGGCACCTCTATTATCATTTTTGATCCCCATCGTGAAATTTAAACAAAACTTAAACTTCGCACTTCCTTGTTCTTAACCTTGGAACGTTATGCTGTATCTCGAGGTGAAGAACATGAATGAAACTGTGATTGAAACTAAGAATTTATTGAAAAAATATCGGGGTCGGGCTGCAGTAGAAAATTTAAATTTGAACATTCGTAAGGGAGAAATCTATGGCTTTCTAGGCCCCAACGGGGCTGGGAAAACAACGACGATCCGTATGCTGCTGGGGCTAATTACTCCGACCTCTGGAACCATTGAAGTGTTCGGCCAGGATCTTCGGAAGAATAAGCTGCAGATTTTAAGGAAGGTAGGATCGCTTGTCGAATCCCCGTCCTATTATGGGCATCTGAGCGCTGTGGATAATCTTGAGGCTATCCGGCTTATTCTGGATGTTCCGAAGTCACGGATTGCAGAGGTACTTGATGTTGTGTCTTTAACCGGGGAAGAGAAACGTCCGGTCAAAGGCTTCTCCCTCGGGATGAAGCAGAGACTTGGCATTGCTGCGGCCTTGCTAGGGAATCCGGAGCTGCTTATTCTGGATGAACCGACAAATGGACTTGACCCGTCAGGCATTCAGGAAATTCGCGGGCTAATCAAACGATTGCCACAAGAGCAAGGGATTACAGTCTTAGTATCCAGTCACCTGCTTAGCGAAATTGAACAAATGGCAGATACCGTAGGCATCATTCGCCAAGGTCAAATGGTGTACCAAGACAGCATTACAAATCTCCAGCGTCAGGCCGGTGGGGAAATGCGGCTAGCGGTCTCGGACCCAGAGTCTGCGCTACGTCTTGCTGAAGAACGGGGGTACGCAGGGGTACTTCAGGATCAGAAGCTGGTCTTCTCCCGAATGATCGATGCAAGAGTAGCCTTGCTAGTCAAGGCGCTGGTAGAGAATGGGCATGCCATCTATCGTGTAGAGGAGCGGAGACAATCGCTTGAGGACTTCTTCCTGCAGGTTGTGGGAGGAGAGGAATCATGATGTGGCGGGCGCTGTCGGCGGATTGGCTCAAAATCCGTGGCAAGGGACTCTGGTTTCTAGTGTTTCTTGGACCGATTGGACTTATAGCCATGCAGGGCTTGAACTTTGGCCTTCGTTATGATTATCTTCGCGAGCAATATAGCGCGGATTTATGGGGTGGGCTTCTGAACAATGTGGCCGGATTTGTACCCACTGCTCTTTTTCTCGGAGGGACTTTAGTATGCTCGCTGATTGCGAATGTTGAACATCAAATGAGTTCGTGGAAGCAGCTGTTGGCACTGCCCATCTCTCGTACTTCAGTGTTTATGGCTAAACTAATGCTCTGCCTGCTGCTCGTGGGAGTTTCTTGCCTACTGCTATCGGTAGGGATAGTTGCTTTAGGGTTGATATTGGGATTCAAAGCCGATCTGATTCCTTACTTAGACGTGCTCCGAATTGGCTTCATGTCCTATATAGCGGCTCTGCCGGTCATCGCGCTGCAGCTGTGGCTTTCCCTAGCTAATCGGAATCAGACACTGCCGGTTGCCTTAGGAATTACCTTATCTTTGACTTCGTTTTTCTCCATGTTCCTCTCGGAGTGGGTTCCTTTAACCTGGCCCTATCTGGCTTGGGATTCCTCTAATCGCCTCTTGTTCAGCGGTGCGGGCTTGCTGCTGGGAATGCTGGTGCTTCTGCCGGGTGGAGTGCATTTTGCACGAAAGGATGTGGATTAACGATGAAGTCATTCTGGAAAGTGTTATCCGCAGAGCGATTAAAAATGTCTAAGTCCTATGTGTGGCTTTTAGTCATAGGTAGTCCGATATTATCGCTGGTTCCTGGGTTATTATCGGATAATCAAGGAGAGAAGATCAGTTGGGAGCTCCTCTTAAATGTGATGTCGATGATGCATGCGCTGCTGTTCCTGCCTGTGCTCTCAGGTATTTTTGCCGCGCTGGTCTGTCGTTACGAGCATCATGACGGAGGCTGGAAGATGTTATTGTCGCTGCCTGTAACCCGATTGTCGGTCTATCTCTCAAAATATGTGATGATCATCGGATTGCTGGCTGCGGTGCAACTTACATTCCTCGTGATGGTGCTGGGCATGGGCTTATTCCGTGGTGCCCCTGATCCGATTCCTTGGTCGCTGCTGCTAAGCTCGGTGTTTGGTGGATTTGTAGCTTGTCTCCCGCTTGCTGCATTACAGCTGGCGATCTCGCAAGGTTGGAGCAGCTTTGGCGCACCGCTGGCACTTAACGTGAGTCTGACCATTCCCAATATGCTCATCGCCAATTCAACGACCTATGGCCCCTATTATCCTTGGGTACAACCGATGTTGGCCATGATGCCATATGGTGATGAGGGATTTGGTGCCTTTAATTTACCTTTAGAAACGTTGATGATGGTGGTGGGCGGCAGCTTCATTGTCTTTTTCATGGCAGGATTGATCTCCTTTTATCGTAAAGCGGTCTGATATGCAGGTGGCTTATAAACGCCTTCTCAATGGACATCCAGAGCTGGTTTTCATATAATTGAAGAAAACACTCAGCGAAGCTGACTAGCTGGTGGAGGAGGCGATAGCATGGAGCCAACGGCATTAGAGGATTGCGATAACACATGCAAGGGTTCGGAGCTTGAACCGGAATCCATTGCATTGATTCTGCCAGACCGGGAGATTACCGATAAAATGGCGGAAATGTTCAAAGCGTTGGGTGATCCAACACGAGTACGGCTCATTTACGCTTTGTCTCAGAAAGAATTATGTGTACACGATTTGTCCGTTATCCTTGATATGGGCCAATCTGCGATATCCCATCAACTCCGTTATTTACGGAATCTACGGATCGTGAAGCGCCGTAAAGAGGGGAAGACGGTATTCTATTCGCTGAACGATGCACATGTGGAGCAGATCTTTTTGCAGACCCATGAGCATGTCCGGCACGAATAGCGAGGTATGAAGTAGGTATTCTTTTATACGAAAAAAGAGGGAGTCCCATCAGCCACTTATGGCTTTGGGATTCCCTTTTCTTATTATTTCTTGTCCTAATCATGCTCTGTGGCTTACGGACTCCAGTGCAGCTATTCATGGAAAGAAGCTTGAATGGGGTCTTTTTCACGGCAATAGCGGCCGGATTGTATACTAAATCTGCGATAATACTGCTTTTAAGGTCAACTGAGTCCGGGTAGCATATGATTTACAACGAACGTAGGTGTTCTAAACAAATGAATGGCGTATTACAATCCAGGGGCAAACTTTATTAACTAGATTGATTTAGGTTGCTCGAAAGGGTTGGTTTTCTAAAAGACAAAGCCAGCCAGATACCATGTGCAGCGAGCACAAGGAGGATGAATAGATCGATTCCCATGTATTCATTTGTATTATCGTTACCCACAAACTGAATCAGATTATGTATAAAATGAAACAATATCAGCGGAACAATATTATTATTTTTGAGCATCAGTAAAGAAAGCACAAAACCGATCAGAAGAGCATATACGAGCTGTAGAACGATCTGCTTCATGTCTGTACTAGATAATGCATTAAGTAAGTGGGTAATAGAGAATAGAATGCTTGAAGTAATCACAGCTGTTGTAGCACCCTTTGTGAGCAAAGTCTTGAAGATTAATCCACGGTAAATACTTTCTTCTACAAAAGCTACAAGCAGGGTAAAGAAGATAAAGTATACTACCTCAGACGTGCTGATTTCACGAAAACCTTTAAAAGATATGGTGATCAAGATGACTACTAAAGGTACATAATAGATCCAATTTCCAGAGGATAGGGTGTTCAGAGAACGGAAGCCAAGATCACTCCATTTGTTCTTAACCGTGAAGTAGAGGATCAGGACAAGCGCGATAGGAATAAAGGAGAGCAGTACAGGGGCGGTATACGAAAGCTCTTTAATCGTAGCGTAAGTCCCGGCGGCAGATACCGCCAAAAGTAACAGAACCTCAATAATAACAACGGTCCAAACAGGGTGTTTCTGTGAAAAAGAAGAGGTTTTGGTTAGCTTTGACATGGTCTACATTCATCCTTTCTTGATCTTACAGTTGCCAATTCATCTTGAGTATGATCATACATGATTTTACATATTTTTACGAAAAGGTCAATTTATTTATGGGTGATGAAAAAAGAGGAAAATGGGGGATATCGCGTATTGACCTTCAAAAATAAAGGGAATATAATAGCAATATGATAACATATGAACAAGTGCTCATATATGGTTTTTATTTGAGGAGATGTGCCGTATGGAAACGATGCAAGGAAAAGTAAAACGTCAGTGGGAATTAGAAGGTTTGGATTGTGCCAATTGCGCCCGGAAAATTGAAGATAAGGTGAAGAAGATTGAGGGTGTATCGTCTTGCTCCGTTAATTTTGTTACGAAGACAATGACGATGGAAACCGCCGCAGGTTACGAGGAATCGGCGATTGTAGAAGCAAAGAAAACGGTGAAGGCACTTGAGCCCCATGTGAATGTGAAGGAGAAGACTCAAGGTAGTCGCAAGCTCCCCAATAACAGTAGTCATGAGCATGGACATGAACACCAACATGGACATGAACACCAGACAGCAGACGGACATAAGCATGATGATGCTGATGGTCACAGCCATGGTCACAGCCACGAGCATGGGGAAGGCGATACCCGTAAGATTCTACTGCGGCTAGGTGGCGGTGGGATACTTGGGCTTGCCGGAATATTTTTACCAGTAGAGGGTGTAGTAGAACTACTGATCTTCTTGGCAGCCTATCTTATCGTGGGTAGTGAGGTTGTCTGGCAAGCGGTTAAGAACATTATCCGGGGCCAGGTTTTTGATGAGAATTTCTTGATGGCTCTCGCAACCATCGGTGCTTTTGCGATTGGTGAGTATCCAGAGGGCGTAGCGGTTATGCTCTTTTACCAAATCGGAGAGTTGTTCCAAGGTCTAGCAGTAAACCGTTCACGCCGATCTATCACGGCACTTATGGATATTCGTCCAGAATTCGCTTATCTTAAGCTTGGAAATGATCTGAAAAAAGTCTCCCCTGAGGAAGTAGCTATCGGTGATTTAATTGTTGTGAAACCGGGGGAGAAGGTACCTCTGGACGGAACGATCCTTGAGGGAAGTGCCATGATGGATACCTCAGCACTTACTGGAGAATCTGTACCACGTTCGGCTGGACCGGGAAGTACAGTTTTAAGTGGGTTTATTAACCGGAACGGTGTTATTACGATGCAAGTCACTCAGACCTTTGGAGAATCAGCAGTATCCAAAATTCTGGAGCTAGTGCAGAATGCTTCGAGCAACAAGGCTAAAACAGAGAATTTTATTACTAAATTTGCACGGGCTTATACCCCTATAGTAGTAATCACAGCAGTACTGCTGGCAGTCGTTCCTCCGCTAGTGATTAGCGGGGCAACCTTTTCAGACTGGATTTACCGGGCGCTTGTCTTTCTAGTAATCTCCTGCCCGTGTGCACTTGTGGTCTCGATTCCACTTGGTTTCTTCGGAGGGATTGGAGCAGCTTCACGCAGTGGGATTCTAATCAAAGGAAGTAATTACCTTGAAGCATTAAACGATGTAAAAGTAGTTGTCTTTGATAAGACCGGAACGTTGACTAAAGGCCAGTTCAAAGTAACAGGGATTTATCCGTCGGCCGGCAGATCAAAGGATGAGTTGCTGCGGACGGCCGCTTATGCGGAGAGCCATTCGAACCATCCGATTGCTGAATCGATTCGGACGGCTTATGGAGAACAGATTTCTAAGGAAGCGATCTCGAATTACAACGAAATTTCTGGTCATGGGATAGAGGTTACGATTGAAGGTAAGACCGTACTTGCAGGTAACGCGCGCCTGATGGAGCGAGAGAGTATAGCTTATGAGGTGCCAGAGCAGAATGGTACAGTTGTCCATATCGCGGTGGATCATCAGTACGGAGGTTATCTGGTGATTGCGGATGAAGTGAAGGAGGACTCGCTGCAGGCCATTCAGAGCCTCAATAAGCTTGGCATCCGCAAGACGGTGATGCTCACTGGCGATGCTTCTTCCGTAGCTGAAGCTGTTGGACAGCAGTTAGGTGTAGATGAGGTGCACGCTGAGCTTTTACCGCAGCATAAGGTGGAGGCTATCGAGAAGTTGGATCGTGAAAAGTCGCATCGTGAGAAAATTATTTTTGTCGGAGACGGAATTAATGATACCCCGGTGTTAGCCAGAGCAGATGTCGGAATCGCAATGGGCGGACTGGGCTCCGATGCTGCGATTGAAGCGGCAGATATCGTAATTATGACCGATGAACCGTCGAAGATTGCTGTAGCTATCGGCATTGCGAAGCGTACACGGAAGATTGTATGGCAAAATATTATCTTTGCGTTAGGTGTGAAAGCTATATTTCTTATCCTCGGTGCATTTGGGATTGCCACGATGTGGGAAGCTGTATTCTCAGATGTTGGGGTAACCGTGCTGGCTGTGCTTAACAGTATTCGAGCCTTAAAGGTTAAAGACCAAGGATAACAAAATCGCTCTTTAGGATATTGGTGTTAATCACCGATCCCAAAGAGCGATTTCTTTCGTTCTAAAGGAGATCAAGGGCTGTCTTCCAAATGTAGGCTCTCAATGCCAGACCGTACAATGCTGCAGGAGGTGTTGAGTTTCTCCACTTCTTCGGCGTTTAAATTGAGCTCCAGCAGTTCTTGAATACCTGTGTTACCAATAATGGCAGGCACACCGGTACATACTCCACTTTGCCCGTATTCTCCGTCCAGAATTGCGGATACGGCAATGATCTTGTGCTCATCATTCAGAATGGAACGAGTAATGTAGGCTAGTGCACTGCCAATACCAAAATGTGTAGAGCCTTTTTTGGTGAATATCTCCCAGCCTGCATCCTTAGTCTTGCGGGAGATATCCTCCAGATCCAGCTGTTGGAACCGCTCACGATGCTGCTCCATAATTTGCAGGATGGGCTTGCCGCCAATCGTCACATGCGACCAAGCTACAAACTGGGATTCACCATGTTCACCAAGCGCGTAGCCGTTAACACTGCGAGGATCTATGGAGAACACATCGGACAGCAGTGTCTTTAAACGTGAGGAGTCAATGGAGGTTCCCGTCCCAATAATTCTGTGGCGGGGCAGCCCTGATATTTTCCATACCATATAAGTGACAATATCGACCGGATTAGCGGCGACTACAAATATTCCATCGAATCCCCCAGCCATAATGTTGGTGATGATTTCTTTAGTAATGACTGCAGAGGCTTCCAGGACATCAAGTCTTGTCTGCCCCGCCTTTGGATTAGCGCCGGCGGTCAAGATAACTACATCCATCCCTGCGCAGTCGCTAGGGGTTCCGGCATACACCTTTGTGCGTGTGCTTGTGAAATCCATGCAGTGCGAAAGATCAAGTGCTTGTGCCAAAGCTCGGTCATAGGTGCGATCGATCATCATGATCTCGTCGCAAATGGCCTGATTGACCATGGAGTAGGCGCAGCTGGAACCAACCATCCCGGCACCAACGATGGCGACTTTTCTCGATTTACTTTTCAATTGCCTTGACCTCACTCTCTATCGTTAGATATGCCTATATTTTAACGTATCCCTCTGCAAGTTACCTAACATCGGATATAGAAAAATGTTTTTTTCACTTCACGGCATTCAATAGTTAAGGAGCCCTCTCAATCGTATGAATTGAGAGGGCTCCTTAGAATAACATTGTATACTTATGACTGTGAGAATTGTGCTTCCGAGGAAGTCATAGCCTTATATCGTTTGTACATAAAGAATCTCCAATGTAGAATCATACCGAAGGCCAAGATGAAGAACAGTCCACCGGACTGTGGGATTGTAACATAGCTGTTAATAAATTCATGAAGTAAAGTACGGACAAGAAGAAGCCCAAGCAGAATGAAAGCAAAGCTTTTTGAACGTTGGGCATAAATTTGTCCATCTCGTTGTTCAAAGTTTGTGCTGCGTATTAGAGGATAGGCGAAGATGAACCAGCCGACCAGAAAGGCGAGGCCCGCCCACCATAAAGGGAACCTGACATCAGGTACAACGAACATGGCAAAGCCGGTCGACATCCCGAGGGGTGGAATCCATATTTTTCGAATGGTAACTGGACGTGCACTAGCTTTTAGACGAATAAAAATAACCATCAGCGCCATGAACAAAGCTCCTAAAGTGGAGCCGATATGTAGAAGTGAGGGGTTTATGTTACCCATGATTCACGACCTCTCTATGATTTAAGTCTCTAGAGTCTTCATTATAACAGAAAAACGATGGCAGAACATTGAAGTATAGGCGCTGATTAGCAGTAACCTCTGTGGAAATCACTGCACACTGGTTAAAGTAGAAAAGAGCTAGAAACACCCAAAAGCAGGCCAAGGCTAAACCGCCCTGACCTGCCATTGTCTACTTATTAATAAGTAGCTTAATGATTATTAGTTTAACTTAAGCTTATGAACGGCTACGTCCACTTGTTGAGCGAAGAATAAGGCTGACGATAAAGATCAGAACAACCGCTCCGATCAAAGAAGGGAAGAAGTAGAAATCACTTACTTTAGGTCCCCAGCTTCCCAGAAGCACGCCACCGAGCCATGAACCGATAATACCTGCGATAATGTTACCAATAACCCCGCCTGGAATATCTCTGCCCATAATCAGACCTGCTAACCAACCAATGATCCCACCAACAATTAACATCCATAAGAAACTCATGTTACTTCAACTCCTTCGTTTTGTTGTTTTCGATGTCTACTATTAACCTTACCAATCATGTTTAAACCACTTGTAAAAACTTACTTCTGTCGGAATAGTTAGGAAATGGCCTTAAAATTCAACTCGATAATGTATTACAACTATAAACATGCTATAGTGAAAAAATATTATGAAATACTGAGTAAGATGCTATAAGTAAAGGGTAATTAAGAAGTAAATACACTATAAACAAAGGAGTCGCTACTATGGAACGGCCTAATGAGGTATTGTTTTATGTGGGAACGTATAACCCTGAGGGTGAGGAAGCTATTCTATTATGCTCGCTTAGTCCTTTGTCAGGGGAGATGAAGATTCTTGAGGGGACTAAGGGAATTGAGAATCCATCGTTTTTAGCAGTAAACAGCACAGGCAGCGTGCTCTATGCGGTTAGTGAGAAGGATGAGGGCGAGGTCTATGCTTTTGCTATTGATCCTGTTACTAAAGCGCTGAGTCCACTTGGAAGTCGTCCTACGGAAGGTGGCGCTCCTTGTTATGTCTCGATCAGTCCTAAGCAAGATTACATATTTGTCTCGAATTACTCCGGTGGCAATGCCAATGTATTCCCTGTAAATGAGGATGGTTCGCTTCAGGTTATGTCTGACCAAGTGAAGCATGTAGGTTCAGGAATTCGTGAAGACCGTCAGGAAGCCCCGCATCCGCACTCCGTCATTCCGGACGGAAGTGGCAAGCATATCCTGGTTTGTGATTTGGGACTGGATCAGGTTCTGATCTATCGTCTTGAAGAAGGGAAGCTGACCAAGCATCGGGAGATCCATCTGCCACCTGGTTCAGGTCCCCGCCATCTGGCTGTACACCCTTCAGGACAATGGATTTACCTGGCGAATGAACTAAACTGCACAGTGACAGTGTTTGCTAATGATGAAGAGAACGCAAACCTCAGCATTTTACAGCAGGTTAGCACACTTCCAGAGCAATATATTGCGGGTAGTGACGATACAGCTTCTGATATTCATGTATCACCTTGTGGCAAATTCTTGTATGTCTCGAACCGGGGACAAGATAGTATCGCTCTGTTCCATATTGATGGTTCAACAGGTCATCTTGAAGCGGTAGATTGGCAGGTTACTGGCGGACGTACGCCACGTAATTTCGCCATTATTGGTGATAAGCTGCTCGCTGCCAATCAAAATAGTGACATTATTACTTCGTTCTCCATCGATAGTGACAGTGGCAGATTAATTCCTACAGGGAATGAGCTGAAGATAAAAACACCAGTCTGTGTTCAAGCGTTGTAGGCTGGGGATAGGTTATTGTATGTTTCAATATTAGGGGCTATTCGCCGTAATCCTCTAAATAAAAGGCCTTCTAATCCGCACCGTATATGCGGACTAGAAGGCCTTAAATGGTATAATGGCAGTTTACCTTAAAATGTATTTCGAATGCCTAGATCATAGAAGCCAATGTCATCTAACATGATCTTGTCCCCCTCAGCCTCAAGATAAAAGGTGATTTCCGTTAGGCTCTCAGGCTCTAGCTCGGGTTCTTCCTCTTGAAACTGTTCGAAGGGCATCTCATAGGTTTGAAAAACAGCCTCGGATAGATCCCCGTACTTCCCATCATTAATCCGTTCTTCAAGCCATGGGAATAACGTGAACTGAGTTTGTGGCAGTGGAAGAACATCCATTACCTCATTTAGCGGCAAGCGTGCTGAGGTATCATTTTTGTCAGTTAACTCGACCTCTACATTGGGAGGTAACGGAATATTTAGTTCATCTTTGATATCGCCATTGAGGTTTGCCAAGGAGAACGTTAGACCATCTGCATCTGATAGGGCCATTTCAGTAACAACACTGTCTTTAAGCTTAATGTTGTAATAGGCTTCCTCGTCCTTTTTGGCTGTGCGTTCTAGAACAACACCATAAGTGGCTTTACTCTTCGATTCACGATCTTTCGCTAGCTCTTCTGACCAGGATAATCCGGATGCTTCTGCTGTTCCGAGATTTACGGTATTCTTGTTGCGATCCTCGTCAAATGTGGCTACTGGCCGATATCTTCCATCCTGGAATCGATTGTAGTACGTGGTATCTGGCAGCCACTTCAGTCCGCTGCGGTAATCCCGGAATAAGCTCTGATATTCGCTTTTTCCATGCAAGGTGGTCTCCAAAAAAGCTGATACATACACCTTAGCAATTTGCCGCTGCTTGTCTGCTTCCATAATTTGCGCTCGATTTAAAAAGAGTCCAGCAGGTAATGTCTGATCATACGCACCCCAATCGCTGTTGAACTGACTGTGATTGGCATCCGCAATATACAGCGAGCTTTTGAAAGCAGAAGATCCTTGGGAATAAGAAGACCGTATATACTGCCGATCACCATAGAAATCATGTACATCCCCATCGCGAGCCCCTTGCAAAGTCAAATAGTTGATATCTTTGAGACGGGCTTGCTGATCATCTATCGTTTTGTCTGTAGGGGCAAGGGCGATCACAGAGTCGATATTAAAACGATCTACTGCCGTCATAACGGGATCATTTTTGAACCAACGTCCAGCATCCGCAGCCATAGCAACGGCTTGTCCTCCGCGGCTATGGCCGAGCAGGGCGGTTTTTGTGAAATCTATTTTTTGATAAAAAGGGTTGTCCGGTTCATCTGAGAAATCTGCAAGCTGTTCCAGATGTTTCAGAATGATCCAGCTTCGCACTTTGAAATCATTGTCCGGAATACCAGTCCAAGCAGAATAGTTCAGGAAATTCTCATCAAGGGAAATGGCGATAAACCCCCGGCTGGCCAACAGTTCACCAAGATAAGCGTACCCTCCGTCAGAGTAATCTTCCATCATATGATTCCCGTGCACCATCAGCACAACCGGATAGGGGCCTTCGCCCTCAGGCATCCACACTCGGCCGTTAAGTGGAAGTGCACTATAATCGAATCCCCAGAATAAAGTGCGCAGCTTTGACCAATCCTTAATATAAGCAGAAGCGTCTACTGTAGAAGAGATCACATTTGTATCCTTGCCGTATTCCGTACGATGCAGATCCTTACCGCTGGCATAGGTAAAGGTCTGATAGGCTTGATTGCCGGGTAGTGCTGGATTTGCGGCAGCCAGTGGAATCACATCTGAATCACTGATATCAATGGGTTCCAAAGTAGGTAGTTCCTGCACTCCGTTTGCCAGAGCAAGTTGGGAAAAAGTCACCGTAATCGTAAGCAGAAGTCCCAGTGTTACTCTTTTGCTGCGCAGCAGACCTATGGCTAATCCACCTAATGCACCTAGTAGTGACAGAAGGACAGCGATGAGAGCGGCAGCTTCAATCTCAAAATCAGCGTAATATAAGATTAGTAGAATAGCTCCAAAATCACTCAATACACAGCCTGCGAATAGCCGCGGGATACGTAGTCCAGTCAATGCTATTAGTATGGCAATGATATTGCTGGCAATTGCCAGCAGAATGGTGCTCGTACCTGCAGCAAGTGCAATATCAGTAGCCACCCCTAACCCAGTAGGTATGCCTAATACAGCAGTCGTGAAAGCTAAAAAGCAAACGATCCAAAGACCAGCGATGGCTGTCCTCCAGACCGTTGTATCATAACGGTAAGTTCCTCTAACCCTTCGTCTAATTTCCTGCGTCATTCGCCTGTGGAGCCGTGGTTTTACCGGTACAGGGACGTACTCTAAATCCATACCCATGATTCTCACTCCCGACATTATGCGGTTATTTCTCTAGACCATAAGCTGTAGCAATAATATTACTTTATAGCATCAATAACAAGTGGATCTTACAGGAACCCGCACCATTGCCTGTATAGCGCGGGACTTGAAAGATTCCTTTGTCAGTGGTTGGAAAAAAAGGTTTGACACGGTTAGAGGGTTTAAGTATTATATCCATATAACCAACTAAGTAGATAGGAATAATTGAAGAAAGTTCTTACCGTACAAACGGAGGAACGCCTGCACCAGGCTCGCAGACACGTGTCATAAGACCGGTTTGACCTGCCATACGTGGGCTTTCCTCCGTTCTTTTTGTTACCCGCTAAGAAATGATGAGAAGAAAAACATGGGGGAGTGGAAATGATGAAGAAAACAATGAACAAAGGGCTTCTTGTAGGATTTACCTTGTTGCTGACGGCAGGACTTACTGCTGCTTGCGGCGGCAATAACAATAGCGGCAATCGTGCTAGTTCGGCAACAGACGCACCAGCAACAACCAATACAGCAGAGGCTACGAATGCTGCTGAAGCTACAAAAGCACCCTCTAAAGATCCGGTCGAACTGCTCAACGTGTCTTATGATCCTACTCGTGAGCTATATGAGAACTATAATAAGGCTTTTGCAGCTTACTGGGAGAAAGAAACGGGGCAAAAGGTCACGATTAAGCAATCTCACGGTGGATCAGGCAAACAAAGTCGTGCTGTGCTTGATGGTCTGGAAGCGGATGTGGTCACACTAGCCCTTGGTTATGATATTGACGCCTTGCAGGAAAAGGGCCTTATCAATGAAGGCTGGCAAAGTAAATTCGATCATAATAGTTCACCGTATACCTCCACGATCGTGTTCTTAGTACGCAAAGGGAATCCAAAAGGAATTAAAGATTGGCCGGATTTGCTTAAGGAAGGCGTAGAAGTGATTACACCGAACCCGAAAACATCAGGTGGCGCACGTTGGAACTACTTGGCGGCTTGGGGTTATGCATTAGATCACAACAATAATGATGAAGCCAAAGCTGAAGAATTTGTAAAAGAGTTATTCAAGCATGTTCCGGTGCTGGATACCGGTGCACGTGGTTCGACGACTACTTTTGTAGAACGTGGAATTGGGGATGTGCTGATCGCATGGGAGAATGAAGCTTATCTTTCTGTAGAAGAGCTAGGCCCAGACAAATTCGATATCGTGAATCCTTCGGAGAGTATTCTGGCAGAACCGCCAGTAGCCATAGTAGATAAGGTTGTGGATAAAAGAAATACACGTGAGGTGTCCGAGGCGTACTTGAAGTATCTCTATACAGAGGAAGGACAAAAAATCGCGGCTGAGAACTACTACCGTCCAACGCTCGATAGCGTGAAAGAACAATATAAAGATAAGTTCCCGGATATTAAATTATTTACATTGGCTGACAAATTCGGAAGCTGGAAAGAAACACAAGAGAAGCATTTTAACGATGGCGGGATCTTTGACAAGATCTATGTGCCGGGTGCTAAATAACAGATTAATAAAACGAAAATTATATTTTTCTTTAAGAGATTTGTCCCTAGTAAGGGGCTGATCGGCTAACCTGCCGAAGGCGAGAAAGGATGAATAGGGGATGAATGTCACCGCAACTACTACAGCTGCATCGGCGGCAAAGCGACGAAAGATACTACCCGGTTTTGGGATAACAATGGGATACAGCGTACTTTATCTGAGTCTCGTGGTCCTCTTGCCACTTTCAGCACTGTTGTTCAATTCTACTGGGCTGAGCTGGGCGAAATTCTGGGATGTAGCTACGGACCCGCGAGTATTGGCTTCGTATCGTGTCAGCCTATCTACGGCTGCGGCCGCTGCTTTTGTGGATGCTATCCTAGGTCTTCTGCTGGCGTGGGTACTGGTGCGTTACGAATTTCCGGGCAAAAGAATATTTGATGCGCTGATCGATCTTCCGTTTGCCTTACCGACAGCTGTAGCTGGTGTTTCCTTGACGGCTCTTTATGCTACCAATGGCTGGATCGGGGCGTGGCTTGAGCCGCTGGGGTTAAAGGTTGCATTTACTCCGCTAGGCATTACCCTCGCCTTAATGTTCATCGGTATACCGTTCGTGGTGCGGACAGTACAGCCGGTGCTGGAGGATTTAGATCGAGATATGGAGGAAGCCTCGGCAACCCTCGGCGCAGGCCGCTGGAGAACCTTTCGTTCAGTAGTATTGCCTGAGCTGTTCCCGCCGCTGTTAACAGGTTTTGCTTTGGCATTTGCTCGTGGTATTGGTGAATTCGGCTCCGTCGTGTTCATCTCTGGTAATATGCCGATGCGAACGGAGATTGCTCCTCTTCTTATTATGTCTAAACTGGAGCAGTATGATTATGCTGGAGCTACCGCCGTCGCGTTGCTTCTGCTGCTCATTTCTTTCCTGATGCTGCTTGTCATTAATACGCTTCAGCGTTGGGTGCGTAAGACTTCTCGGTAGGGTCTTAGGCTCGACTCCCTATTCTTTAATGTTTTTGTATTAGATCTTGCTGAGCGTTTCTTAGCGAAGCTATACCCTAACAGGCAAATGACGACTTTATTTTACGAAGCATACTTACTTCTGTAAAATGCAGAATCCTCTGTTAGATAGAGGACTCGAAGAGTAATCTGGGTTTTGGAGGAGCGTTAGCGATCTCTGAATTCCAAACCAGATGGCTGGTAAAAAGGAGCGGAGAGGGATTTGCGGTTAGAGGAGCGATAGCGATCTAGGAAGTTTAAACTAATAGCTGGCAAATAGGAGCGGAGAGGAATTTTGGAACTGGAGAAGCGTTAGCGTTCGCCTTTATCCTCGGATTTCTACCGCGAGGAGCGGTTTAAATCAGGAAATCTGAGGATAACAGCGATCGGAAGTCCAATATTCCCTCGGAGTGACTCAATACCAGTAATCAGATTTAACAAATTTTGAGATAGCAGATCATCCGATAAGTCCAATATTCCTTGTAAGTGACCCGTTACCAATAATCTTGTTTCAATAATTTCCGAGATAGCAAAGGTCCGGAAAAAACAACATTTCTCGAAGAGGCTTCACATCTACCGAAATTCTGTATTTTTCAAAAGCTAATCATGCTTTCGTAAAACCCTTTAAAGGAGGAATAACTTTTGGCAGGCACAGTCCCACTCCACGCCCCCCGGCTGCAGAAGAATACGTCCTCGCCAGCGACAACGGAAACCCCGATTGTAAAGTGGGTGTTGATCGGAGTTGCTGGGCTAGTCCTTTTTTGGCTGATTGCTCTGCCTTTGTTTGTCGTACTGACAGAGGCGCTGAAAAAAGGCTGGGATGTATATATAGCTGCTCTGACTGATCCAGATGCTCGTTCCGCTCTGCGGCTGACGCTGCTTGTTGCAGCGATCACTGTGCCACTGAACACCTTCTTCGGTGTAGCGGCTGCTTGGGCAGTAACCAAGTTTCGTTTTCGCGGCAAAGGGTTTCTCATTACTTTGATTGATTTGCCCTTTGCAGTATCGCCGGTGATCGGCGGTCTGATCTTTGTGCTCGTCTTCGGAGCTAACGGCTGGTTTGGTCCTTGGTTGAGCGCGCATGATATCAAGATCGTATTTGCGCTTCCAGGCATCGTGCTTGCCACGCTGTTTGTGACGTTTCCCTTTGTGGCGCGTGAGTTGATCCCACTGATGGAGGATCAAGGGACACAAGAGGAAGAGGCAGCGATTACCCTCGGAGCTCGCGGGTGGCAAATCTTTTTCAGAGTTACGCTGCCTAATATAAAATGGGGTTTATTATACGGCATTATTTTGTGTAATGCGCGGGCTATGGGCGAGTTTGGTGCAGTCTCCGTGGTGTCCGGGCATATACGTGGGGAGACGAATACACTGCCGTTGCATGTTGAGATTTTGTACAATGAATATCAATTTTCAGCCTCTTTTGCAGTAGCATCACTGCTCCTGTTATTGGCTTTGGTGACGATGATGATTAAAAGCTGGTTATCACGAAAAAATGCCCATTGACAGTGCTTTTGGTTCCGTGCTAAGTTAATTCATAGTATACTGGTTGGTAATAACGGAATTATGATAATTAGGCGGATATAATCCTTTGGATGGGGAAAGGGAGGCTAGAGAATGGCTAAACCGCTGAAAGTGGATGATTTATGGCTTACGCGGATTGCAGGGCTTCTGGATGATATGGAATTTGGCTCTTTGCACATTGTAGTGCATGAAGGTCAGATTGTTCAGATGGAGCGTACGGAACGCAAACGTTTTGAGAATGGCAATGGCAACGCAAATGGGCGTTACATTGGTGAGGGCGGAACCCGGCGGGCCGATTCCCAATCGGCAGGACGTTGATACAATCTCAGGTAATCATAAAGGTATATATCATATTTAAGAATAAACGCTAATAACCCACTCCTGAATAGGGGCGGGTTATTTTTTCTGATGATGCTGTCTCTATTAATAACGAGATGTCTGGCGGGAAGAGGAAATCCCTTCAAAGAGCAGTACCAGCGCAGTAATGCCATGCATGACCCAGCCTAGAATAGGGATAAACGCCAAAATCGAGGTGATAATGCCTAGAACATTACCTACGAAGGGCTTCCGCTCTCTTTGCAGTATAACAATGGCTACAGCGTGGAGCAGAAAAGCAATGGCAAGCGGGACCCAACCATTCGCTATAATAAAGAGACCGCCGATGACAGGCAGAGCCATAAAAGCCTCATACACACACGTTCCCCATTTAAACAGCTTTGCTACAGGAGACATTATGCTTCACCAACCTTTTTAGAATATTGTTATAAATACTATTCCACACACTGAGTAATAGAATTCAAGAATATAAGTAAGTTTCAAACCATGCGAATAGCTTAGTGATTTTTGGCAATGGACGGCATTTTCATATTCATATATAGTGTGAGTTAGATATTTCCAAAAGAGTGTAAAGGTATACGATCACCAATGAATATACAAATTTTACCATTAGGTGATTCTCAATGTATCAGAAATCATCAAGGGGAGATCAAATTGCTTAGAAAGTCTTTTTTTACAAAACTACTTATTGCTTACCTTATTATTGTATTCGCTTACACTATGATTGCGGTTTGCCTGTCTTTTTTTAAGGACAGCCAAAGAGTACGATCGGAGTTAAGTCAGAACCAACAGAATTTTCTCATGCAATCACGCGACAAAATTGACACGAAACTCGGCGTTTCTTTTAATTTAATCGCGCAATTGAGATTAGATGATCATGTTGTTAAATTCGCTGAAAAAGATCGCGATTACTATGAGATCACGCAAGCCTCTTATGCACTGAAAAATCATATAGATGCATTCTCTGAATTCGGCTATAGCATCGATTTAATGAAGACTAACGACGATTTGGTTATTACGCCGCAAATTTCGTCGGATAGAAGACGCTATATGGAAGATATGGGAATCACTAATGAGGATTTGGCACAATTAGGTACAGACAGCACGAGTCCAAACATAACGATATCGAGCAGCCAAAATATAACATCGACGAACGATGAAAGCGCATCCATAAGAATCGTTAATCCAGAACGGGTAGGAATAGGGAATTCATTATTTTTTGTTGTCTCATTCTTTGAACAATTGCTGCTGCCACCCCTATCACCTGATGCGCAAGAAGCTTTTGCCATTATCGAGAATGGTCGATACGTAACGCTTAAATCAAGCTTTGATGATAAACGGGAAAAGCAATTGCTTGCCTATCCACTGGCACAACTGGATGAACAGGCAACCGTGGATTATAAGAAGCTATCCAATGATGAATTCGATTTCCATTTAATCCGCTCGAAAACGATGCCGCAATGGTCGTATATGTATGTTACACAGAACTACTCTTTGGTAGACTCCTTTTCCCCCAATTTAAAAGGGGCTGTGCTTTTATTAGCCATTCTTATCTTTGTGGGACTTGCGTTCGCCTATACAGTTTCCAGACGCATGTACCGGCCTGTGGGTCATCTCGTCGGATTGTTCAAGAGCTACGGTGAGCCTGCGGGAGCAGACGAATTCGCTTTCTTGAATGAGACAGCGACAAGTATAAGTAAAGCCAATGAACAGATGAAATCCGCGCTACATGAGCACAAGCTTTCGATGAGAGACAAGTTCCTGCGGGATTTGCTCCATGGACTCGTTCCACCTGACAAGGTGGATGACCTGCTAGATGCACATCAACTGCAAAGCCTTTCTAGCAACTTGAGCGTTTGCGTGATTTCATTCTCGAACGCTAAGGAATTGGAGGAGCAATATTCGAAAGATGCGATTCTTACGATAAAATCAAAGACTTCTTTGATTATTCATGAGCAGTTGAAAGTTCATTTCCCTTGCGAGCTGCTTGATCACGATTTCACCAAATTTGTCTTCATAATCAGTGAATCCGATACGGAATCCATTCAGAAGAAGCTCATGAAAGCGATGGCACAAATCGAGGATGCGCATGCATACGGATTGACTGCAGCTGTAGGCCAGCCCGTAACCTCTGCTGGCGAAATTGACCGTTCCTTTATCCAGGCACTTGATATTCTGAAGAGGAGATCGGCTGTGGACAAGACTTCCGTCATTACTTATAAACAACTCAGTCAGGTTCAGATGGTCAGCTATTATTATCCTATCGATACGGAACGAGAGCTGATCAGCTATGTGATTCGCGGCAAGCGGGAGAATGCTTTAAATACGCTAAACCGCCTTCTATCGGAAAATCTGGAGCAAAGGCAGTTAACGCGACAGCAGCTCGACCAGTTCAGCTTGCTTGTATTAGCTACGCTGAGTCGAATTATTCAGCAGTTGAATATGCCTTTCGAAGAGTTCGTTCAAGCTCATAAGGAATCTCTGGACATCGTACAGCACGGCGAATCGAAGGAACTGATGGTTTCCGCCATTACTTCCTTGTTTGGCGCCATGATGGATACGATTGATCAGCAGAATGAAATGATGGATAACAGTACGGTAAAGCGGATGATTGAATATATTCATGACAACTACAATAGGGATTTATCGCTTAGCATGATAGCGGAGGAGTTTAACTTCTCTCCTGGCTATGTCAGTATCGCGTTCAAAAATCATTCCGGAGAAAATTTTAAAGATTACTTGAATTTTTATCGTGTGCAGCAAGCTAAAGAAATTATGCGTCAGCAGAAAGATATCAAAATTGGCGATTTAGCACTAATGGTCGGGTGTAACAATGCGAATACGTTTATCCGCATGTTCCGCAAGTATGAAGGATTAGCTCCTGGCCAATACGCAAAGAAGCTTAACGAGAAGCAATAAGGCTCCATTTAACAAAATCGTTGATTCAAAAAAGCCGCCTAGCCTAAGCCAGGCGGCTTTTCTATGCTCGATGGACGTTTCACGAAAAAATGTTGATACATAAAATAATGCACATTATGAACCCAGACATAAAGAGTTGCTGCTAGATGAAATAATGGAGATAGACAGCGCTTACATTCATTCCTATAGTTTAAATTGCAACGCTGACCTTTCAATTGGGAGCGCTCCTGAGGGGATCAGCTAAACATCGTTGCGAGAGGAGAAGAGAGTGCTGCTTAACTTTAAAGAAATAAAAACCAACCTGATCAGGGACCGTTATCTTTATTTACTCCTGATACCGTTTCTGGCTTGGTATATCATCTTTGCGTATAAGCCGATGTACGGCCTGCAAATCGCCTTTAAGGATTTCAGTGTATATAAAGGAATTGAAGCGAGTCCCTGGGTAGGCTTTGAACACTTCGAGACCTTCTTTAAAAGTCCATATTTCTGGCGGCTATTAAAAAACACAGTATTGCTCAGTTTGTATCAATTGCTGTTCGCGTTTCCAGTACCGATTATCCTAGCTTTGTTATTTAACGAATTGAAGAATGGAGTATTCAAAGCAACGGTGCAGACCTTCACGTACTTGCCCCATTTTATTTCGGTCGTTGTCGTAGCCGGGATTGTTACTAACTTTTTGGCTCCTAGCAACGGTATTATCAATATCCTGATCGAAATGATGGGAGGAGAAAAGCAATACTTTCTGACCAATCCCGATTTTTTCCGTACGATTTTTATCGGGT
>RCUU01000172.1_pt1 | contig 37501 bp, 29 predicted proteins | sample 2166211 | NCBI WGS metagenome assembly RCUU01 (sample SAMN09932620, study PRJNA488358) | compost metagenome | feature: garden; material: soil; isolation source: compost soil in phenylacetic acid-enriched culture | place: Germany: Experimental Botanical Garden Goettingen | collected 2016-01-27
ACGCATTCTGGAACGGCGCCTTGCCGTGCAAGCTGCTGCTGTTCAAGGTGCAGCCCGACCAGTTCGTTACCGGCGAGCGCCGCGAGGCGCAGCCTGAAGGCGCGGAAACCCGCCAGCAGGCAGCACCGGCCAGCGAGCCGGCGCGCCTGTCGGAAGGGGCGCAGATGTTCGCCAACCGCCTGCAGAAAAACCTCAAGCAACTGGGCAAGTGGGCCCGCCGCGAGCAGGTCGATTGCTACCGCCTGTACGATGCCGACATGCCCGAATATGCCCTGGCGGTCGACCTGTACCAGGATTGGGTGCACGTGCAGGAATACGCCGCGCCACGTTCGGTCGACCCGGACAAGGCCCAGGCACGCCTGCTCGACGCGCTGGCAGCCATCCCGCAGGCCCTGGGCATTTCGCCGCAGCGTGTGGTGCTCAAGCGTCGCGAGCGGCAGAGCGGCACGCGCCAGTACGAGCGCCAGGCAACCGAAGGCCGCTTCCAGGAAGTGAACGAAGGCGGCGTCAAGCTGCTGGTCAACCTCACCGACTACCTCGACACCGGCCTGTTCCTCGACCATCGCCCGATGCGCATGCGCATCCAGCGCGAAGCAGCCGGCAAGCGCTTCCTCAACCTGTTCTGCTACACCGCCACGGCCACCGCGCATGCGGCCAAGGGCGGCGCGCGCAGCACCACCAGCGTCGACCTGTCGAAAACCTACCTGGACTGGGCGCGGCGCAACCTGGCGCTCAATGGCTTCTCCGAGCGCAACCGCCTGGAGCAGGGCGATGTGATGGCCTGGCTGGAGGGCAACCGCGACAGCTACGACCTGATCTTCATCGACCCGCCGACCTTCTCCAACTCCAAGCGCATGGAAGGGGTGTTCGACGTGCAGCGCGACCATGTCGAGCTGCTTGACCTGGCAGTCGCTCGCCTGGCGCCGGGCGGTGTGCTGTACTTCTCCAATAACTTCCGCAAGTTCCAGTTGGACGAGAATCTCTCGCAGCGTTATGCGGTCGAGGAGATAACGGCGCAGACCCTTGATCCGGACTTTGCGCGTAACAGCAAGATCCACCGGGCGTGGCGCATCCAGGCGCGTTAAGCCCAGAGGCGCAGAGGCGCAGAGCCGCAGAGCCGCTCATCGCAGCGGTTCTGCGGCCATCGTTTTCGTACAGGAGTCACTAGGCAAGGTGATGGCCAATAGCTATAACTGCTGCAACGCCAATGTGAACCCACGCACACCGGCATTGTGAGTCTCGCTTATGTCGTTGCATGCCGTTCGCCCAAAAATCCTCGGCTTTATCGATGAAGATGTCTCGGCCTGGCTCGTCGCTCTCCTGGCGTTCGTGGCAGGTGGCTTGCTGACTGCGTTGCTGGCGTTGGCTGCTCACCAGTTCTACCAGCGGCAACTGCATCAGCGTTTCGAATTGCTTGCCAGCGAGCGCTTCAGTCGCATCGAAGAGCGTTTCGAGGATCAGGAACAGCGGTTGGACGGCCTGAGGCGTTTTTTCGAGTTTTCCAATGAAATCACTCGTGCCGAGTTCAACGGTTATGCCGGGCCTTTGTTGCTGCGCACACAGGCCTATTCCTGGTCGCCGCGCGTAACCGAGCAGGATCGCGAGCAGTTCGTGCAACGGGGGCGCCATGAACTCGGGCCAGGCTTCACCATCGGGGCACTGGACGATAATGGAAAACTGGTACCTTCGAAATCGCAGGCTGAGTATTTCCCGGTGTTCTTTACCCAGTCGCAAAGCCGCATGGAGCTGCCTCTGGGGTTTGATCTGCTCTCACAGCCCTTGCGCCAGGCAACCTTGGCATGGGCCCGGACGCCGGGCAGCATGGCGGTTTCACCCCCCATGAACCTGATGGGGGTCGAGCCTGCGTATTCCCGTGGTGTATTGATGGTAGCGCCGGTCTTTTCGCCTGCCGCCGGAGCCGCGCAACCGTCAGGTTACGTTATGGCTGTCATCAGCATTCGCCAACTGATGGCCGATGGGCTCCCGCAGCAAGATCACGACAACCTCTTCGTACGCATTCTCGACTTGTCCACCGAAGACGAGCATGAGGTACTGTTCCAGTCGGCCAACCAGCCCGCACAGATGCCGATGGCCACCTCGCATCTGCTGCGCATGGCCGACCACGACTATCAGCTCGACATTCAGCCCAGCACAGTGTTCATGCAGGCCAATCGCTCCGCCGCAGTCAATTCGGTGGTGTTACTCGGTGGCATGCTCAGCCTGCTGCTCAGCGCCTTGCTGTACAGCCTGGTCAGCCAGCGCCAGCGCGCCCTGACCCTGGTTGACCAACGCACTGCGGAGTTGCAGATCAGTGAGCGTGAGCTGCGCGAAACCCACGGGCAATTGCGCAGTGTGTTGAATGCCGCCACCCAGGTCGCCATCATCGCCACCAACCTGCGGGGTGTGATCACCACCTTCAATGCCGGGGCCGAGTTGATGCTGGGCTTTCGCAGTGCCGAAGTGGTGGGGCGCCTGTGCCTGGAGGATCTGATCGAGGCGCGCGAGCTGGCGGCCCGCGCCGCTGCCCTCAGTCAACGTCTGGGCCGGGAAGTGCCGCCGGCCCAGGCCATGCTCGCCGAAACCATCGAACAGGGTGGCCGCGAGCCCCGTGAGTGGACCCTGGTGCGCAAGGACGGCAGCGGCCTGTCGGCCAATATGCTGGCCACGGCAGTGCTTGACGAACAGGGCTTATGGGTTGGGCACCTGGCGATTTGCATCGACATTACCGAACGCAAACGCGTGTATGAAGCCTTGGCTGCGCGTGATCGCCTACTCGATAAGCTGACCGCTGAAGTGCCCGGCGGGATTTACCAGTTCCAGCTCAACGCCGACGGCTCCTCATGTTTCAGCTATGCCAGCGAAGGCATGCGCGACATTTATGAGCTCGATCCACAATTGTTGCAGCGCGATGCGACGGCGACATTCGAACGGATCCACCCCGACGACCTGGCGCGGGTGCGCGCCTCGATTCGTTTGTCGGCAGAACGCTTGAGCCCCTGGCGCGAGGAATACCGGGTGCAGTTGCCGCTTGGCGGCTTGCGCTGGGTAAGAGGCGAGGCGACGCCCGAACCCCTGGCCGAAGGTGGCACGCTGTGGCACGGCTACCTCACCGACATATCCGACCTCAAGCGCGTGGAGGAGGAGTTGCGCGCGCTATCTGTCACCGATGCGTTGACCGGTATCCATAACCGGCGCTATTTCCAGGAGCGGCTCAAAGCCGAACTGGAGCGGGCACAACGCGATCAACTGGACCTGGCAGTGATCATGCTCGATATCGATCATTTCAAGTGCATCAACGACCAACACGGCCATGCCGTGGGCGATCGGGTACTGCAGAGTTTTTGCCAGCGTATCAGTCAGCGCCTGCGTCGCACCGATGTATTTTGCCGGCTGGGTGGCGAGGAGTTCATGGTGCTGTGCCCCGGCAGCAATGCCCGGCAGGCACAGGCCCTGGCCATCGAATTGTGGCAGAGTTTGCGCAGTGTCCCGGTGGACGGAGTGGGAGTCGTCACTGCCAGTTTCGGCATCGCCGGCTGGCGTATCGGCGAAGGTGCCGATGCGTTGTTGCTCAGGGCGGACTCGGGTGTGTATGCGGCCAAACAGGGCGGGCGCGACCGGGTCGAAGCAGAGCTTGAGTAAAGGGCGCCGGCCCGCAATGCGGAGCCGGCGCCATGCAGGTTCAGGGCTGCAGGAGAGTGGCGGTCGTGTCCGCCAGTTTTGGCTGGCGATACAGGTCCAGCAGGACCTGGTCGAGTACCGAGGAAGCGCCCCACGGCCGTGGGTCGTTGAGGATGGCGACCACGGCCCAAGTGTTGCCATTGATGTCGCGGCTGAAGCCGGCGATGGCCCGCACGGTATTGAGCGTGCCGGTCTTGATGTGCGCTTCGCCGGCCATGGCTGTGCGCTTCAGGCGTTTGCGCATGGTGCCGTCCATGCCGGTGAGCGGCATCGAACTGATGAACTCGGCGGCGTAGGGGCTTTTCCAGGCCGCTTGCAGTAGGCTGGCCATTTCCCGGGCGCTGACTCGCTCGGCACGTGACAAGCCCGAGCCATTCTCCATGATCAGGTGGGGCGCAGTGATGCCTTTCTTCGCCAGCCATTGGCGCACTACCCGTTGCGCAGCCTTGGCGTCGTCGCCATCGGCATCGGTACGAAATTGCGCGCCCAGGCTCAGGAACAACTGCTGGGCCATGGTGTTGTTACTGTATTTATTGATATCGCGGATGATTTCGACCAGGTCGGGCGAGAATGCCCGTGCCAGCAGGCGAGCACTCGAAGGCACGTTGGCGACACGATTCTGCCCCTGAATGCTGCCGCCCAGTTCGGACCAGATGGCGCGAACGGCACCGGCGGCGTACGTCGGGTGGTCGAGCAGCGACAGGTAGGTCTGCGAACTGCAACCGTTACCCAATTGGCCGGTGACCGTGACCGTCATGCCATCGATCTGGGTGGTCGGGTTGTAGCGCACATCACCCGTGCACTTGTTGGAATTGAGCGCCTTGACCTGGTTGTCGATGCGGATCGAGGCGATCGGCGGCTCGACAGACACCAGTACCTTGCCGCCGTCGTTGCGAGCGATGAAGCGCAGGGCCTTGAGGTTGACCAGCAGCGAGTCGGGCTTGACCAGGAAGGGTTTGTTGACATCGCCACCATCGTCGTTGAAGGCCGGCAATTGCGGCTGGACGAAATGGCTGCGGTCCAGTACCAGGTCGCCGGTGACGGTCTGCACGCCGTTGGCGCGCAGGTCACGCATCAGCAACCAGAGTTTTTCCATGTTCAGCTTGGGGTCACCGCCGCCCTTGAGGTACAGGTTGCCTTGCAGAACGCCGTTGTTCAGTGTGCCATCGGTGTAGAACTCGGTTTTCCACTGGTGGGTGGGGCCAAGCATTTCCAGTGCCGCGTAAGTAGTGACCAGCTTCATCGTCGAAGCCGGGTTGACCGATACATCCGCGTTGAACACTGTGGGCGTGCCCGGGCCGTTGAGCGGCAGCATGACCAGCGACAAGGCAGAATCCTGCAGTTTGCTGGCCTTGAGGGCCTGTTGTACCTTGGGTGGCAGGCTGGTATTGAGTGGTGCGGCGTTGGCCGGCAGCGCCAGTGGCAGCATCAGGCCGGCGAGGAGCAAGGGGCGTAAGGCTTTGATCATCTGAAGTAAAACCCTGCAGGCGAGGGGTAAAAAAAGCGAGGGCGAAAAAAAGAAAGCCCCCAATGCGAATAGATGTAGGGGGCATTATGCCCCAAGGAAGGCTTGCGTGTGCCGGGCGCCTGTCCGGCAATGACGATTTTTTTGTGTTGCTGGTCAGCTTTGCCCCAGAGAGTCAGGCAATGCTCGGCCGAAACTGGTAAAGTGCCGCGCGATATTACTCAAGAGGATTGTTTCATGGCCACTAACCGTTCCCAGCGTCTGCGCAAAAAACTCTGCGTGGATGAATTCCAGGAGCTGGGTTTTGAGCTGAACCTGGACTTCAAGGAAGACCTGGCTGAAGAAGCTATCGACGCTTTCCTCGACGCATTCCTGAAAGAAGCGATGGAAGCCAACGGCCTTGGCTATGTTGGCGGTGATGACTACGGTCTGGTTTGCCTGCAAAAGCGCGGCTCGGTCAGCGAAGAGCAGCGCGCCAAGGTCGAAGCCTGGCTCAAGGCTCGCAACGAACTGACCAGCGTTGAAGTCAGCCCGTTGCTGGACGTCTGGTACCCGGAAAAGCCTATCAATCCGGTTGCCTGATGTTACATGGAGCAACGTCCCGGCCGGGTCGTTGCTCCTGCTTTACGTTCTCCCCGATCTTTCCCTCTGTTACGACACTTCAGTGCGAACACCGAGCCCGGCCTTGTCGAGCACGGCGGTCACATCGACGGCATCGATTTGCTGGCTTTGCAAATAGTTGTGCGCGTACTCCAGAAACACACCTGATTCGACAAACAGCTCAAACAGCTGCGGGTCGATATGCGCTTCCCGGCACATCGCGGCCATGATCGATAACGCTTCGCTCAACGTCTTGCCTTTTTTGTAGGGGCGGTCGGCTGCTGTCAGCGCTTCGAAGATGTCGGCGATGGCCATCATCCGTGCAGGCAGGCTCATCTCCTCGCGCTTGAGGCGCTTGGGGTAGCCGGTGCCGTCCATTTTTTCGTGATGCCCGCCGGCAATTTCCGGCACGCTCTGCAAATGGCTTGGAAATGGCAGCCGACTGAGCATCAGGATGGTCTGCACCATATGGTGATTGATCAGGTAGCGCTCCTCTTCGGTCAGGGTGCCGCGGCTGACACTGAGGTTATACAGCTCGCCGCGGTTGAACTTGTATTGCGGCACATTGAGTTTGAAACCCCAGGGATTGTCATCGGCAATTTGTTCGCTGGCCGTGCGCTCGAACAGGTGCTCGGCCTTGTCTGCCAGCAATGGCTCGAGCGTTGGCAGTGGTGGGGCCGGCGTGCGTGACTGGCGCAGGCTTTCTTCCCAGGAGACGCCCAGGCGATCGTCGAGGGTGCGCAGCCAGGTGCGGCCGGCAATCTGGCGCAGCCGTTGCAGGTGCGCCTCGTCCATGTATTCTCCGCCGAGGTTGCTTTGGGCGATAAAGGCGAAGTCGTCGTCCAGGCTGGCGAGCCGGCTATCGCGTTGTGCGGCCTGTTCCGGCTCGTCGGCACCCTGGGCCAGGGCCTTCCAGTAATCGACCCAGGCATCGCGCTTGAGCACTTCGAAGCGCGTGCGTACTTCATGGATGCGGTCGTTCAGCGTTTCGAGCTTGGTGGCCTTGTCGACCACATACTCCGGCGTCGTCACTTTGCCGCAATCGTGCAGCCATGAGGCAATATGCAGTGCTTCCCATTCTTCGTCGGTCGGTTGGTACTGGATGAACGGCGGTGCCTTGCTCGCCGCCGCCGCTCGGGCCAACATCAGCGTCAAGGCCGGAACCCGTTGGCAATGGCCCCCGGTATATGGGCTCTTGGCATCGATGGCGCCAGCAATGATCTGGATGAAGGAGTCGAGCAGCTGTTGTTGCCGAGCCTGCATGCGCTGGCTTTCTATGCAGGCCGCCGCCGCGCCGGATACCGCCTGGATGAAAGCAATGCGATCGTGGCGAAACTTGTCCAGGTCCGACGCCTCGCCGGTGTCCGGGTGCAGCAGCGCCAGGATGCCCACGGTTTCATTGCTGCGGTTGTGCAGGCGAATTCCGACGAGATGAATGCGCGGACTTTGCAGCTCGTGGAGTATGCCGCGTAAATCGCCTGCCTGATCGAAACCCATCGCCGCCACCAGGTTGTCCCGTTCGCTGCTGAGCAGTTTGAGCCAAGTGGGTGTACTGCTTCCCTGTAAGCTATGACTTTCGATGCCCAAGGCCTTCGGGTCGTGCATTACGCCGTCGATGATCAAGCGGGTTGGCTCCAGTGTGGCGGCAGTGCTATCGAGCAGATAGATCATGCCCGCCGGCGCTTGGGTGATGCTCACCGTTTCTTGCAGGATGCGCTGCAGCAAGGGACCGAAGCGTGTCTCGGCACTGAGGCTGGCGGTAATCTCGAAAAAACTTGCCAGGGTTTGTTTCATCCGTTGCATGGACACGGTCAATTGGTCCACTTCCAGGACGGGAGAACGCCGCGTCAACGGGTAGTTGAAGTTGAAACTGCGGATCGCATCGGCCTCCTGAACCAGTGAGCGCAGCGGACGAACCAGAACCCTGGAGATCAGCCAGCCTACTGGCAGGCACAGCAGCAAGATGCCCAGGGTCAGCACTGCTCCGCGCCAGCGCAGGCGATAGGCATCTGCCAGCAGTTCATCTTCAGGTACCAGTAATGCCAACTCCAGGCCTTGTGGGCCGCCTTCATCCATATGGCTGCTGGCAACCACCCATTCACGGCCATCGGCCTTCAGGCGTTTGACACCTGGCGGGTTGCCCTGCAGCCATTGCTTGAGCACCGGGTTCAGGTCCTGCACCTTGGCCAGGCGGGCGCTTTGCGTTTCGATTACCAGCTTGTTGCTGTCGGGATAGGCCACGGCATTGCCCGATTCATCGAACAGCACCACCTGGGTGCCGGGCGTAACCTGGTGGTTGGCCAAGGTGGCGCTAAGGTCGGCCAGGGTCAGGTCGGCCGCCAGTACAACAGTGCTGCTGGCGCGCCGGGCGAGGGTAGTGCCGACGTTGTGCGTGGAAAAAAACAGATAGGGCGCCGTGGTGATCTGGTCCAGCTCGGTCAGCGCCTGTTTGAACCAGGGACGGTCGCGCGGGTCGTACCGTTCGTTTTCTATGTCGCGCGCCTCGAGCTGCTTGAGTTCGCGATCGAAAAAAAGTGACCTGGACCGGGTTACGCCCTCGCTGTCACGCTCGATGCTCCAGACCTGGAAGGCGGCGCTCGCGGGGGCAGAAAAAAGAGCTTGCATGGCCGCGGAGCGAAGCGGCCGAACCATGAAAAAGTCGCCGTCACCGTAACCGACATACAGTGATGCCAGGTTGGGGTTGGTGCTCAATGCCTGGCTGAAGGGCCTGAGCAGCACCAAGCGTTGTTGCAGGTCGCTCGCCTGGCTATCGTCGTTGGTTGCCAGCAGGCTAAGCAAGTCGCGGATGGGTTGGTACGTGTGCTTGAGGTCGAGCCTGACATCCTGTTCGATGCGTGTGAACAGCTGCTCGCTGCTCGACAGAATCAATTGGCTGGTCTGTCGATAATTGAACAACCCGAGCACCACCCCGGTCAGCAGCAACAGGAACGTGAACATGGCACTGATGTGCACGTGCAGGGGGAAGCGACGCTCTTGGTGTTTGCGCATGGCAGATCTCTACCAGAAGTGAAGGCGTACCGCAGATTTTGAGCATAGTTAACCGCAGCACCGTGCCGTTGGCTTTATTCGGGCTGACGAACTGTCCGTGGCGAACCGTCCGCACAGGAAGCCTGGTTGCCTTTCAATGTTTCGCTGAGAGCGTGCTCCAACTCTTGCATGGCAGCCAGGGTTCGCTGGCGCATTGTTTCAATTTCCTGGTCGTCATGTGGGCGCTGCAGGCAGGCCTCGAGCTTTTCGCAGCAGTCGATCAGGCGCCCGGCCTGAACGATACGCGCAGCGCCCTTGATCTTGTGAGCCATCGCCAGCAAGCCTTGCTGGTTGTCCTGCAGGGGCATGTTCCTTAGTTGCACCTGGTCCTGACCGCTACTGTGGAGGACTTCCGTAAACAAGCGGTCGAGCATTTTGGGGTCGTCTCCGGTCAAGGCGCCTGCCGCGGCCACGCAAAATATCGGCCCCGATTGACCGCTAGTCAGCTCGGTTCGCTTGGCAATCATGGCCAGCCGCTGGCCCAGTACAGCCAGGCTGGTGGGCTTGAACAGGCAATCATCCATGCCGGCGCGCAAGCAACGTTCACGTTCCTCGGGTTGCGCATTGGCCGTGTAGCCCAGGATGGTGCAGGGTTTCATTCGGCATCGTTGTTCATGGTCCCGGATGGCCCGGGTCAGGTCATAGCCATTCATCAATGGCATGCTGCAGTCGACAATGACCACATCGAAGCTGCCATCGCGCCAGAGATCCAGGCCTTCCTCGCCATTCTGCGCGGTGGTGTGCGCCAGTTGCAGGTAGTGCAGTTGCTGTGACATGAGCAAGCGATTGGCCGGGTGATCATCAATGACCAGAACGTCCAAGGCTGGTAACGGTAATAACTGCCGTTGCTCGGGTTCAGGCTCGACTTGCGCGATGGGTTCCAGGCATTTGATCGGCATGCTGATGCGAACCTCGGTGCCTTCGCCATGCTGGCTACTCAAGGTCAGTTGCCCCCCCATCATGCTGCACAGGGTTCGGCAGATGATCAGGCCCAACCCCGTGCCGCTCCTGGCCAATTGGCCGTCGGGTTCTGCCTGGGCGAATGGTTTGAACAGACGCTGCTGATCGGCGGCACGGATGCCAATGCCGCTGTCCTTGACCCGCAGGTCGAGCATTGCCCGGCCCGATTGTTCTTCTGGTTGCAACTGCAGGTGCAGGCAAACCTGTCCGTGCTCGGTGAATTTTATCGCGTTGCTGATCAGGTTCGACAATATCTGCTTGAAGCGCAAGGGGTCGATCAATACGGGCTGGTCGGCGCGCGGGTCCAATGCAAGGACCAGGCTCAGCTGCTTTTGCCGGGCCAGTCCGTCGAACACCCTCGCCACTGAATCGACCAGGGCGCGCAGATTGACGCGCTCCGGGTGGAGCGTCAGGCGCCCGGACTCGATGCGAGCGATATCCAGGATATCGCCAATCAACTCCAGCAGGTCCTTGGCCGAGTCGTAGGCCACTTCAATGGCAGCACGATCCAGGTGGCCCTGGTCGGCGCGTTTGAGGGTGAGCTCGAGCATGCCAATCACCGCGTTCATCGGTGTCCGGATTTCGTGGCTCATGGTCGCGAGGAAGGTGCTTTTGGCGCGGTTTGCATCATCGGCCTGGTCCTTGGCCTGGCGCAGGTCTTCGATCAACTGGCGACGCTCGCTGATATCGATCCAGCCACCGATGACGCCCTGTACCACACCCAGGGAATCGCGGTAGGGGAGAATCCAGTGGTAAATGGTCAGGCTCCGGTCGCCTATCGTCAGGGGGCGGTCCTGGATCAAGGGTTGGCCGCTGGCCATCACCTGCAGATAGTCGGCATGAAACAACTGCGCCTGGGCCTTGTCGCCAAGCACGCTGTCGAGCACCGTCCTGCCGCTGATATCCTCGCGCTGGCAAGAAAATGCATGCAGGTAACTGTCATTGCAGGTTTTCAGCAAACCTTCGCGATCTCGAACATAGATGGGATGAGGGGTGCCATTGACCAGTGCACGCATGAATGCCAGTTGATCGTTCAGCGCACGCTCCGCCTGTTCGCGTTGCTTGATCTGCCTGCGCATGTGGGCATTCCAGACCAGCGATAACAGCAACAACAGGCCGGTGCCGCCAATGACCTGGTAGATCAAGCGCTGATGTGTATGCCAGTAGCCATTGTCCGCGGGGCTGTAACCGCGCCAACGACTATTGATGATGCCCAGTTCATCCGGGGCGATACTCAGCAAGGCTTTGTCGAGAATGCTGCCAAGTTCCTTGGTGCCTGGGGCGAAAGCCAATGCATAGGCTGCCTGCTCGGTGCCGATGGTCGAGGTGATGACCAGCTGCTCGCGAAATTGCGCCGAAGCGGTGATGTGGTTGGCGATGATCAATGAGCTGACGGCACCGTCGACCTGATCTTGCAGCAGCAGCATTGCAGCGGTCAGTTCATCCCTGGTTTGCGTCAGCTGGATGTGCGGATAGTGTTCGCGCAGATAGGGTATCAACGGATTGCCCTGGCTGACTGCCAGGCGGTGGTTGGCCTGCGGGTCCAGCTGTATGGGGGGCTCTGCGCTTTTGCGAGTCAGCAATACATTGGAGTTTTCAAAATAGGGGCGGGTGACTTCCAGTGCTGATTCATATTCGGGGCTTGCTGAAGCAGAGGCAATCAGGTCCGCTTCGCCGCGAGCCACGCGCTCGACCATGTCGGACATCGAGCTGCTATGTTGAGTCTCGAAGCGCAACCCTGTGCGCAAACGGATCAATTCCAGCAAGTCGGCACTGATACCCCGGTGGTTTCCGGCATCGTCAAGAAAGGAAAGGGGGGCCAGGTTATCTGCGACCAGCACACGAACCACCGGCTTGCTCGCGATCCACTGTTCTTCGCGGCGTGTGAGTTGTAGACGGTGATCGGTCAGCAGGATGTCGCTACCGGCGCTCCAACGCTTGAAGATACTCTCGCGGGTGCTGATGGGGACTGCGGCCAGCGTAGCATTGACCAATTGCAGTAATGTCTGCTCATCGCTGCGCAATGCAAAGCTGAACCCTACAGGCTCGTGCATGCCGAAGTTGGTCATCTTGACGTTCTTGGGATTGCCTTGGCTGATCAGATAGTGGGCCGAGATCGTGTCGCCAAGGAACACGTCTGCCTGGTCGAATGCCACCGCGTTGAGGGCGTTCTGATAGGAGGGATAGACATTGATCTGTGCCCCGGGGTAGCTGGCCTCGACCTCGGCGCGGGGCAGATAGTGATAGACCATGCTCAGGCGCAGCCCCGAGAGGTCCCCCACCACCGAGCGGCTTTCATCTTCGCGGGTCACCAATACCGGTTGGTCGACGGCGTAAGGGCGCGATAACGTCACGCCGGTTGTCGTTGCCTCGAAACCATTGGCACTACCCAGCATGTCGATTGTGCCATCGACCAATGCTTGCACGGCCGCCTCGCGGCTGGGATAGCGTTCGACGCGAATCTTTATGGCCAGGGTGCTGGCTATCAACCCGGCATAGTCGGCAGTCAACCCTTCGTATTCGCGGCCGCTGCGCGTCATGTCAAACGGTGGATAGTCGGGTGCTGAGGTACCCAGCACCAGTTCTCGCTTTTCTTGCAGCCAATGTAACTGCTGGGCGCTGAATGCCACATCGAGCTTGACCGGATCGGTACGACTCAATAGCGAAAAATTCATGACAGGAGCGTGGGCAGCAACTGCCGGGGTACTCAAGCACAAAACCGCGACCAGAAGCCAATGAAGGTTCGAGCGCCTAGGCATGTTCCTTCTCACACCAGTGCATTGCGTTTGGCTATCTCGATAAGTTCCACCAATGAACTGGCATTGAGTTTCTGCATCAGCCGTTTCTTGTATGTACTGACTGTCTTGTTGCTCAAGAACATGCCTTTGGCAATTTCCTTATTGGTGCGCCCTTGGGCGAAAAGTTGCAAGACCATCAACTCTCGGTCATTGACCAGTTTGAAGCGTTCGGCTTCGTCGTTGGGGCCATTGTCCTGACGTACTGCATTGAGCGCCTGGCTGGGGAAATAGTTGTATCCCGACAACACCGCCTTGATGGCACTGAGTAACTCGCTGAGATCTTCCTGCTTGCAGACATATCCGGAGGCACCCGATTGCATGCATCGAATGGCGAACAACGCCGGGCTCTGCGCCGTCAGCACCAGGATCTTCAAGGGGATATTCATCGAGTTGAAGCGGGCCAACACTTCCAGGCCATCGAGCTTGGGGATGCTGATATCGAGAATGATCAGGTCTGGCAGGCATTCACGCACCATTTGCATGGCATCGACCCCGTTGTCGGATTCACCGACGACGCGGTACCCCTCGTTTTCCAGCAACATCCGAACGGCCAGGCGAATGACCGGATGATCGTCGACTATAAAAACTGACTGCATATGAACTTCCCGTCCTTCTACAAAGAAACGCGCACCTTAGCCGATATGTTGAGGGTGGCACATGAATAGACTCGCTCGTTGGTGCTATATAGGAAATGTCCTACAGTAATCGAGGGCGAGGAATACAGTTTTTTCTGTGCGAAACGACTGTCAACTTTATAATGACTACTTTTTATTGCTGTTTTGCGCGCTTTATTTGAATCGACGCACATCCGTTCTGGATTTTTCCTACGGGCTTTATGTGTTTGTAAAAGCTCGGCCTTTCAAGGGGTAAAGTATGCTGGAAGTTTCAAGTCGAAAACTTTAAAAAGATTCAAGGGGATTATTCGGATTGTCAGCGAATATGGCCAGTCAGGCGTTCTGAAATTGTTGTACGGCGTTTCCGGTGGAAAAAGGTGCGGCGGATGCCGACCCAGGCCGACACCCGCGGCGCCATCAGACAGGGCTTGAACGGCCAGTCATTTCCCGGGCCATCTCACTGGCGTAGCTGTCGGTCATGCCAGCGATGAAATCGATCATGCGCAAGAAGGCACGGTGCAGCGGCCATGCAGGATCAGGCGCATTATTGCCCAGCAGATCGAGAATGCGCTGGTGCTTGAACGAAGGCGTGCGCCCGCCATGTTGCTCCAGCGCAGCACCGCAGAAGGCGTTAAGCAGGATTTCCAGGGTGGTGTAGGCGCCAATCTCGTGGAGCGTCTTGCGTTTGTCCTGGAATATTTTCTCGCGGGCCATTTCCTTTGCACTGAGAACGCAGCGTTTGGCCGGGCCGTGCATGTGTTCGACAAGGTCGCCTTGCAGGGTGCCGTTGAGCAACGCGTGCTGTTGGTCGACGAAGGCACGCGCGGCAGTGTTGGTCAGATGCTCGATGGCCTTGCCGCGCAAGATGGCGAGTTTGCGTCGGCGCGAATCCCGAGGGCCCAATTGCCGGTAGGTTTCCGGCAGATCATCGCCCACCAGGCCCAGTAGCAGGGCTTCGACTTCGGGGTAGTCGAGCAGGTCCATCTCCAGGCCGTCTTCCAGGTCGATCAGGGCATAGCAAATATCGTCGGCCGCCTCCATCAGGTACACCAGCGGATGACGCGCCCAGCGCTGCTCGTCGAGTTGGGGCAGGCCCAGCTTGTTGGCGATCTGTTCCAGCAGTGGCAGCTCGCTCTGGTAGCAGCCGAACTTGTGCTTTTTGTAGCCCAGGGAGTCGGCATGGCGTGAGCTCCAAGGGTACTTCAGGTAGGTGCCGAGGGTGGCATAGGTCAGCCGGGTGCCACCGTCGAACTGGTGATACTCCAATTGGGTCAGCACACGGAAGCCCTGGGCGTTGCCTTCGAAGTTCAGGAAGTCATTGCGTTCGTCGTCGCTCATGGCGTCGAGCCAGCCACGCCCGGCGGCCTGCTGGAACCAATGGCGAATGGCATCTTCGCCCGAGTGCCCGAAGGGTGGGTTACCGATGTCATGGGCCAGGCACGCCGACTGCACGACCATGCCCAGGTCGCTGGGCTCGCACCATTGCGGCAGGCTGTCGCGCAGGGTTTCGCCAACACGCATCCCCAGCGAGCGCCCCACGCAGCTGACCTCCAGGGAATGGGTCAGGCGGGTGTGGATATGGTCATTGCTCGACACCGGATGGACTTGGGTCTTGCGGCCCAGGCGGCGGAATGCGCCGGAAAATATGATGCGGTCATGGTCCTTGTGAAAAGGACTGCGGCCCAATTCCTCAGGGCTGTGCAACGTCTTGCCGAGGCGCTCGCGGGTAAGCAGGGTGTGCCAATCCAAGGCCAATTCTCCGTTTGCGTGAACACAGGTTGCCAGCTTCCAGTGTCCGGCCGTGGCGCGCAAGAGGCGTCGCGGCCGGCACGGGTCATTTGCGTTGCTCTGGGCCCTGCATGACCAATTTGATCAGCGGAATCAGGCTGGTGCCCAAGCCGATCAATCGCGTCAGGTTACCGCTGCCTGCGTTTTTCGCCCCCTTGCCGGTGAGAAACCCCAGCACGACGACGGCGGCCATGCCCCACAGCGGGGCGTGTTTGATACCCAGGCCTCCTTGCAGGTTACTGGCCATGGCCCGGACGCGATGCAATGGATTGATCACTTGCCGGGATTCATGGCGAATTTCCTGGCGATGCATTTCCATGCGCAGGCGAATCAGGGCCTTGCGCAGTTCGCGGCGGTTATTGGTAACGGGCACTTGAGGAAGGCTCATGGCAACAGGCGCTCCCGATCGTTGGCCAACTCTTCCATTGTGGCGTTGAAAGGCGAGGACTCGTCGTAGATCGCGGCCTTCAGGCGCAACCCACAGAACACGGCCGCCAGGCTATAGAACACACACAGGCCGGCAATACCGGTCAGGCGGTAACTGTCCCACAGCAAAATCAACAGCAGCACCGAGAGCGCTATCAGCAACAGCAGGGCAAACACCAGGGCCAGCCCGGCAAACAACAGCAGGCTGACGGTGCGTGCCTTCTGTTCCTGCAATTCGATGCCGAACAACTCCACATGGCTGTGCAGCAGGCCAAGAAATGCAGCCATCAGGCGTCGAGTCGAGGAAGACGAACCTGTCGACTCATCATGGGTGTCCATGCTCATATCAGCGCCTTGTAGCCAGCAAGCCGATCAAAAATCCCACACCGGCGGCGATGCCGATCGACTGCCAGGGATTGGCCTGTACATATTCTTCGGTGGCTGCCACCGCAGCCTGGCCGCGTTCGCGTAGGGAGTCTTCGGTCATGCTCAGGGTTTCGCGAGCCCGAAGCAGGCTGTCGTGAATCTGCGTGCGCAATTCGTCGGCCTGGTCTCCCGCCAGCGTGGCGGTGTGCTCCAGCAATTTTTCGGTGTCGTGTACCAGGGTCTGAAAATCAGCCATCAGTATCTCTTGAGCAGTCTTTGCCGTATTGCTGGCCATGGTTCTCTCCTTTAGTGGCTTCTGGGATTTCGAGTGCGGGCATGCATTGAAGGTTCAGTGCGTTTGCCTGGTACAGCTTTTGCTATGCCTTGGTGCGCGTTACGAAGTGGTCGCGCTGAATTCGGGCACAGGATCGGCCCCCGGTGCAAGAACCTTATCCTAAACGAATAAAACCGAGGAAAAACCCAGGCATCGAAAGGCTCCAACATTCCATCTGCGCCAAATCGGTTCACCGGTCCCTGGGAGTTGATCAGCGACCGGGCCAATTCGGTGCAAGGCATGAGCTGTCGACCTGCTTTGGTGCTTTTCCGTGACTTCAGGCCTGTCTCCCTTATGGAAAATCTGCAAAGTGCAGTGGACTCATTGGTCCATGGTTCCAACACGCTGTTCATACTGCTCGGTGCGGTCATGGTCCTGGCCATGCACGCCGGTTTTGCCTTCCTTGAAGTCGGTACAGTGCGGCACAAAAACCAAGTCAACGCGCTGTCCAAGATCCTCAGTGACTTCGCCGTGTCGACGCTGGCCTATTTCTTTATAGGCTACTGGATCTCATATGGCGTCAGTTTTCTCGAGCCGGCGGCGGTCATCAGCAGCGACCATGGCTATAAACTGGTCAAGTTTTTCTTCTTGCTGACCTTTGCCGCGGCCATACCGGCGATCATTTCCGGCGGCATTGCCGAACGGGCGCGATTTTGCCCGCAGCTGTGCGCGACCCTGTTGATCGTGGCATTCATCTATCCCTTTTTCGAAGGCATGGCCTGGAATGGCAACTTCGGTGTGCAGGCCTGGTTGCTGGCACGGTTCGGTGCGCCTTTTCACGATTTTGCAGGTTCAGTGGTGGTGCATGCCATGGGCGGGTGGCTGGCGTTGATCGCCGTATTGCTGTTGGGGCCGCGCAACGGGCGCTATCGAGAAGGGCGCTTGGTTGCCTTTGCACCCTCCAATATTCCGTTTCTGGCGTTGGGGTCGTGGATCCTGATCGTTGGCTGGTTCGGCTTCAACGTGATGAGTGCGCAAACCTTGCAAGGCGTCAGCGGCCTGGTGGCAGTCAACTCGTTGATGGCGATGGTCGGTGGTACGGTCGCAGCGTTGCTGGTTGGGCGCAACGACCCGGGATTCCTGCACAACGGCCCGCTGGCAGGTTTGGTGGCGGTTTGCGCGGGCTCGGACCTGATGCACCCGATCGGCGCCCTGGCGACCGGGGCCATCGCCGGGATGTTGTTCGTCTGGTGCTTCATCGCCGCGCAAAATCGCTGGAAGATCGATGATGTCCTGGGAGTCTGGCCACTGCATGGGTTGTGTGGCGTATGGGGCGGCATCGCCTGCGGTATTTTCGGCCAGACGGCGCTGGGAGGGTTGGGCGGGGTGAGCCTGGCCAGCCAGCTGCTGGGCAGCTTGGCTGGAGTGGTCATCGCCTTGCTCGGCGGATTTGCCGTGTACGGTGCGCTTAAGGCCCTTATCGGCATTCGTTTGAGCCAGGAGCAGGAGTATTATGGTGCCGACCTTTCGATCCACAAGATCGGCGCCAACGGTCAGGATTGATCGCCTCCTTCAGCGGCCACCGAGCAAGCGGGCTTCGCAGGCTTCGATGGCCGCCATGGGGCCGCTGAGTAATACCGCATCGCCAGCATGCAGGCAGGTCCCGGAATCGGTCGCCAGTTCTTCGCCCTGACGCTGGACCGCTTGCAACTGCACGCCCATTTGTTCCAGCGCCAATTCTTGCAGCGGGCGGCCGCAAGCATAGGCATCGGCCCCCAGGTTGACGGCATGCATCAGGACCTTGGGTTGGCCCTGGCTGTCGAGCAAGTTGGTTTGCGCGCCATGGTAGAAACCATGCAGCATGCGGTAGCGCGATTGCCTGACTTCATCCACACGTTGCTGCACTTGCTGGTCGGGCATACCGAGTAGCGTCAAGGCATGGGAGGCGAGCATCAGGCTCGACTCCAGCAATTCCGGAACCACGGCGCTGGCACCGGCTGCCTTGAGCTCGGCCAGCTGGCTGTCATCGCGGGTGCGAACAAGAATCGGCACGTTCGTGTTGATCGAGCGGGCGGCCTTGAGCACATTCAAGGCGATGTCAGTCTTGTCCACGGCAATCACCAACAGCCTGGCGCGTTGCAGGCCAACGGCCTCCAGTAGTTCGCCGCGGCGCGAATCGCCAAAGTGCACGCAGGCTTCAGCGGCTGCGGCTTCCTTGACCCGTACCGGGTCGTCATCCAGGGCGACGAAGCGTTGCTGCTCGCGACGCAGCACCCGGCCAATGGACTGGCCGACCCGGCCATACCCGCAAATCACCACGTGCCCCTGGGCTTCGGCGTTCTGTGTGCTGATGGCATCGAGTTGCACTTCCTCGTTAGGCTTGCGGTGCAGGCGCGCGGCGATGGACGGTGCAGCCCGCAGCAGCAAGGGGGTTATGCACATCGAGCAGAAGGTCGCGGCCAACAACAGGTTGCCGACGTGGTCGGGCAGCAGGTTGCTTTGCTGCATCTGCGCCATCAAGGCAAAGCAGAACTCACCGCCCTGGGCCAGGGCCAGGCCACTACGCCAGGCGGTCTCGATGTCGGCGCCGCGCAACTTGACCAGGGCTGCCACCGCGCAGCCTTTCAACACCAGCAGGGCCAGGGTCAGGCCGAGGATCAGCAGGCCGTGAGTGGCAAACAGTTGCAAGTCGATCAGCATGCCGATGCTGACGAAAAACAACCCCAGCAAGATGTCGCGAAACGGTCGAATATCGGCTTCTATCTGGTGCCGGTAGTGGCTTTCGCCCAGCAGCATGCCGGCCAGGAACGCACCCAGGGCCGGTGACAGCCCTAGCAAGTGGGTCAGCGAGGCGGCCAGCAACACGATCACCAGCGCCAACATGACAAACAGCTCGGCAGAGTGAGAGCTGGCGACCTCATGGAACAGTCGTGGCAATATCCAGCGGCTGGCCAGCAACAGGCCGAAAAACAAGATGGCAGTCTTGCCCAGGGTCAGCGGCAATGCCCAGTACCAGGCTTGCTCTGAGTTCCCGGCAAACACCGGTACCAGGGTCAGCAGCAATACGGCGACAACATCCTGGAACAGCAGCACGCCGATGGCATTCTGGCCGTGGCTGCTAAAGATCTCACCCAGGCTGGTCAATTCCTTGCTGACGATGGCCGTGGAGGAAAGTGCCAGGCCGGCGCCCAGCAGCAAGGCGACATTGGCTGGCATATCCAGGAGTAGAAGCAAACCTGCGAGCAGCACTGCCGAGCAAATGACCTGCAAACTACCCAGCCCGAACACCGTGCCGCGCATCGCCAGCATCTTGGGCAGGGAAAATTCAAGGCCGAGGGAAAACAGCAGAAAAACCACACCCATTTCAGCCAGGTCCGGCAGTTCTTCGCTTTCGTTGACCCAATCGAGCGCCGCTGGCCCGACGAACAGGCCCACGCACAAGTAACCCAGTACGGGGGGTAATTGCAGGCGCCGAAACAGCGCGATGACGATCAATGAGCAGGACAGGATGATCAACAGATTGGCAAACACAGGTGACTCCGCATACGGGGGGTGCAGGTGAACAAACAGCGCAGTATCAGGCCGCGGGCGGCCGGGCGCGATGATCAGCATCATAGATTGCAATCTTGCCAGATGCCCATGCGCTCGACGCTACTGGCGCCTGGGTCCTAAACTATGGGTTTCTGGAAAATATTGACGGTGAATATCCATGCCTCCTGAATGCCAATTGTTCGGCACGCTCGGTTGCCATCTCTGTGAAGTGGCAGAGGCGCTGCTGATGCCCTTCGTCGAGCATGGCCTGCAGGTCGAGCTGATTGATATTGCTGATGAAGAGCAATGGTTCGAAGCGTACTCGTTGCGTATTCCGGTGTTGCGTCGAATCGATACCGGTGCGGAATTGAACTGGCCATTCGATGCCGAGGAGGTTGTCGCCTTCCTTCGCTGACCGGTCACCTGCCTTGATTCCTCGGTAGCGGGTCATGCATCGAAGCCCTCTGTCATCTGATCATTGACGGCATCCTATCGCCTCCTTATGCTGTATATAAATACAGTATGGTTGTGGGGCGCCTTCGGGTGCCAACAAAGGAGCAGGGCAGTGGTCAATGTCGATCAATTGAAATACAGCGTTAATCGCATGTCCGCGGACGTTATCCAGGAGGCCGTCCTGGAGCTGCGCCTCGATGGCCTGGTGACGGAAGGCAAGACGCCTTTCAACAAGCTGCATTTCAATACCTGCTTTGCGGAAATCGAGGCCCTGTTCCAGCGCGCCGGTTATCACCGGCCGCTGGATGTGGTCGGTTATCAAGGCCTGTTGTACGCCCTCTACGATCCCAGCCGCTGGGAAGCGGTGGATGTCCTGCGCTGGCTGAAGGAGTTCACGGAGGCGGCGGCGACCCAGGCGAGCCGTGCTGGGCTGGGCGCGTTCGATGCGTGATAATGGCGGCATCACCTGCCTCTAGAGTATTTCCATGCCCAGCGCGCCCTTTGACCCGGCCCGGCATCAAGCCAGTACCGTTTGTTTGCCTGCGGGCCCGTGGGTAACCGTGCTTGATTGTTTGTGCGAGCACTTCAAGGCGATCAGTCGCGAGCAGTGGCTCGACCGCATCGCTCGCGGCCGTGTCCTGGATGCCCAAGGAGCTCCCATCCACGTGGGGCTGGCTTACAAGCAAGGTTTGCGCATTCATTACTTTCGCGAAGTGCCGAATGAAAAGCCCATTCCGGTACAGGAAAGCATCCTGCACATGGATGAACACCTGGTGGTGGCGGACAAACCGCATTTCCTTCCAGTGACGCCCACGGGTGAGTACGTCGAGCAGACATTGCTGCGTCGCCTGATCAGGCGCCTGGACAACCCGCATCTGGTGCCCCTGCACCGCATCGACCGGCACACTGCCGGCCTGGTGCTGTTCTCGGCCAACCCGCAGACTCGCTCGGCCTATCAGGCGCTATTCCCTAATCGGCAAATTGAGAAGCGCTACGAAGCCATTGCCGCGGCCTTGCCCGACCTGGATTTTCCATTGGTGCACAAAAGTCGGATGGTCAGCGGCCAACCGTTTTTCCGCATGCAGGAAGCCCCGGGCGTCAGTAACAGCGAAACCCGTGCTGAAGTGTCGCAAAAGCACGGCCAGTATTGGCGATACGCGTTGTATCCGGTGACGGGTAAAACGCACCAGTTGCGCGTGCACATGACCGCACTGGGGGCCAGTATCTGCAATGACCCGTTCTATCCGGATGTCACCCATGCCGAGGATGACTACAGCAAACCCTTGAAGTTGTTGGCGCAAAGCCTGCGCTTCAAGGACCCGCTGACAGGCCAGGAGCGTTACTTCGAAAGCCGCTTGACGCTGGATTGGTAATAACCTGGCAAGTGACAGCGCGGGGGAAATCCGCCACTTTCCCTGGCTGACGCCTTGAATGTTGGCGGTTTTCCGCCAAAGCGCAGCGCGCGCAAAAACACAGCGCCCCCGCTAAACCAAGGCTTTGAAGGCTGCAGGGCAAATGCGGCACGCCCCTTGCTATTAGCCTTCGCGCAATACAGTGCCGATGCCAGGCTAACAGCCTTTTGCTCAAGGAAGCGCTGCGTCAGGGGGTATATCCCCGGCGCGCTTTCCCATAGCGCCATGGCATACGCACGGCATGACTGCCTCGAAATCATCGATACCCTCCGCCGCCAGCCCGCCTGAAAACAGGTAGAGCCAGGCCTGCCCCTTGGGCAGTCCCGGAGCCCGGGCATTGGGCGAGCCATAAAAATCGGGCGTGCACCTTGGGGCGATCAGTCATTGCCAAACTTTTACTTCAATTGGACTGACTTATGAAAAAAATCCTGCTGATGCTCCTCTACCTGAGCGCCATTGGCTGCTCCAAGCAAAACGAGCCGGAAAAGACTGTGGATGTGCTGCTGATCGGTGGCGGCATCATGAGCGCGAGCCTGGGGACTTACCTCAACGAGCTGGAACCGGGCTGGTCGATTGATATCTACGAGCGCCTGGACAAGGTCGCCGAGGAAAGCTCCAACGCCTGGAACAATGCCGGTACCGGCCATTCGGCATTCTGCGAGCTCAACTACACGCCGCAAACCGCCGACGGCGGCATCGACATCAGCAAGGCCGTGGCCATCAACGAGAACTTCGAGATTTCCAAGCAGTTCTGGGCCTACCAGGTCGAGCAGCAGGTGCTGAGCAATCCCAAGTCCTTCATCAACAATGTGCCGCACATGAGTTTCGTCTGGGGTGATGAAAACGTCGCCTTCCTCAAGAAGCGCCATGCAGCCCTGCAGCACAGTTCGTTGTTCCGTGGCATGGAGTATTCCGAAGACCATGCGCAGATCCAGAAATGGGTACCGCTGGTCATGGAAGGACGGCCGGCCGAGCAAAAGGTCGCGGCAACGCGCATGCCGATCGGTACCGACGTCAACTTCGGCGAGATCACCCGCCAGCTGATCGCCTCTCTGACCCGTCGCGACAACGTCAAGTTGCATGTGCAGCATGAAGTCCGCGATATCGTCCGCAATGCCGACAATACCTGGACTGTCGTGGTCGCCGATCTGGCCAACCAGGGCGCCGAAACTAGCGTGAAGGCGAAGTTCGTGTTCATCGGTGCCGGTGGCGGCGCACTCAAGCTGCTGCAGAAGTCCGGTATTCCCGAGGCCGACGGTTATGCCGGTTTCCCGGTCGGTGGCCAGTTCCTGGTTACGCGCAATCCAGGCATTGTCGCGCAACATAAGGCCAAGCTGTACGGCAAGGCATCGGTAGGTGCGCCGCCGATGTCCGTTCCGCATCTGGATACCCGCGTGATCGACGGCCAGGAAGTGTTGCTGTTCGGCCCGTTCGCCACCTTCTCGACCAAGTTCCTGAAGAACGGTTCGATGCTGGACATGTTCGGCGCCCTGACTAGCCACAATATCCTGCCGATGACCCATGCCGGCCTCGACAACCTGTCGCTGAGCACCTACCTGATGGGCCAATTGATGCTGAGCCAGGAAGATCGCATGGACTCACTGCGCGAATACTTCCCGGATGCCAAGTCTGAAGATTGGGCACTGCTACAGGCCGGCCAGCGTGTTCAGGTCATCAAGAAAGATGCCGAGCATGGTGGCGTCCTGCAGTTCGGTACGGAAGTGGTCAGCTCCAAGGATGGCAGCATTGCCGCCCTGTTGGGCGCATCGCCAGGTGCCTCGACGGCCGCACCGATCATGCTCACCGTACTGGAGCGTACCTTCGCGGACCGGATCAAGACGCCTGAGTGGCAAGCCAAGCTCAAGCAAATCGTGCCGTCCTACGGTCAGAAGCTCAACAACGATCTTGAGCTGACCAACCGGATTCGTGCCTGGAGCAGCGAGCGTCTGCAACTGAACTTCGTGCATGTCGAGCCGGACCAGGCGCCGACTGCCGAAGCGGCGCTCTGACGCACACGTACTGCCTTACAGGCAACAAAAAGCCCGCGCTAAGCGGGCTCAGGTTGCTGACAAACATAGCCTCGGCCGGCCAGTTGCTCAGTAGCAGCTGCCGCAGGCTGCGTCGAAGGCCCTAAAATCTGCGCCCGCTTCGCGTGTGGACTGGTGCGCCACTGCGACAGCCTTGTGGCAGCTGCTACGGAATAGGGCGGCATCAGTCTGAGCCCGCGCTAAGCGGGCTTTTTGTTGCACAAGCGATGACTTGTGTTTGTGGTGTCCGCCAGGTTAATTGCCCAGCGCGCCACCCGCTGCGCCGCCGAGGCCTGCGCCGATCGTCGAGCCGGTGCTGCCGCCGAGCTTGCTGCCGATCAGCGAACCACCCGCCGAACCCAGGCCGCCAGCAATGGCTGCCTTGGTCTTATGGCCTTTTTTCGCGGCAACCGCGCTGCCGGCCGCGCCACCTACGCCTGCGCCGATCGCGGCGCCAGTGCTGCCGCCGATGACTTGCTTGCCGATCACGTTACCCAGGGCGCCGCCCAGGCCGCCGCCGAGTGCCGTGGTGCCGTCGCCGGCCATTGCGCCCTGAGTGAAAAGAAAACCGAGTGCCAGGGTGGCGAGAGTTTTACGCATGTTGCTGAACCTCAAGGGGAAAAGACCACAAATTGTGAGTGGTATGGCGGGACGGGCAAACTTGACCGGTGCACGAACCTTCCCGGCTGGTGTCAGCCGTTCAAGAGTACTTACCGGGCTTTAAGACACTAGGGGCAATCGCGAGTTCCAAAGACAAGGGTGAAACCTGTGGCTTTTCCATGGGCACAAGAAAGCCCGCACGTAGCGGGCTTTCTGGGTTGTCTCGTGGCTGCGTGAGCAGCACCGGACCTGCAAATGGTCGGAGAGACAGGATTCGAACCTGCGACCTTCTCGTCCCGAACGAGACGCGCTACCTGCCTGCGCTACACTCCGACATGCTGAAAATATTACTCAAAAAATCAGCGCGGACAAGGTCCATGTGGACCAGGGCCGCAACTTCAGACTGCGGCCTTGCCGGTCGGTCGTTACAGCTCTTTCACCGTGCGGACTTGGTCCTTGTTGATACGGGCCTGCTTACCGTCAAGTTGCTGGAACTCGTAGAAACCTGACTCTTCATCGTAGCGCGGTGAATCGACCGCCTGGATTTCACGTCCGTCATTGAGGGTGATCACAGTAGGTGTGGAGCAACCGGCGAGGGTGGCCAGGCCCACTGCGAGCAGAATGGCGGGAAGGGTCCGTTGGTTCATTATCTGTCTCCGATAGGATGCTGCTGTTAATACATTCTTCAGACGTACCCCCGGTCTGCAAGTTCCGTTTTTCGCTGCCCCGCCTTGAAGAATAGCGGCCAAAATTCGATTGTGTAGAAAGACTGTGGTGCTCGGTTGAAGCCGTGCCGCACCGGTGCATTTCAAGCCCGCGCGAGGCACCTCAAGCCTGTGATATAACACCGCTCATCTACTCATTCACCGGACAGGGCCCCATGAAAGCCAAGGCTGAAGTACCGTTTGTGCCGCTCAATATTGCCGTTCTGACTGTCAGCGATACCCGAACGCTGGAAACCGATACATCCGGCCAGCTGTTCGTCGATCGCCTGACGACTGCCGGCCACCAATTGGCTGCGCGCGTGCTGCTCAAGGATGACCTCTACAAGATTCGTGCTCAGGTTGCCAACTGGATTGCCGATGATCAGGTACAGGTCGTGCTGATTACCGGCGGTACCGGCTTCACCGGGCGTGACAGCACCCCCGAAGCCGTGGCATGCCTGCTGGACAAACAGGTCGACGGTTTCGGTGAGCTGTTCCGGCAGATCTCGGTGGCCGATATCGGTACATCCACCGTGCAATCGCGTGCCTTGGCTGGCCTGGCCAATGGCACACTGGTGTGCTGCCTGCCAGGGTCAACCAATGCCTGCCGTACTGGCTGGGACGGAATCCTTGCCGAGCAATTGGATGCACGGCACCGTCCCTGCAATTTCGTGGTCCATCTCAAGCAGGTCGAGGCCTGCCAGAGCCGTGGCTGAGTTGGGCGCGGCGCGCCCGCTGATGCCGGTAGAAGAAGCGCTGGCACGGTTGCTCGACCTGGCAGAGGCTTCGCCGATTCTCGAACAGGAGAGGGTGCCGCTGGCCCAGGCCGATGGTCGGGTTCTGGCCGGCGCGCTGGTATCCAGCCTCGACCTGCCGCCATGGCCGAACAGTGCCATGGATGGTTATGCCTTGCGCCTGGCCGATTGGTCGGGTGAGCCGCTGACGGTCAGCCAGCGCATTTTTGCCGGCCAGGCACCGGCACCACTGTTACCCGGTACCTGTGCCAGGATCTTCACCGGCGCACCGTTGCCGGCCGGTGCCGATTGCGTCGAAATGCAGGAAAACGTCGAGGTATTGCCTGACCAGCGCGTGCGATTTGCCCACGCCATGCACGCGGGCCAGAACATTCGCCCACAGGGACAGGAAACGCGCATAGGCGACCAGGTACTGGACGCCGGCATGCGTCTTGGGCCGATCGAGCTTGGGCTTGCAGCGTCACTTGGCTTTGCGCAAGTGTCCGTCGTGCGTCGCCCCAGGGTGGCGGTGCTGTCAACGGGCGATGAATTGGTCGAGCCCGGCTTGGCCCTGGGGCCTGGGCAAATCTACAACAGCAATCGTCGCGTCCTGTGCAGCTGGTTGGCGAGGCTGGGTTGCGAGGTGATCGATGCCGGCATACTCCCTGACGATTTGCCGAAGACACGGCAGCGGCTGGGTGAGCTCACGCATGTGGACTTGATTCTGTCCACCGGCGGCGTGTCGGTGGGCGAGGCTGATTTTCTCGGCATCGCCTTGCGCGAGGAAGGCGAGCTGGCGCTGTGGAAGTTGGCGATCAAACCCGGAAAACCACTGACGGTGGGTCATTTTCACGGGGTGCCGGTGATCGGTTTACCCGGTAATCCGGCGTCCACCCTGGTGACGTTTGCGTTGCTGACCCGGCCTTACCTGCTGCGGCGCCTGGGCGTTGCCAAGGTTACGCCCTCGCAATTCGCGGTGCCGGCAGACTTCAGTTGGGCCAGGCCGGGTGACCGCCGCGAATACTTGCGAGGTCGAGTCGAACAAGGGCGTGCGGTGATCTATCCCAACCAGAGTTCCGGGGTGTTGCGCAGCGCCGCCTGGGCTGAAGGCCTGGTTGAAGTGCTCGAAGGTCGTACCCTGGCCGAAGGGGAGTGGGTGAACTTTATCCCGTTCAGTGAGCTACTCGGCTGAATCATAAGCGCTCAGCGGGTTCGCTGCAGGAGCGTTGCGCGCACTGAGCATTCGCGCGTAAACGCTCTCCAGCTGATTGGCCGCCACGCTCCAGTCATGCTCCTGGCAGACGAAATCGCGTGCAGCATCGGAAAGCTGCTTCAGCCGCTGGGGTTGGGCCAGCAATTGGGTGATGAACAATGCCAGGTCTGCCGCATCATCACTGCCCAGGTAGTGCCTGCCTTTTTCCACGTCGAGCCCGCACACGCCCTTGCTGGTGGTTACTACGGGTAATCCGGCGGCCATGGCTTCAAGCACTTTGAGCTGTGAGCCACCACCGTGGCGCAAAGGCGCGAAAAAAATCGCCGATTGCCGCTGCAGGTCCCGCAAGTCCGGGCAGAAATCCTGCCATTCGATCCGTGGGTCACTCCAGCGCCACTTCCAGCCGGGTGGCATGGCGTGGCCGCAAATGGCAATACGCACCGCCGGGTTGCTCATCCACACATGGGGCAGTATGTCTTCAAGCGCCCACTCGATGGCGTCGAGGTTGGGACCGTATTCGAAATTGCCGACAAACAACAGCCGCTGGCTACGCAGGGCCGGCGTGATGTGCTGATAGTGCGCACAGTCGACACCGTTGACCACGACTTCGGCCGGGCGATCGGTCATTTCCCTGATAATCTGCGCGTCATGGCGGGTCACGGCGACCACTTCGTTGGCCTGGGCAAAGACGCGCGCTTCCCAATGCCGATAACGCCACCTGTCGAACGCCGTGAAGGGGGTCAGCCACATGGGTAAGCGTTCGGCGCTGACACCCACTGACGATTCGATATTGTGCTCGATCAACAAGAACGGTTTGCCAGTGTTCTGCAGGGCGCGTTCGAAGGGCTGGAAGCTGTAGCTGTGCTCGATCTGGATGATGTCCCAATCCTCCTCCAGCAAGCGCTCGAAGGTATGGCGCAGGTGTGGATCCAGGCCGTTGATACTGGCCAGGGTAGGATAAGCGGGGTTGAGCAGGGCCAGCAGCGTGAGGGGGCTTTTAAGCGGGCGCCTGGGCACCACGATCATCCGTTCGAGCCAAGGTTGCAGCGCCTGCTGCGCCGCCTCGGTGAGTGGGCAGTGCGAGTGTACTAACAGCGTAATGTGATGCCCTCGTTGTGCCATGCTGCGCAGCAGGTGAAATTGCCGGGTTCTCGCGCCACTGGTGGTCGGCCAGGGCAGGTAAGGCAGTGTCCACAGTATTCGCATGACTGAGATCCCTATTCACCAGGCAGTGAGGGCATACAGGCTTAGAGTGAAAAAGGGCTGGCTGGTTCCGCCGCCAGCGCAACGAAAACAGGCTGCAGAGCCGGTTCCCGGAAGCCACTCATCGCCCCCCCCGGTCAGGGCGTCTGGGTTGTGCCGGGCGAAGAAGTTCGTCCGTAAATGTCAGTAAAGCGCACGATGTCGTCTTCGCCCAGGTATTCGCCGCTTTGCACCTCGATCATGACGAGGTCGATCACCCCGGGGTTGCTCAGGCGATGGGTGCGTCCAGGCTTGATGAAGGTCGACTCGTTGGCGTGGAGCAGGAACTCCTGGTCACCATTGGTGACCAGGGCCATGCCGCTGACCACGATCCAGTGCTCGCTTCTATGGTGATGCATCTGCAATGACAGCGAGCCCTCGGGGCGCACAGTGATGCGCTTGATCTTGAAGTGAGCGCTTTCTTCGAGCACCGTATAGCTCCCCCAGGGGCGGCTGACGGTGCGGTGAGAGCGGTAGGCATCGTGCCCTCGGAGCTTGAGTTGCTGCGCGACCAGGCGTACCTCCTGGCTGCGCCTGGCGTCGGCGATCAGCAGGGCGTCCGGGGTATCGACAACGATCAGGCCATCCAGGCCAATGCCGGCGACCAGGCGCTGGCGCGAATCGATGTAGCAGTTGCTCACGTCATGCAGCACTGTTTCACCGGTGCACTGGTTACCCCGGCTATCGGCAGGGTAAAGATCGCGCACGGCCTGCCAGCAGCCGATATCGCTCCAGCCCAGCTCGCAAGGGACTACCGCCACCTGTGTCGAGCGTTCCATGATGGCGTAGTCGATCGAAATGTCAGGTACCCGTGCAAAGCTGTGGCTGTCCAGTTCAAGCTGCTGATCGTGTTCGCCCGAGCGGCTATGGCTATGGGTGAGGCACTCGCGGACGGCGCTCAATACATCGCTGGCGTGGAGATTGAACTGTTCCAGCAACGTGCCTGCGCGCAGGCAGAACATCCCGGCATTCCAAAGGTGCTGGCCGCCATCGAGCCAGGCTTGAGCAGTGTCGGCATCGGGTTTCTCGACGAACCGGGCGACCTGGAAACCGTCACATTCCAATGCCGCGCCTTGTTCGATGTAGCCGAAAGCCGTTTCCGCGCGGTCCGGTTTGAGCCCGAACGTGACGAGCCAGCCTTGGTCGGCCAGGTGGCGAGCGCGGGCGACGGCGTGGGTAAAGGCATCCAGGTCCTGGATCAGGTGATCGGCTGGCAAAACCAGCAACTGAGCGTCCTGGCCATGTTGTTGCGCCACATGCAGTGCGGCGGCGGCGATGGCGGCGGCAGTGTTGCGGCCGAAAGGTTCGAGGATGAAATCCAGGGCTGTGCCGGTGTGGTTCAGCGGGCGGTAGTCGTCCAGGGTGCGAAAGAGCATCTCGCGGTTGATCACCGTCACAATCGGCCCGACACCTTCGAGCGCGCGGGCACGGGCAAAGGTTTTTTGCAGCAGGCTTTCGCCGTCGGGCAAGTGCAGAAAGGGCTTGGGCATCGCTTCGCGCGAGGCGGGCCACAGCCGGGTACCGGCGCCGCCGGCGATAATGCAGGGAATGAGCATACTCATAAGTGCGCAGCTTAACAGTTTTGTCCTGCAACCATGCAGCAAGCAGCGACTTGCCGTGGTCAATATCGGCTATCGACTGCAATCGAGCAAAGCCCATGACGAGTCAACGCAAGGCATTACTGATACTGCACGGCAAACAGGCACTCAATGAGCAGGTGCGAGCCGCCGTGCAAGGCTTTCGCGAGCGTGGTTGGGAGTTGGCCGTGCGGTTGACGTGGGAAGCCGGCGACGCCCAGCGTTGGGTCGAAGAGGCAGTGGTTGCCGGTTACCCACACGTGATCGCCGGGGGCGGTGACGGCACTTTGCGCGACATTGCCGAGGCCATGGCCCGCGCCAATACCGAGGCGAGCCTGGTATTACTGCCGCTGGGCACGGCCAACGATTTTGCCCGGGCTGCCGAAATCGATCTCGACCCTGCGCGAGCGCTGGAATTACTTGAGGTTCCCGCGCAGACCATTGACCTGGGCGAGGTCGGCGGTCACTTGTTTCTCAATATGGCCACAGGTGGCTTTGGCAGCCAGGTCACGGCCAGCACCTCCGAGGAGTTGAAGAAAGTACTGGGGGCAGCGGCCTACCTGTTCACTGGCTTATCGCGTTTCAGCGAATTGCGCGCCGCCTATGGTCAATTGCATGGCCCGGGTTTTCATTGGGAGGGCAGCTTGCTGGCGCTGGGCATCGGCAATGGGCGGCAGGCCGGGGGAGGCCATGTGCTGTGCCCCGAGGCGAAGGTCAATGACGGTTTGCTGGACATCAGCATCCTGCCGGCACCGCAGGAGTTGGTCGGGACTTTACGTGATTTTCTGGCCGATGGTCCGGGGCTGGACAGCATGTTCGTTCGTGCCCGCTTGCCCTGGGTCGAGATCAAAAGCGCGAACGGCCTGGATATCAACCTCGACGGTGAGCCCCTGCAGGGCGATAGCCTGCGTTTTACCGCGCGCCCGGCGGCATTGCGCGTGCACTTGCCCCCGGACTGCGCGCTGCTTAATCATCGAGGCTGATGATGTGCTCCCTGACTGCAAACAGGACGAGGCCGGCAATATCGTAGATTTGCAGGCGCTTCATGATCTGCGAGCGATGGGTTTCCACGGTCTTGATGCTCAGCCCGAGGCCCTGGGCAATTTCCCGGGTCGACTTGCCGCGCACAATCAGCCGCAGGATTTCCAGTTGGCGCCCGGTGAGGTTGTGATTATCGCTCAACTCCGGCGCGCTTGCCTGAGCACGAATCAGCGCCTGATTGATCACGGTATGGGCAATGGCAGGGCTCAGATAACGCTCGTTATTGCGCAAGGCGGTGAGGGCCTGTTCCAGTTCGGTGGCCGTGGTGTCCTTGAGCAGGTAACCGTGGGCACCCAGTTCCAGTGCTTGCATGATCAGTTGTGGATCGGTGTGCATCGACAGGATCAGTACCTTGCTGCCCGGGCGGGTCGCCAGCAGGCGTTGCAACGCCTCAAGGCCGCCGGTGGCACGCATGGAAATGTCGAGCAGAATAATGTCCGGATTGGTTTGCTGGACCAGCTCGAGCAATTGCGAGCCATCGCTGGCTTCGCCGACCACGTCGTAACCGGGAAAATCCGCGACCAACGCACGCACACCCGCCCGGATCAAAGAGTGATCATCCACCAGAAGCAAATTGCAGGTCATAGGCTTTTACTGATATTGGCTCGTTCAAGGGCCCGAGGTGCCCAGGGAAATAGTGCTTCGATTTGCGTGCCTTTGCCGGGCAGGCTGTTGACCGTGAACGTGCCCCCCAGCAGCGTGGCGCGCTCAAACATGCCCGCCATGCCACGCTGCCCTTCGCGCCCCGGATGCGCGACGGGGGAAAAGCCCGTGCCGTCATCGGAGATGAATAGGCTCAACCCTTGGGGCTGGCGCTGCAGGCGCACCAGCAGGTTCCTGGCCTGGGCGTGGCGCAGCATATTGGTGACGGCTTCCTGGGTGATGCGAAAGGCGGCTACTGCCATTTCTTCGGGAATGCCGGCAAGGCGCTGCTGGCAGTCGAAGCTCCAGTGAATGGAGGTGTTGTCCAGCGTACGCAACAAGTGCGCGCGCAAGCTGGCCTCAAGACCGAGGCTGGTCAATTGACGGGGGTTGAGCACCGCCGAGACGTCACGCACGTTGGCCAGCGTCTCGTCGAGCGTGCTACGCAGGGTTGCGCAGTGTGCTTGCAGCTCTGCCGGCGCGCGGCGTTGAATCCATTCAGCCTGGAGCGTGGCGGCGGTCAGCAACTGGCCGATGTCGTCGTGCAGTTCGCGACTCAGGCGATGGCGCTCGTTCTCCTGGACGTTCAGCAGACGCTTGGCAAGCTCCTGGGGCAGCAGTTCGATCGACTGTCTCGATTGGCAGAAGTGCCAGGCAATGGCCAGCATTGCCAGCACGTTCAAACCCAGCAGGCCGGAGGGGGCAGATGACGTGCGCAGCAGGAACAGCACATTACCCAAGGCCGCAGCCAGGCAAAGCACAACCACCAACCAGCGAACGTGGGATCTGCCAAGGGGCCAGAGCTTGGTTATCTTGAAACCGGCATGCATAGAGAGCGGAGCCAATGAATATTCGCTTTTCTGAAACCTTAGAGGCAACTATAAGGCGGTGTGAGTCGAGAAGTTGTTTGCCAAAGCATGCCAGCATCGAGGCAGAAGGCCGATTATGGTATCACTTCGCAAACAACAGGTCGCGTAGCTTACTAAGTGTCCGAAAGGTCAGTTTTTGGGTGGCACGATAGTTCCATTTTCAACGGTTATTTGCGGTTTGTCGCCCACCTTTTTGCCTTGAAATTGCACTGGTGCACTTGCCGCCGTGCTCGAAGGGGCATTTGGCAAAACCTCTGAAGTTACAGCTTAAGAGGCAGCAACAGTTCGTGGTGAACGCGCACAGGTGTTGTTAGTTGTCCGGAATGCTTTGTACTTTGGCGTAACTGCAGGGCGCTGCACATTTGCCCCATCAACTTTGGTGATTATGTACTGGCACTGAACCGTCGATGATGACCGTGCGGTTTGCTGTTCAAGCGCAGGTTATCGACACCCAGCGTGCAGGCAAGCGCTTCGATCAATCCAAGCTGTTCACTGTCGTCCAGGCACAGTTGGCCCGTTTGCGGGTCAATCAACTCAAGCTGCCAGGCCAGTAGCGTCAGGCAATTGTCGAGGGCCCTGAGGGACTCGCCGTGCAAGCGATCATGGGGCCCGGCGAGGTTCAGCAGGAAGATGATCTGGCCGCAGAACTCCGAAATCGTGCCCAGGGAGCAAGCCTGGGCCTTGTTGGCGAGCGTATGCAAGGTGTGCACCATACATACGCTTGCATCGCGATCATTACCGATCAATTCCAGATGCTGCAGGCACTCCTGAGATTTGGCCAGCATCCGTTGTGCATCGACCATGAACTCATGAAAGCAGTGTGCAAGCGGTTTGTCATTCAGCATGCCAGAGCTCCAGAACGTTGTGCGATCCTTCAACATGATCGCTAGCAGGGGGCGTCAAGTTATCGCTGCCTGTTAGCGTATGTCTGTAGGGCGATTCTGATTGAGCGGGATGGTTGGCAATAGTCGCCAAAGCGCTGGGGTGTTGCTGGCGTTTTACGAATGACCACGTGCCAGCCTGCGCATTAGAGCGGGCTCGGAAATTCGTGGTGCGATTTGGCCGTAATTCTGCAATCGCCAGCAAAGGCCTGACTCCATTCATGCAATGAGAATGGTGTCACATTAATGGCTATTGGATATCGCGAACATCAGGTTGCGCCCGGTCGCATCTAAGGGATTCCCCGATAATAAATGGGATCCAATAATACTTCGAAGGCCGAACACGTGAGAAAGTGAACGCAGTAAAGCATGATGCTAATTTGACATCAATTGTCTTTTGCGTAATTTTTTGCGGGGGTCAAGCTCGTGGATAGTTGGCCGATAACCGTCTTACGTACTGCAACTTAAATCAGGCCTGGGAGTATTTCATGGCTGGCATTCTCGACACCGTAGACCAAAGAACCCAGCTGGTGGGTGAGAACCGCCTGGAAATCCTGATGTTCCGCCTGGCAGGGCGTCAGCTTTTTGCAATCAATGTGTTCAAAGTGCAGGAAGTCCTGCAGATGCCCAAGCTCACCTTAATGCCACATCGCCATGCCTTCGTGTGCGGCGTCGTCAACCTGCGCGGGCAGACGTTGCCGGTCATCGACCTTTCCCAGGCTATTGGTATGCGGCCGCTGCAGCCGGGCCCCGGCAGCACCATTATCGTGACGGAATACAACCGTTCTGTGCAGGCATTTCTGGTGGGTGGCGTCGACCGCATCGTCAATATGAACTGGGAGGCGATATTGCCGCCGCCGGCCAGTGCCGGCCACCAGCATTACCTGACGGCCATCAGCAAGGTCGATGACAAGCTCGTCGAAATCATCGATGTGGAAAAGGTGCTTGCCGAGATTGTGCCCTACAGCGCCAAGGTCTCCAGGGAGAAGCTCGCCGACCCGGTGTTGTCGCGTGCCAGAGGGCGCGAGGTGCTATTGGTGGACGACTCTACCGTTGCCTTGGCTCAGTTGCGCGAAACCCTGTCCCAGATCGGGGTCAGGATGCATGTTGCCAGCAATGGTCTCAAGGCCTTGCGCATGCTCAAGGGCTGGGCCGATGCCGGCGAGGATCTGGCCGAGAAGCTGCTGATGGTCTTCACCGATGCCGAAATGCCGGAAATGGATGGTTACCGGTTGACCACCGAAATCCGCAATGACCCGCGCCTGCGTGGATTGTACGTGGTATTGCATACCTCGCTGTCTGGCAGCTTCAACGATTCGATGGTGAGAAAGGTGGGTTGCGACGACTTCCTGTCCAAGTTCCAGCCGGATAAATTGGTCGAAGTCGTACGTCAGCGCCTGATGCTCGATGAGGTAATGGCTTAGGGCGTTGCTCTCGGAAGTGATCCCTGTGCGCAATCGCCGGCAGTTCCGATAAGGCGAATCCCCTTGTCCGGCTTCGTGGCACTTTGTAAGGTTGCGTTTTGACCTATCAGGGAACTGCCCCCATGCGTCTGAGCGCACTTTATCGATACCCTCTCAAATCCGCTCGGGCCGAGGCTTTGCAGCGCTCGCCGCTGGAGCTGCTGGGGTTGTTGGGGGATCGCCGTTGGATGCTGGTGGAGGCAAGTACCGGGCGCTTCCTGACCCAGCGGGCATTGCCGCATATGAGCCAGTTGTCAGCGCTGTGGAATGCCCAGGGAGGCTTGACCCTGAGTGCTGCCGGGCATGTACCTCTTGATGTACCGCTACCCGATGCCGACGCAGAACTGCGCGGCGTGACCATCTGGCGCGATACGCTACGGGTGCCCGATGCCGGGGACGAGGCCGCTGCATGGCTCAGCGGGTTTATCGGCAAGCCCGTGCGGCTGGTGCACGTGACTGAGGAACGGGCGCGCTGGCTGCAATCGGGCTATGGTGAAATCCAGGATCGGGTCGCCTTTGCCGATGGTTTCCCCTTGCTGCTGATTGGCCAGGCTTCGCTCGACGATCTCTCGTCCAGGGTCGGGCGCCCACAGGAGATGCTGCGGTTTCGTCCCAATCTGGTGATAGAAGGTAGCGAGGCTTTTGCCGAAGACGGTTGGAAGCGTATTCGCATTGGTGACGTCGAGTTCCGCGTACTCAAGCCCTGTACCCGCTGCATCCTCACCACGATCGATCCGCAAACCGGCGAGCGCAGCGCGGACCGGGAACCCCTGACCACGCTCAAGACCTACCGGCAAAAAGAGGGTGAGGTGATGTTTGGGCAGAACCTGGTGAATGATGGTAACGGGGTACTGGAAGTGGGCATGCCGGTTACCGTGCTGGAGTAAGCGGCCAGGCAGGAGCGCGGCGGTCGCGCTCCTGCCATGAGGGGTTACTGATCGTCGAAATAACGCTCGTGCCAATCCACCAGCGGCTGCGGCGCGTTGAGCTTGTGCCCGTAAATGACCGAATACGACAGCACATTCTGTACATACTGGCGCGTTTCATCGAAGGGGATCGATTCAACCCAGACATCGAAGCTCAGGTGATTCGCACCCCTGAGCCACTGGCGCACACGACCGGGCCCAGCGTTGTAGGCGGCCGAGGCCAGTACGCGGTTACCGTTGAACTGGCTGTGCACCTGGCTGAGGTAGGCCGCCCCCAACTGGATGTTCTTGTCCGGGTCCAGCACTTGTCGCGGCGATGCCAGCGGGATATCGAATTTGCGTGCGGTTTCCTTGGCGGTTGCTGGCATCAGTTGCATCAGGCCGGCGGCACCGACACTGGAGCGTGCATCCTCCATGAATGCGCTCTCCTGGCGGGTGATGGCGAACACCCAGCTTGAATGCAGCCCGCGCACCTTGGCTTCGCGCACCAGGGTTTCGCGGTGGGCCATGGGGAAGCGGATGTCCAGGTCATCCCAGTACTTTGCCTGGCTGATGGTGCGAATGGCCGGGAAATACCAGCGCAGGTCGTAGGCCAGCTTGGCCTGGGCGACCATCTCGTCGCGATTGAAGTGGCGGCTCACGTAGTACCACTCGCGGCGACCGTCGACGATCTGGCCGCGGGCGTGAAACTCCAGGGCGCGACGGATGCCCGGCGTGTTGCGCACTTTATTGATCGTCTGCTGACTGAGGTGCAGCGGTTTGTTGGTCAGTTGATAGGGGGCCTGGACACGGTCTGCCGCCAGGAAGCCATAGTAGTCGCGCTCGCGAGCGACATTCTTGTACAGCAAGGGGATTTGCGCGTTGCGCGGTTGCGCAAGCTCCAGGCTGCGCGCTTGCCAGTAGCGCCAGCGGCTGCTTTCGGCCAGGTCCTGCGGCAGGCGCTGGGTCAGCTCGTAGGCGTCCTGCCAGCGCCCCAGGCGCAACAGCAGGCGCAGGCGCCATTCTGTCACGGTGTTGTCGCGCAGTTCCGGGTCGTAGCGGGTCATCAGGTCCAGAGCGCGACTGTCGTAGCGACGTGCCAGGGTCAGGCCGATCTCCCGGGCGATGGCGACTTTTTCGTCCCGGGAAAAGTGCATGCGCTTGGCGTAGTCGTCGAGCATGCCCATGGCGCGCTCAGGGTCTTGCTTGGCCAGGCGACGCAGGCCCAGGCTGACCACATCGGACATGGCTTCGTTGACCGGCGTAAAGCGCGAAGGCTGATTGAGCAGTTCGGGCTTCTGCGCCACGTCGACCAGCAATTTGCCCTGGGGGGCAAGGGTGGTCAGGCTTCTGGTCAGTTGGTTGGCCAGGCCATAGTTGCGTGCCTGGGCGGCGAGCTTGGCGCGTTCCCAGCGTTTCTGTTCGGTCAGTTGGCCTAACGCGGCCCAGCGCTCGAAGAGAACATCGCAGGCTTCCGGTTGCGACTTGCCCACAAGCCAGAGCTTTTCGGTATTGGCAAAGCCTTCGGCGCGATTGCCTTGGCTGATCTGGTATTGCGCGTTGAGGCAGTCAAGCTCGGTGAAGTTGAGCTTGGGGTCGTAATATTTGACGAAGGTCTGCCACTCGCCACGATCTGCCAGCCAGCGCAACCAGCGCAACTTCATCCAGTTGGCCTGGGGCAGGTCGCCGTGCTCGGCGAGAAAACGCTCGATCTCGGCATTGCTGGCGCTTTTCAGGCGGGCGGTCAGTTCGTCGTAGGCAAGGTAAGGTTCCAGCGGATAATCGCTCAAGACCTGTTTGTAGCGAAAATACGGGTCGGAGTTGCCCTTGGCCAGTGCGCGCTTGGCTTCATCATAGTACTGGCGTTGCAGGGCGAGGTCGGCGGCCTGGACGGTCGAGACGGTCGAGGCAGTGAGGAGCAGGCAGGATAATAAGCTGAGCAGGCGACTGCGCATGGCACTTCCGGACAGAGTAAGTCGTAACAAGTGAAGGCGCCGCCGTCACCGATAGCCACTAGCTTAGCTGCTTGGCCGGCATCGATGAAAGCGTTGTGCTTGTATCGAAGTATTAAACCCGCCCCGAGCGCCGAACGGCGATCCATCGAGCGTGATTTACTGTGAAGGCCTCCTAAGTCAGGTAGAATGCGCGCCCGGTTTTTGGAGAAGATCATGACCCTGCTCAAATTCAGCG
>RCUU01000173.1_pt1 | contig 37409 bp, 29 predicted proteins | sample 2166211 | NCBI WGS metagenome assembly RCUU01 (sample SAMN09932620, study PRJNA488358) | compost metagenome | feature: garden; material: soil; isolation source: compost soil in phenylacetic acid-enriched culture | place: Germany: Experimental Botanical Garden Goettingen | collected 2016-01-27
ATACTAATATATTGCTGGCTGAAATTCGAAAGTTTCAGATGAATCCGTCCCAATAGTATAGCATACCTCTCCCAGTAAGAACATATGTTTGCCATTCTTTTCATATATGAGTCAAAAAGAAGAGACCCATGATCAACACGGGCCTCCTCTGTTATTAACCTTCTCGGTCGTTATAAGGCGTTTATTTGCTGCGTACCTCAAAAATAGCAAATTTCAAATAGTGGCCTTCGTCTACACCGAGAATTTGCGGATGATCTTTGCCGGCGGCCCGCCATTCAATCAGACGCAGCACTTTGCCCGCGTCCTTCGCTGCCTCCGCGATGGTGTCGAGGAACAGCTGCGGCTGCATGTGATAGGAGCAGCTAGCGGTTACGAGATAACCGCCTTCGTTGACCAGCTTCATGCCGTGCAGGTTGATGTCCTTGTATCCACGGCAGGCTCCAGCCACCGCACTTTTGGTCTTGGCAAAAGCGGGCGGGTCGAGAATGACGACATCCCAGGTGCGGCCGCCTCCGGCTGTCATTGGCTTAGCCGTATCTGTTTTGGCGGCGGGTTTTGCGCCCGGCTTGCCATCCGTTTTGCCAGCGGCCCGCTCGGAACGTTCTTCCAGACCTTTTACCTGATTGCGCAGGAAGGCAAAAGCATCATCCACCACAAACTCCACCCGTTCACTGAAGCCGTTCAGCTCCACGTTGGCTTTGGCACTCTCGATGGCATGTGCGGAAACGTCCAGGCAGGTGACCTTCTTGGCTCCGTATTTGCAGGCATGCAGGGTGAAGCTGCCGGTATGTGCGAAGCATTCCAGCACCGTCGCACCATCCCAGTAAGGGAAGGTAACCGGCTTGCCGCTTTTGTTGACCGGCAGAGTCTGAACCGTTCCGTCTTCTGCCGCGATCCTCTGCAGGGTAATCCCGCTGCGTCCACCCCAGCCTTGGATCAGCGGAGCAATAGAAGCCCGGTTCTCACGCTGGTCAAAAAAGTACCCTGTCTTCTGCCCCTCTTCAATATCTACGATCACCTTGAGGCCATTCTCACTCACCGTAATGTGCCGCGGGCTCTCCCCGTACAGTACTCCGGTTCTCTGTTCCAGCCCTTCCAGCTCACGGACGCTGACATCGCTGCGCTCATAAATGCCGCGTGGTGCAACGACTTCCACCAGTGCCTGCACAATCTGATCCCGGCACTTGTCCATACCCAGCGTCAGCAGCTGCACGACCAGGACCTCACCAAAGCGGTCAATGATCAGCCCGGGCAGAAAATCCGCTTCGCCATATACCAGGCGGTACGCATCCGCTCCCGGCAGAAAACGTTCTCTATGGCGCAGACAGCTTGCAAACCGCCCGGCAAAAAAAGCGGTATCCATAGCCGCCAGCGGACTCTGGGCGAGAATTCTCACCCGGATCTGCGAAGCTGGATTGTAATAGCCTGTCCCCAGATATCTCCCTTGATGATTAAGCACATCCACCAATCCGCCAGCCTGCGGATCTCCGTCTACAGAGGCTACCTCGCTGGCGTAGACCCACGGATGGCCCTGCTCCAGTCTTTTTTTACGGCTGCGTTCCAGAATAACCGATGCCAATACCTTCAACTCCCTGTTCTTGTTGATGAATTCTATACATGTCCACTTCGCTGCATTCATATATTGGTGTACAACCCCGTTCAAAGGAGCCTGCCCCTATGATCCGTGACCTGCTGTTCCCTGTCATATATGGTCTTGTTATTTTCCTCGCCGGCATGAAGCTGATGGAAGCTGCGCTGGCCAGGCTCGCCGGCCCTCTGCTTACAAGGAGCCTGCATAAAGCAACCTCCACACCGTTAAAAGGACTAATCGCCAGCAGCCTGCTGTCGGCGCTGCTGCAGAGCAGCACTGCCGTGACGGTGCTGACCATCGGCATGGTGAATGCCGGACTGCTGACCTATGCCCGGACGCTGGGCATCATCCTCGGCAGCAACATCGGCACCTGCCTGACCACGGAGCTGATCGGCCTGCAGATCAGCTCCGTGGCCGCGCCGCTGCTGGTCGTGTCGCTGTGCCTGTGGGCGGCGGCCGTCATGCTTGGCGAGCTGCCAGCCCCAAGCGCACGGATAGCAGCCGCCTGCCACAGGCTGTCCACACCGCTGCAGTTTATCAGTCTGGCCGTAGCCGGCTTTGCACTGGTGCTCTGGGGCATCGCGGTCATGCAGTCGATCGGTCCTGCTCTGCAGACAAGCGGCCTGTTCCGCTGGTTCCTGGACCAGGCCGTAACCAGCGCGCTCTGGGGCGTGGCGGCCGGAGCCTGCCTGACGGCGATGCTGCACAGCAGTGCGGCGGTCATCGGCATGGCCATGGGCCTCGCCAGCTCGGGTGTCATGCCGCCCGAGCTTGGCATCGCCGTTGTGCTCGGTGCCAACGTTGGCACCTGCGTCACCGCCGTAATTGCTGCTATCGGCGGCTCGGCTTCCGGCAAGTTCGTCGCCGGGTCGCATGTAGCGCTTAATGTCGGCGGCGCTTTGCTGTTCCTGCCCTTTATCCAGCCGCTGCAGGCCTTATCCGCCTGGATCGGCGGCGGCCCTGCCGCTCAGCTCGCCCATGCCCAGACGATCTTCAATGTCGTCTGCTCGCTTGGCGTGCTGCCGCTGTGCTACCTGCCGGTATGGACCCGGCTGGAGAAACGGCTGCAGTCCTAACTGCCCGGATTGCATTATCGCTGTACCATTATACTTCAATCCGACTTGCAGTTCTAATGCGATCTCGTGCTTTCATCTTTTATAATTCAAGAAAAAAGACCCGCAGCCCCCTTGAAGACGGGTTTGCAGGTCTTTAAAGTATCTTGTTACAGATTCACCGGTTAACGGAGAATCCAACTATTTCACAGTAACAGATACCGTTACCGTTTTATTATTGAACTTGCCCTTGATTGAGGTTGTGCCTTTGCCAACAGCAGTGATGATTCCGGAAGCGCTGATCTTGGCTACGGAAGGCTTGGAGCTTGTCCAAACCGTGCTTCCTGTGACAGTGGCTGTTTTGCCGGTATCGTACAGAGCAGTTACCACTACTCCTTGCGAAGTACCCGCTGCCAGATTCAGCCTGGTTTCGCTGACTGTAAGCTTGGTCAGCTTAGGCACAACTGTAATCTTGACCGTTGCCGTAATTCCCTGGTAGGACCCTGTCAGAGTCGCCGTACCCTCGCCAACAGCTTTTACCGAGGTTCCTTTAACCGTAGCCACTGCCGGATTGGAAGACTCCCAGTTCATAGTGCTGGAGAAATTTGCCGTTTTGCCATTCGTGAAGGTTCCTGTCACTTTGATTGCTTTGGAGGCTTTAATATTCATTTCAAGCACGCTAGGCTCAACAAGCAGCTTCACGACCTTCTGCTCTATGGTTACCGGAATGCTGATGGTCTTGTTGGAATAGGTTCCTTTCAGAGTCGCGGAGCCTTTGGCCAATCCCTTAATGGTTTTGCCGGCAGCAGTCTGCTTGATCACAGCATTGCTGCCGCTGACCTCCCATGTAATTGTCGAGGTGACATCCAGCTCATCCCCGTTCTCCAGCACCGCCTGAACCTCAGGCAGCGGCTCTTCTTCCCCCATCACCAGTCCCAGTGGATCTTCAGGTCCAATCAGTACAAGCACCTTATTCAGAACAGTCACTTTCAGTTCAACGCTTTTGCTGCGGATGGCCGCAGCAGATGCCGCAACAGAGCTTTCCTTGATTTTGCCGGTAAGGGTGACTGTCCCTGCTTTGCCGCCGACAAGCTTGCCGTCCTTAACGAGAGCGATCTCTTCGTTGGCCGAGGTCCACTCGATTTGATCACTGATCTCAAGCTTGGTTCCGTCATACTTTGTTCCGCTTACTTTTGGCAGACTCACGGAGTCCGCCGTATAGAGCTCCTGCTCAGTTTTATCCGCAGTCAATTCAGTAAGGCTCGGGTATACAGTCAGCTTGAACGACTTGCTTACTCCCAGATACTCCCCTTTGATCACTGTAGTCCCCACTGCTTTGGCAGTGACGGTAGCTGCAGCATCTTCTGAAGCCGCAGTATCGGCTGTCACAGTCGCAGTCAGCTGATTGTCAGAGGTCCAGACTGTGCCGGCAGACTGATTTTTGGTTGAGTTCACAGCATCCCGCACGAAGGATTTAACCTTCAGACTTTCCCCAAGGAAAAGGGACTGGTCGCCCTCGGGAGTCACCAGCAGCGCCTCATAAGGCGCACGCACATAGATATCAACCGATTTGGAAACCCCGAGATAGCTCGCTGTAATAACAGCCTTACCGGTTCCCACTACTGTAATCTTGCCGGCATCTACTGTGGCAATGCTCTCATTCGAGGTTGTCCAGTCAGCATCTTGAGCGATATCCTTTTCCGGGCTGCTTTCGGTTGCTTTGGTCATTGCGGACAATTGCACCGGTGAGTCGCCGACCAGCAGTTCCATTTCCTTGACGGCTGTGTCTTTCACCTTATCCTTCAGCACAATCGCTGAATACGGGAGCTGCACCACGGCTTTGAAAGTGGCGGTCAACCCTTTGTATTTGGCTGTAACCGTTGACGTTCCTTCACCCACAAGGGTGATCTTGCCGTCATCAATCGTAAGTACACTCGTATTGGAACTGGTCCAATCCGCATCAGCTGTCACATCTTTTACAGAAGTGGCTGATTCTCCGCCAACGGCTTTGGCTTTGACCAGCAGCGACTCTTCACTGTCGCCGAGTTTATAGTTGCCATCGGAGCTGCGCTCCAGTGTTAGTTCCTTGAAGGGATGGGTTACAGATACCTCAAGCGTAGCGATCGCATTGTTGTAGGTTGCTGTAATGATCGCAGTACCAGTGTCCACCGGTGTCAGCAATCCGTTAACTACTTTGACTGCATTCGTATTGGAGGAAGTCCATAGGGCCGCAGCCGTAATATCCCTTTTGGAAGAAGATCCCTCCAGGCTGGCATATACCTTAAGCTGCTTGGGTGTCTGGCCAACGGTAAGCTCTACTTTTGCGGAGCTGTCGAATTCAATGGAATTGAGGTCGCCAGTAGCTGCAAAGACGTTTACCGGAAAAACTGCAAAAGTCAGCAATATCATAATGAGGATCATTTTCGTCATTTTCCTGTACACAGTCATTTGTTCTCTCCTTAGGCATTAAAATTATCGGTGCTTAATTTCCACACTCTTCCACTATATCGACATTTACAGCCTGAGTGTTTACCCTAATTTTAGATTATCTTCAGTTCCAGCCAAATCCAGGACTTTCTAACTAGACAGTTTTCACACCCAGCAGTGATAATGCTTTGCGCAAAACCTGAATATTATTGGAGTACGAATTGCCTGTTCCCCGTAACCAGGCTGCCGCCGGATCATGCCATTCTACCGCGTTAATCTCTTCAGTCTGCGCTTTGGTCTCACCGCCTACAGACTCCACCAGAAAATAATGAACCTCCTTATTCACCAAGCCGTGAACCGGATGCTGAAACGTATATTTAATCACATCAATTGGCGCTTTGATCGCTCCGACTGTTCCTGTCTCCTCGCGAATCTCGCGCAAGGCGGTCTCCTCCACCGTTTCCCCGTGCTCCATCTTGCCTTTAGGCAGCGAAATTTTGCCGTACCGGTCCACAATGAGCTGAACTTCCAGACCGTCCGCCCCTTTCCGGTAGACTACCCCGCCTGCTGAAATCTGCTTGTATGCCATATTCATCCTCCTAAAAGTTTTGCCTGTGTTACTTCATCGATTTACTTCAGGCAAAACTTACTTCGTAAGCATATACTTAGTTTTGCCAGTGATTCTTCATTGATTTACTTCAGGCAAAACTTGCTTCTGTAAGCATCAACTTAGTTTTGCCAGCGTTAGTTACTCATCCGCTTCGCGCAAATACACTTCTCCAATGTATTACCCGAATAGCAAAACGGCCCCACAAAAGTGGAGCCGTCCGTAAAACTACGCTTCGAAGTGGAAAAAGTATACTTATTTCATCCGATTTCGCGCCCAAGCACCCGTTCGATCCGTCAGACGAAGCCGAAAAGCACAATTCACATTCAGTCAAGTATCCCAAAAGTGTCTTATTGCACAATCTGCCGGAGCCCGCTCCGGTTCACGCTGACCAGCTCACCACGGCATTCGTTCACTCCGGCTTCAGTAATCTTCACCTGGCAGAGTTCTCCCTGCAGCGTGTCATCACCGCCGAAGAATACCTGCAGATAGTTGTCGCTGAATCCATGCTGTATGCTGCGTCCAGGGGCGTCCTTGGCCGATCTCTCGGCAATGACAGAGACCGTCTTACCGACAAACTTGCGGGCGTACGCCAACTGCATCTCTTCGGACAGGTCAATCAGCTGCTGTACCCGGACGTTCTTAATTTCCTCATCCACCTGGTTATGCATCCGTGCTGCCGGAGTGCCTGTACGCTTGGAATACGGGAATACATGCATCTCTGAGTAGTTGACCGCCTTCATGAAGTCGTAGCCGGCGCGGAACATTTCCTCGGTTTCACCCGGGAAGCCGACAATAACGTCGGTGGTTATCCCTACATCCGGCATCGCCTGGCGGATCAGCTCCATTTTGGCGAAATACTCTTCTGTCGTATACTTGCGGCGCATCGCCTTCAGCACCTCGTTATGTCCGGCCTGCAGCGGAATATGCAGATGACGGCACATTTTGGAGCTGCGGTTCAGCACTTCAAGCAGCTTCTCGTCAATCTGGCTGGCTTCAATCGAGCTGATGCGCACCCGCTCCAGACCATCCACCCGGTCCAGCTCCCACAGCAGATCGGCAAGCCGGTAGTTCTCCAGATCATCCCCATAACCTCCGGTATGAATTCCGGTCAGGACAAATTCCTTGTATCCGGCTTCCACCAGCTGATGGGCCTGGGCCACAATCGACTTCGGATCACGGCTGCGCGACAATCCGCGCGACCAGGGAATGATGCAGAAGGTACAGAAGTTGTTGCAGCCATCCTGGATTTTCATAAAAGCCCGCGTCCGGTCGGCAAAGCCCGGCACATCCAGCTCCTCGAATTCCCGTGTCTTCATAATGTTGCGGACAGCGTTCACCGGCTGGCGGGATTCCTGAATATTCTTCACATGGGTCATAATCTGCTCGCGGTCCTGGTTGCCGATCACGAGATCAACACCCGGAATATCAAGAATCTCACCGGGCGAGGTCTGCGCATAGCAGCCCGTTACGGCCACAATCGCCTCAGGGTTGCGGCGCACGGCGCGGCGGATCATTTGGCGGCTTTTTTTGTCGCCCGTATTGGTTACTGTACATGTGTTGATCAAATAGACGTCGGCGGGCCCTTCGAAATCCACCTGCTCGTAACCTTCATTTTTGAAAAGCTGCCAGATGGCTTCAGTGTCATAAAAATTCACTTTACAACCTAAAGTATAAAATGCTACGGATGGCATTGTTCAAGCTCCCCCCATTTCTCCGGATTCATATAAAATACAGGCTGCAGCTACCATGCCTGCGGTCTCGCAGCGCAGAATGCGCCGTCCAAGCCCGACGGACACCGCCCCGGCTTCTTCAGCCGCGCGGCATTCCTCGGGGCTAAAACCGCCCTCGGGACCGACAACGACCATAACTTTGCCCTGTGCCTGCGGCGGCAAACCGGATAACCAAGGAGCAGCCGCGCTGCGGAGCTGCAGGCCTTCTTCTTTTTCATAACAGAAATACACAGCGTCATACCCGCTGAAGCTCTTCAGCAGCAGCTTCCAGCTGAGCGGCGAGTGCACCTCTGGAACAATGTTCCGGTGTGCCTGTTCAGCGGCTTCTTTGCAGATTTTGCGCCAGCGTTCCAGCCGTTTGCTCTCCTTGCGCTCGTCATACTGTACAATCGTGCGCTCTGAGAGGAAAGGAAGAAAGCCTACCGCGCCGATTTCGGTGCATTTTTGAATCACCGTCTCCAGCTTGTCTCCCTTGGGCAGACTCTGGGCCACTGTAATCTTGATCCGCGGCTCATGTGTCATGTCCAGCATTTCCAGGATGCTTACGGTCACTTCACCCATTTCAATCTCAGCAATTTCCACCAGTGCCTCCCGGGATACCCCGTCGCTGACGATCAGCTTGTCCCCGGCCTTGCCGCGCATGACCTTGGCGATATGGCGGGCGTCCTCGCCGCTAATCACTACCGTGTCCGGATGAAATTGCTCCGGTGTTACGAAATAACGCTGCATCTTCTCATCATCCTGTCCCTTATTCAGCATAAAAGCGGCAGCGTTCCTGCTACTCAGGTTCCCTGCCGCCGCTCTACGCACATGTATACCCGCTAAAAATACCACATTACATCATACAACGTTTGCTTGGCTGTGAACAGTCCCAGTTACAGGCTTCAGCCTCCGAACAGATTGAAGAACATCTGGAAAAAGTCATTTCCAATTTGCAGTGCCCAGTTGTTCAACGGAGTAATGGTATAGGCACGCAGCCCGGGAATAAAGATAATCAGCAAAAAGATAAAAACGGTCCATTGCTCATATTGCTGCAATCTTACACGAATCGGACGTGGTGCAATATCCTCTACAATCCGGTAGCCGTCCAGCGGCGGCAGCGGAATCAGGTTGAACACGAAAAGGAAGAAATTAAATTGAATGAACATGCCGAAGAACCAGTACACCGCCCGAAGCAGCTGCTCATTGGTGATGGATTCAATAACGCCTGTGGCATGCAGGGCAGCATAGACAAGCGCGCCGATGATCCCCAGCAGCAGGTTGCTGATGGGCCCAGCCGCAGAGACGATCACGCCCATGAGACGCGGCCGGCTGAAATTATCGCGGTTGACGGGAACCGGGCGGGCCCAGCCGAAGCCGGCAATGAGCAGCAGAATAATTCCGAACAGATCAAAGTGAACCGCAGGGTTAAGCGTCATCCGGCCAAGCATCCGAGCGGTCGGGTCGCCAAACTTATTGGCAAAATAGGCGTGGCTGAATTCATGCACCGTAAATGCAATTACGAGTGTAATCAAAAAGAACGGAAGCTGTTGCAAAGGTACTACTAAAATTCTATCCAGGGAATCCATCTTTACCTCTTTCCGGCTGTAAACGCCACCCAATCTTCTTCACGGGATACTTCCATAATTTCAAAGCCGGAAGCAGCCAGCGCCTTCGCCACCATCTCTTCCTTATCTTTATAGATGCCGGAGGTGATATAGATTCCGCCCGGCTGAAGGGCACGGTAGACATCATCCGTGAACAATACAATAATCTCCGCCAAAATATTGGCGACTACAATCTTCACCGGGAGGGTAACGCCATACCCCGCTTCGCTTGCCGAATCGGCAGAGGAAGCCTCGGTTTCCAGCGGATGGCCAGGTCTGGCTGAAGGCCACATCTCACCAGCGGCCGTATCCAATGCCCGTTCGCCGCCGCCCAGCAGCGACAGAAGATCGCTTTCTTTTACCGTAATGGCCTGCTGCAGCCGGTTCAGCTCCACATTCTCGCGCGCACTGTTCACCGCCACCGGGTCCAGATCCAGCGCCAGCACCGACTTCGCTCCCAGCAGAACTGCGCCTACGGCAAGAATGCCGGAGCCAGTGCCCACATCGATTACTTCTTCGCCGCCCCGGATATGTTTTTCCAGTGCGCGCAGGCACAAAGCCGTGGTTGGATGTGTTCCTGTTCCGAAGGCCATGCCGGGATCAAGTTCAATAATCTTTTCATCCGGTCCTGACGGTGTATATTCCTCCCAGGTCGGCTTAATCGTCAGCCTTTCCGATACACGCAGTGGCTTGAAATACTGCTTCCAGGCATGTGCCCAATCATCCTCATCCACCGTTTTCCAGGAAATCAGCGCCTTGCCGGGGTCAATCCCGAATTCGCGCAGCTCTGCAACTCTTGGAGCAAGTTCTTGTATAATCTCGTCCATAGAGACAGATTCGGCGTAATAACCTTTAATCACTGCTTCCCCTTCAGGGATATCATTGAGCGGTTCATCGTATAATTCACCGTAACGGGTGTCCCGTGCTTTATTCAGCGTTCCCGATTCCTCTATGGAAACACCGCCTGCCCCGGCTTCATACAGCAGATTGGATATCATCTCCTGTGCTTCTTCTGTTGTATGTACCGTCAGTTCGTGCCATAACATATGTGTGGGTCCTCCTAAACGTTTTGTAACCATTGAATATTTAACAGTATACCATTTCTTCCCCGGGTAGCGCCAAACAGCGGCTCACGTCCCGGAAAGCGGAGCTTTTCTATGGCAAAAGCAATCTGTCGTATGGTCATCCACCATCCCGGAGGCCTGCATAAACGCATAGCATATGGTAGACCCCACAAATTTCATTCCCTTCTTCTTCAGCCCCTTGCTCATCTCATCGGACTGCGGGGTAGATGCCGGTACCTCACCTCTAGTCTCCCACTGATTAATCACCGGTTCTCCGCCGGTAAAACTCCAGAGATATTTGGCGAAGCCGCCCTCCTCCCGGGAAATTTGCAGAGCCACCGCCGCATTTTGGATAATCGCCTGAATCTTCAGCCGGTTGCGGATAATTCCCGTGTCCTGCATCAAGGCTTCAATTTTCGCTTCGTCATACAGCACAATCTTCTGCGGATCGAATCCGTCAAAAGCTTTACGGAAATGTTCCCGCTTCTTCAAAACCGTATACCAGCTCAGTCCGGCCTGCATGCCCTCCAGCATCAGCAGCTCGAACAGCTTCCGGTCGTCGTACAGAGGCTTCCCCCATTCCTCATCATGGTAAGCAATATACAGCGGGTCTTCATTGACCCAGGCACAGCGTGTGATATTCAAATAAGGCACTCTCCTTTTTCCAGGTCAGACAGACTTATCTTTCATAGTGCTCATAGTAATCATATGGGCTTTGGTAATCGTACCAAATTTCTTGCCGTTCTGCTTCCCCCACTTCTTCAGACGCAAGGCAGAGTTTCTCCTCTGGCGGCCTCCCTTACCATACGCACGTAACGGGGATTCGTGGCAAAAATAAAAAGGTGCCCTCACCCGCCAAAGGGTCTGGACACCTCCAATGCTAAAAACCATTTTCGTATTTTGCCAATACTCACTGCGTATTTAAGGCTGCAGTTGTACCCGTGTCTCTTTGTCGGGATCGTCAGTCGTGTAAAAGTACATATAGATGGAAGCTTCTGTGTCTGTGAAGTCTTTATAGACATCAATGGATTTATTGTTCCCGTCCCCGCTAAAATTGGAGGTTACGGGTTTGCCTGGAAGATTGTTATAACTCTCGCCCAGATGCGTCTGGTTGATCCCGCCAAAATGAGGGTCTTCACTACCCGTTTCGATGTACAGATCTTTTCCCTGCATGTAATACGTCCACTCCACAGGATAACCGCCAACTTCACGGGTCAACGTCTGCTTTTCAGTGGTTATATTCGTTAAAAGCGTCGGATTTTTATCTTCGGTATGAATCGTGACTTTATATTTCCCGATAAACGTAATCGGTGTGCTCTCGTCAACCGCCAGTCCTGCAGGACGCTCAAAGCGGAGATTGAGCAGAGAGGAATCCTCCTTGGAATATCCAAAGAATCTCCCTTCAAGTGTCTTGCCATCTACCTCTAAATAATATTTTTGATACGGCATCTGGCGTCTGAAGCTTCTGCCCTCCGTTCGTATGGAGAGACGGATTTGCGTGGGGGTAATGGCCAATTTTTCAATGGTGTTGAGGGTGTCGCCCGTCTCGAGCGGAAGCTGCAGTGCCTGGATATGCGTTCCGCTCTCCATCTGTTTTTTACTTAACTGCAGCTCAAAAGACCAGGGTCCGGCAATGTTCCGCTCCTGCTTCGTGTACTCCAGCTTGAAGGTAGTCTGCCCTGCAGTGATATCTCCCTTCTTAAAATACTGCTTCATCTTGTATTCCCCATTGTCCCCAGGTTCGCCGAAGGTTCCGCCCGACAGATCTGCCACTCTGGTTGTGCCGTTGTAGGCAACAATCTGCGGGAATACCCCTTCCTTGTTCATGGGATCTTCGAACGTAACGGCTGAAGCAAGCAGCAGCTTATCTTTGCTTTGGGAGAAGGGCTGGATTTCTACCTTTTGCATATTCCCCTTGTCTATAGGAAAACTCTGCATCTCCATGGCTTCAACGTCCAGCGGAATCTCCAGATCCTGAACGCTTACAGCATTCACAGCGTCTGCAGTCAGAGTTATCTGCTCTGTGTCCTGCCCGGGCACCCAATCACTCTCAAAATAGCCGTTGTACCGTTTATTCTCCTCATCCCACTGCTCGTAATTATACTCCCCTTCCTTAGAGCGCTCCTTCGTCCCCTGTAAGGTCATCCCCTTTACATTCCAAAAATCAGTGTCCGTATGCGTTCCGACATCCAGACTGTAGAGAATAACCGTGCGGTTCTCATCCACGATCGCTGTACGGAGAGTAAGCGTCACCCCGTCCCTGGTAATGGACTGACCCAGCTGCTGGCCAAGATTCTGGTCCAAGGCCGTCTGAATTCCCTCGTTGCTGTTTAAAAGGTTGCCCCAGTTATAATGAACCGCCGCATATACAGGAACCGCAGCCACTAACACACTGATCGAAGCCACAGCAGCAATTTTGCTCCAGCTTCGTGTCCGGCGGGTAATTGCAGATGGGCTCCCGGCCTCCAGCCGGGGAGAATGATTCTCTGCCTGCTCTATACGCGTCCACATTTCCTCGAAATCGGGGTATTGTATAGCCTTATCTTCATTTAATTGATGCTTGAGTACACGCTCCAGCTTGTTCATAGGGTTCTCCTTTCCATTCCTCTTCCGGGATTCCAGTTTCCAGCAGCACATTTCTCATCAGCTTCAAGCCCTTATGCAGCCTTGATTTGGTGGTACCGAGCGGGATGGACAGGGCCTCCGATACTTCAGCCAGACTGAAGTCGTGCAGGTATCTTAGGGTCAGCACAGCCCGGATCTTCGCAGGGAGCCTTGAGAGATGAATCGCCCATTCCTGCGAGGTTTCCTTTTGCTCAATCAGTCCTTCCACCGTGTTCACCGTACCTTTTCCCTGAAAAAAATGAAGATTGGCCGCCACCTTCTGCTGCAGGCTCCGCCGTCTCTTCAAATGATTCAGACAGGTATTCACCGTGATCTTCATCATCCAGGACTTGAGATATTCGACACTCTGCCAGTTGCTGCGAAAAACCGTGATGAATATCTCCTGGCACAGATCCTCGGCATCCGCCGCATCATGCACCATGTAATAGCAGGTCCGGTACACATCCTTATTGTAGGTTTCGAACAATTCCCGGTTGCTCTCCAATTTTCACGTTCTCCTTTCCTGTCTTTATCTGCCTATATATTCAACAAACAAGCTTTGAAAAAGGTTCATTTCTTACTTAAAAAAAAGCAGCACGGCCACCTTTCAGTTACAAGGGCCTGCGCTGCTTATGTAGTATTCATAGCTGGTATTGATGTACATTGTGGCAGAATCAGATGATAATCAGCACTTCGCGCGCTTGATTGTCCAGCTCCTGGGCGGAGGCAGCAATCCCGGTAAACTCCTGCAGGGCGACTTCAATCTGCCGTTGGCCTTCTTCCACACTATCCTGGACCTGGTCCATTCCTGTGGACATTCGGCCAATCTCCTCTGTGATCCCCTTGACACTCTCCCGCACCTCACCGATAGAATCCTGCACCATCGCCGACAGCTTTCGGACCTCCTTGGCGACCACATCAAACCCCCGGCCGAACTCTCCGGCGTGAGCCGCTTCTATCGCCGCATTGAGTGCCAGCAGATGGGTCTGTGAGGCAATATCACGGATGGTTTGCACCACGCCTTGGATATCCCCGGCTTTCTGGTGCAGATTGGCAAGCGTCAGTGTGTTCTCATTTGAGACCCCGGCGATTTTGTCAATGCTCAGCAGCAGTTCCTGGCTCCGCTCAATCCCTTTTTCTGCCCGCTGGTTCAGACTGTCTGCCATCTGCTGCATCCGTTCCACCACATTGCTTATGTTGGTTTGTCTGGAAGTAATATTTGTAGCAACCTTCGTCACGCCGATAACCAGCTTGTCCGTATCATCAAAAATAGGCATATACGTCGCTTCCAGCCAGACCGAACCGCCTTCCGAATCCATCCGTTCGATTTTATCCTGAAAGCTCTTCCCGGACAGCAGATCCTGCCAGAACATTTCATAGTCCGGACTATCCGCAAAGGCAGGGAAACATAATTCCCGGTGGTGCAGCCCATACATATCCTCTGTTCTGTATTTCATTGAACTGGCAAACACCTCATTGACATAAGCCACTCTACGGTCAAGAGTAAAGCGGATCAGGGCGAGATTTTTCTCCAAGGCTTTAACAACGAGGGCATCTGTAACTTTCTGGGCTAATACGTTGTCCATTTATGATTTCTCCCCGTAAAACTCAATTTTAAATATCTGCGGTTCTCTTGTTATCATCGTCTGGCTATATTCCATATTAACGGTAAATTCGACAGATTGGATTACAAAAATGAAGAATATTATAGGTCATTACCCAGGATGTATATATTTAGAAAGTCCAATGGCGAATGATACGGTCCAGCATTGCCCTTGATGGCTACGTTCATCCGGGATTTTTGACTTACATTGTCGAAATTTGTTTAGTGTTTGTTTAGAGCCATCTGATAAGGTGATTAAAAACTTATATTTTAACCTTTATTTCTACACCTGAGGAGGATGCATTTTGAACAAACAACAAATCGTAAGTTCTATGCTGGCCATCACGCTGTTGACGGCCCCCCTGGCATCGCCAAAAGCGAATGCTGCAGCCCCGTTCTCTGATATTAACAACTCCTATGCAAAGGAGGCCATATTGGAGCTGCTTGATAAAGGCATCGTCAGCGGAGTTGGGGACAACAGGTTTGATCCCGCAGGCCAGCTTAAACGGCAGGATTTTGCGATTATTCTGGCAAAGACGCTAAGCCTCGATGTCACTCCTGTACCTTCCGTTCCCACATTCAGTGATGTGCCTAAGAACAGCTATGCCTACAATGCCGTAGAGGCTGTCTATCAGGCCGGATGGATTAAAGGTCTGGGAAATGGCCAATTCGCTGCAGGCAGCCCACTGTCCAGACAAGATATGATCGTAATTATTGCAAGGGCCCTGGGTATTGAAGCTTCGGACAATGCTTCCTTCCTGCCCTTTGCCGACAGCGCAAAAATTGCTGATTATGCCAAGGGTTCGGTTGCCGCCGCACTAGAATATGGACTCATCCAGGGAGAGGGCGGTAATTTATTCAACCCGGCCGCAAATGCGGACCGCCAAAGTGTAGCCTTGATTGCCTCCAAGTTCATTAAGATCAAAGAGGCTGCCGCAGCTCCTGCTTCTGAAGCTACGCCTACTGCGACTGCGATACCAACCGTTACCGCTTCACCACAGCCGACCGCCACTCCTTCGACAGTGTATACGTCTGTTTATTATCCGGAGCCGACCGCTGCTCCTACGCCAGAGCCGACCGCTGCTCCTACACCGGAGCCGACCGCTGCCCCTACACCGGAGCCGACCGCTGCTCCTTCGCCGGAGCCGACACCGGATACAACAGCCCCTGAAGTCGCCGCAGCAAAATTCGAGTCCGTTGACAACTACAATGGAACCTTGGATCAGCTGTATGGGGTTGAAGCTGCCGTGAGTGAAGAAGGAGCTGTGGTCCAGGCCTATCCATGGGAAGACTTTAACGAAAATGGTCTGGTCGACAAGGACGAACTTGATACAGCCATACTACTGGGCGTTAGCCTTGCTGACGGTTCCGTACCTGCTGCGGACATCGGCGATTTTCCAGCCGGGACCTATACTGCCGTAATTACCGCTACTGATTCAGCGGGAAATGAATCTCCCAAAGATGCGGCACATGCCGCCAGCTTTTCATTGACCAAAAATGAAGCTCCTGACATAACCGCTCCTGAAGTGGATGTGCTCAAGTTTACGGCTGTTGATCATTTTAACGGGACAGAGGACCAGCTTACCGGTGCCGCTTCCGCGATTGGTGAACAGGGTGCCACGGTGCAAATCTACAGCTGGAATGACGCAAATGAAAACAGTCAGGTTGACGAGGGTGAATTAGGGGCTGCCTTTTCTGTGGGCACAAGCGCTGAAGACGGTTCTGTGGCTGCTGCGAACATCGGTGACCTCCCGGCAGGCTATTACCGTTTTGTGATTACTGCCACGGATGCATCCGGGAACGAATCAGCGAAGGATGCGGTGCATGCCATACAAATCATACTAGAAAAATCGGCAGCGCCTACTCTGCCTTCCCTCTTATACGGATTTGACGGCGCTGGCAGCAAAACGAAGTATTTTACACCTGGAAGCACAGCAGCTACGATCCGTTTCGATTTTTTCAGCAGTGAAAAATTCACCAATGCGATTATAGAAGTAACCTTGGAGGGGCTGACCTTCAGCACCAATGATTATTATAGCATCAGCGGCTGGGTTCATCCGACCGCAGATCAGATCAGCAATGGCGGGCACACACTCACTTTCACGGGTAACGCATCGGCCACTTCGGATATTGCCTTCGAGCTTCATGACAAGAATATCCCCGCCGCCGGAACCTACATGATTAAATACAGAGCGGATGCTGACGGAACAGGAACAGCCAGAGTATTCTCGGAAGAGCAGTACATCACCCTGATTTCTGATTATCTGGACTGAGTACCACTCTGAGGTTTCTAAACGTATAGAAACAAAAGATCAGGGGATATCCCGCGAGCCAGAAAATGGCCCATGGGAATCCCCCGATCTTCATCCATGCTAAATATTTCTTCCGTTTTTATTCCACCATTTAATACGTTTAATGTAAAATTTCCCGCTTGTTCACTTTTACACCGGATAAGGATTGGTCGAACATATCAAGAATAAAGAGAAACCGCTCGGCTTCACGGAATACGTGATCCGCCAACAAGGGATGGATGATGCTTTTGATCCGGCATTCATCAATCAGATCACGTGCGGTTTTCTTGAAGTCACGCAATGATTTTACAGACACCCGGTTTTCATCCACGAATTGGCTGAGGAGCGGAACCGTCTGGGATTGGGGACGCATGTGGCTTAAATCCACCGCCTGAAACACAAGCTTATCAAAATCATTGCTGAATTCGCGCGCTTGATCAACCAATTTTCGTTCCGACGGGTCAAGCAAATGACCTATAAATTTGGCATGGTCGGCCATGATCTTCAGGAAAAAGACATTTTCATCAATGATAGCATCAGGCAGCGGTTCAAGTGTTCCCGAGTTGAGCTCCTCCAAGCGGTTTCTGAAATAATTCGCTTCGCGGCTGACATGATCGACCAGTAAAGGGAAATTAGTCTGGCCCGGGAGCTTGCATTGCAAGATCAGGCCCAGCACCTTTCTTTTGAACGCCCAAATATTAGTAGCCGCAATCCGAACCTCTGTGTTAAAAGCCTGAATCGTGTGAGGATCAACTCCAACCTGAAATTCGTGGGACCTTCTCTCAATCTCCTCAAAAGTTGCGTAAAACTGGTTGGCTTCATTTTTAAGCTGCGTATCCTCCGCTCTAAATCCCAAACCCAAAAATAAGGAATGCTCCTTCATGATCCTGGACCAAAAGCGTATTTCATCTAGCGACCGGGCAACAAATTCATCCAAGTCCAATCCCTCCTTTTGCTGAAATGAATTCATCTACAGCTAAGCATATGGAGGTTTCTTGTCCCCTATGATCATTAAGCTCACACTTTATGCAGAGCGGGTTTCCCACACAAAAAAGGCTGCTTTTCATTGGCCCTTCAGCATGCATATATTTTTCAGCTTATAGAACTCGCCATTCATCGCCAGCAGCTCGTCATAGGTGCCGACCTCAACGATCCGGCCCTTCTTCATCACAACAATCCGGTCGGCATTGCGGACGGTGGACAGGCGGTAAAGGTTGTGCGCCCGTTCATTAGGCCCTCAATGGCTCCCTGAACATGCCTCTCCGAAACATTGTCCAGTGCGGAGGTGGCCTCATCGAGAATAATGAAGCCGTGGATTACCGAACTGATGGCCGGCTTGCAGGAAGAGCCGCTGCGCACGACACAAGTGAAACTTAAGGTGTTGAACCTGATGGAGACGATTCAGAGCTATTTCAGCCGGCAGGCCGCCCAGAAGTTTCCCGGGGAACAGCCGGAGCCGTTAACTTCCTGGCCCCGCCGCTGTACATGGGCGGGGGCCACTGCAAACGAAGCCTGGCCATTCAGCACAATAAACAACAGCAAACAAGAGGACCCTCCGCCATTACTGGCAGCGCCGGGTCCTCTTGTTGTGTATGACGCCTATAGACTTATCCATCCAAGAAATTCAGCAGTCTAAACTTCCTTAATGGTTTGTTCGTGTTACTCCGCAGCCGCCTCTACAATCTTGCCTTCATTGCGCGCACGCAGCAAGGTGTGCCGGTTCATGCGGATCAAGTGGGCTTCCGCCAGGCTTCGGCGCAGCAGATCCTCCTCCACGCCCAGTTCCTCTAGCAGGGACGGACCATGCACCGTACGGAGCAGCCCGCGCAGTGTCTCCGGCGGCGGGAGCTTGCTGATTTCCTCCAGCACCTGCTCCCATTGCTCCTGATCCTCCAGCCCCTGTGAAGCTGCGAGCCGATGATAGAGCGCGGAAATTTCCGCGCAAGCCACCCCTACCTTCGCGCCATGCAGCAACTGCCGGCGTCCGGTGCGGATGTATTCCATCTCCCAATAGTGGGAGAGGTGATGCTCCGCTCCCGATGCGGAATGGGATTGTCCGAACAGCAGAATCGCCAGCCCCGATTCCATCAGCGCTTCGGTAAGCACCCGGATGCCCAGCTCGGTATGATTCCCGATTTCTTCGGCGTGACTCACACAAGCCAGCAGGGCTTTCTCAGTGATTTCAGCCACTGTGGCCGAATAAGGTTCATCCGCCGTCAGCCGGCCAAATTTCCAATCGAACAAGGAAGTGTACTTGCCGAGCATATCGCCAAACCCTGCCGCGATCATTGGAGCAGGTGCCGTCCGGAGCAGTTCAGTATCGGCAAATATAGCTACCGGTCCTGCCGCGGGAATAGTAACCTTGTTGCCGCGGATAATGAGCGGTGAACCATTGGAAGTGAAACCATCCACGGAGGGTGCGGTCGGAACAGATACAAAAGGAATATCCGCCGTGTAAGCAGCGTAACGGGCGATATCATGCAAAGTACCTGAGCCGACTACAACAATGGCATCCGCTTTATGCTTCTGGATATCGAGCAGCACCTGGACAACCGACGCCTCATCGGCAATGACATCCCCCTGCGCATTGGGCAGCACTATGGTTGTCTCTACCGGAATTCCCGCTTCCTTGCACTCCCGTACCAGATCGGCTCCAGCCGCTTCCAGAGTATGTTCGTCGGCTACGAACAGCGGCTGGCTCCAGCCCTCGGCAGCAATAAAACCCAGCACCTGCCCCAAAGCCCCCGCCTCTACAGCAATAAACTGTGGCAGGGCAAAGGCTGGCCCGTCTTCCATATCAGCCGCAGCGTCCTGTATATTGCTCAATATATCGCTCATGACGACCTCCTCCTATTCTTCACCCATTATAGCAGCTTCCAGGCGATATCATTAAGACGAAGCTCATTGCGGAATGCACGTGTGTTAGTCTCTTTGTCGATCACTACGCATTCGATGCCTACCATTTCAGCAAAATCAATCAGCTGCTCCGTAGTCACCACATAGGAGAATCCGGTATGATGCGCACCGCCCGCCAGAATCCATGCTTCCACGCCTTCTTTCAGACTTGGCTGCACCTTCCACAGCACACGGGCAACCGGCAGGTTCGGCATAGCTTCCTTAGGCTCCACACCTTCCACTTCGTTAACCAGCAGCCGGAAACGGTTGCCCATATCAATGATCGAGGCATTCAGCGCCGCACCGGAACGGCCATTGAAAACCATACGGGCCGGATCTTCCTTGCCGCCGATACCCAGCGGATGCACTTCCAGTCTTGGCTTGTCGACCGCGATCGTCGGACATACTTCCAGCATATGCGAGCCCAGTACCAGCTCATTGGCCGGATCGAGATGATACGTATAATCCTCCATGAAGGAAGTTCCTTTGTTGCCGGCAATAATTTTCATTAAGCGTACAAGCGCGGCTGTCTTCCAGTCGCCTTCTCCGGCAAAGCCGTAACCCTGCTCCATCAGGCGCTGCACCGCCAGACCCGGAAGCTGCTTCAGTCCATGCAGATCTTCAAAAGTCGTAATAAATGCGGTATAGCCGCCTTCTTCAAGGAAGCTTTTCAATCCGATTTCAATCCGTGCCTGATAACGGATCGACTCACGTACAGGACCAGCCTGATCCCCGCCTTGGGCAAAATCATAAGCCTTGGCATATTCAGCCATCAGATCGTCAATCTGCGCTTCGGTTACAGCATCCACACGTTCAACCAGATCGCCCACGCCATAGCCGTCAACGGTCCAGCCCAGCTTGATCTGAGCTTCAACCTTGTCGCCTTCGGTAACCGCAACAGAGCGCATATTGTCGCCGAATCTCGCTACCTTCAAAGTCTGGCTCTCATTAAAAGCAACCGCAGTATTCATCCAGCTGCCGATCCGTGCTCTGACTTCGCTGTCCTCCCAATAGCCTACAACCACTTTGCGGGCAATGCCCATCCGTGCGCCGATGAAGCCGTATTCGCGGTCACCGTGTGCAGATTGATTGGTGTTCATGAAGTCCATATCGATCGAATCCCAAGGGATGTCACGGTTGAACTGGGTTGCCAGGTGCAGGAGTGGCTTGCGGAGCTGGGACAGGCCCGCGATCCACATTTTTGCCGGGGAAAAGGTATGCATCCAGGTGATGATCCCCGCGCAATCCTCATCGGTATTAGCTGCAATCGCCAGCTTGCGGATTTCGTCTGCCGTCGTCAGAACCGGTTTGAATACAATTTCAAAAGGCACAGTCTCATCCGCATTAAGTCCTGCTGTAATCTGGCGGGAGTGCTCTGCTACTTCTTCAATGGTTTCAGGACCATACAAATGCTGACTTCCGGTAACGAACCAGAATTGATAAGGTTTTACGGTTAGCATGAAATTACCTCCTAGAGTATATTAATATTTTGTGAAAAAGTTCTATTGAGTACAGGCAGCCTATTCAGTGGCTTCTTCTTTAATCGACTTCAGGTGCTTCATGACATTGTTCTCGCCACGGCCAAAATAGTCATGCAGTCTGGAATATTCCTGATACAGCTTCTCGTAAACCGCCACATTCTCAGGGATAGGCTTGTAGGATTCTTCCTGTACACGGGCCATTTTCTCTGCCGCTTCCACAATGGAATCGTAACCGCCTTTGTCCGCTCCCGCTGCAACCGCGCCGAACATGGCTGCACCGAGGGCAGGCGTCTGCTTGGAGGCTGCAACCTTGATCTCACGATTCGTAACGTCAGCGTAGATCTGCATCAGCAGACGGTTCTTTTGTGGAAGTCCGCCGCAGGCATAGAGCACATCCACGGCTACGCCATTGGAATGGAAGGCATCGACAATCTTGCGTGTGCCAAAAGCAGTGGCTTCAAGCAGCGTACGGTAGATTTCCTCCGGCTTGGTCAGCAGCGTGCAGCCGAGCAGAAGTCCGGTCAGATTCGTATCCACGAGTACCGAACGGTTGCCGTTCCACCAGTCCAGCGCGAGCAGCCCCGTCTGGCCCGGTTTATAGGCTGCTGCCTTTGCTTCGAGCCAGGTATGGATGTTCACGCCTTCTTCGGCTGCGGCTTCCTTCACATAGGCAGGAACTGCTTCCTCCACATACCACTCAAAAATATCCCCAACCGCCGATTGTCCGGCTTCATAGCCATAATAGCCCGGGATAATTCCGTCTTCCACGACACCGCACATGCCTTCGACTTCCCGTTCTGTCTCACCCAGCAGCATATGGCAGATCGAGGTTCCCATCGCCATAACCAGCTTGCCCGGTGTAACCACGCCCACCGCAGGAACGGCGGCATGCGCGTCCACGTTCCCCACAGCAACTGCTGTTCCGGCCTTCAAACCGATCATTTGTGCCATTTCTTCTGTCAGCTCACCGGCCTTGGTACCGAGGGGAACGATATCCCCGCGCAGCTTGGTTTCGGTCAGATTCTCGAGTCGGGGATCCAGCGCTTTGAAAAAGGCTTTGTCCGGATATCCGTCCGCTTTGTGCCAAATCGCCTTGTAGCCTGCAGTACAGCTGTTGCGGACAATATTGCCGGTCATTTGCGAAATCACCCAGTCGGTGGCTTCCAGGAACTGGTCAGCCGCATCATAGATTTCCGGCGCCTCGTCCAGGATTTGCCAGACCTTGGCCATCATCCATTCGGAGGAGATTTTGCCGCCGTAGCGGGGCAGCCATTTCTCACCGCGTTCAGCAGCAATGCGGTTGATCTCGTTCGCTTCATCCTGTGCCGCGTGATGCTTCCACAGCTTCGTCCAGCTGTGCGGGTTCTCCTGATACTCAGGCAGCAGGCACAGCGGCTGTCCCTGTTCATTAATGGGCAGCATCGTACACGCGGTAAAATCAATTCCCACACCCACAACATCCGCCGGATCGATTCCCGACTCGCGGATAACCTCAGGTACGGAACGCTTCAATACTTCAATATAGTCTGCCGGATGCTGAAGCGCCCAGTCGTACTCCAGCTTTTTACCGGTTCCGGGCAAAATCTCATCAATAACATGATGCGGGTAAGGCGTTACATGATCCGCGACTTCCGTTCCGTCCGCCAGATCCACAAGCACCGCACGTCCGGATTGGGTTCCGTAGTCGACGCCGATCGCATATTTTTTACTCATGTGTACGATTCTCCTTTATATAGTAGTAGTCAGCTTTGACCGTAATAGGCATTGGCACCGTGCTTGCGCAGGAAGTGGCGGTCCAGCAGGTGCTGGCTCATCGGCTGCAGGTTCGGATTCAATTGATAGCTCTGCGTAGCCATTTTCGCTACCTCTTCCAGTACCACGGCGTTATGCACGGCATTATGCGCATCCTTCCCCCAGTTGAACGGGGCATGACAGTGCACCAGCACACCCGGTATCATGTCCGGATTCAGATCCTTAAATGTCTCGACGATCACATTGCCGGTCTCCAGCTCATAAGCGCCTTTGATCTCCTCTTCTGTCATTGGACGGGTGCATGGAACTTCACCGTAATAATAATCCGCATGGGTTGTTCCAAGCGCCGGAATGCCTCTGCCCGCCTGTGCCCACCCGGTTGCCCAAGGAGAATGCGTATGCACGATGCCCCCTATATTCGGAAAAGCCTTGTACAGTACCAGATGAGTCGCTGTATCGGAAGAAGGACGGTAGCTGCCTTCAACAACATTGCCTTCCAGATCAAGCACAACCATATCGTCCCGGCGCAGCTTGTCGTACTCCACACCGCTTGGCTTGATGACCACCAGACCCTTCTCCCGGTCAATGCCGCTGACATTCCCCCATGTAAACGTTACCAAGTTGTAGCGGGGCAGGTCTAGATTGGCCTCAAGCACCTCTTGCTTCAATTGTTCCAACATGCGTAATCCTCCCTCAAAAGTGTTGTGAGCCTACGCTTCTCTGAATTTGCTCCGAGCAAAACTCACTTCAAAACCTTAGCCATTGCCTTAAGTCTAATCGTTCCTTGCTTTGCCACCTCATTATACACTTGTACGTACAATTAATCCATAGTTATTTAATAATCGCAGAATAGGTACATACAAATACTTCACTTATTCTTTATAGGGAGATTTCCCGGAACGGATGAACATCATAATTTGATAACGTAGCTGCAGAGGTGCCACATATATATTAAAAAAGCCCGCACCCCGTGCGGACTTTAGTAGTTGCACCGGAGGTCTTATAGCTCCAGGCGTTTCGTCGAGCCACGGAGCACAAGCTCCGGCTTATAAATGATATCATTCGGCGGCTCAGGACTTCGCCGTTCGATCATATCCATCAGCATATCTGCCGCCTGTACGCCCATTTCCTGCTTCGGGTGCCTGATTGTAGTCAGCTTCACTTCCGTCGCGGTAGCCAGCGTTGAGTCATCGAAGCCGATCAGCGACAGATCATCCGGCACGCTTAGTCCGGTCTGGCGCGCCGCCTCCAGCAGAAGCACCGCCAGCTCATCGTTATAGCAGACAAAGGCTGTAGGCCGCTGCCGCCGCTGCAGCATGGCAAGCGCCGCTTCATAAGGCACCGTATGCTTCTGTTCGGATGTATAGTGGGTAACCGTATCCGGTCCCAGGGGGAGACGGTGCTTATACAGCGCCCGTGTGAAGCCCTTCAGCCGGTTGGCCCCCTGAAGATCGTCCGTTTTGAAGAAACCGGCGATTTCACGGTGTCCCAGCGCGATCAAATGCTCTGCCGCCATATAACCACCGGCTTCATCATCGAGCTTCAGGCAGGGGCAATGAAGTTCCGGGTACCGCTCATTAATCATAATGAATGGAATGCGGTGAATTTCCAGCGCCAGGTACAGCGGCAGATTAGGGTTGCCCTGGGCGCTTTTGGTCGGCTCGATAATCAGGCCCTTGAACGGCTGGCTTAACAGCAATTCCAGGTTCTCACGTTCTTTATTCTTATCATTGTCCGTGCTGGACAGCATCATGCTGTATCCGCCGCCGCGCAGCCGCGCTTCCGCCCCGCTGACAATATGCGGAAAAATATAATCGGAGATATGGGTTGTCATCATTCCGATCATATTGCTGCTCTGCAGCGGGCGTGTATCCTGGCGGGTGACAAAGGTTCCTTTGCCCTGCAGCCGGTACAGCCAGCCTTCCTTCTCCAGCTGCCCGAGCGCCTGGCGCACGGTCTGTCTGCTCATGCCGAACTGTCCGGCGATTTCGTTCTCCGACGGCGTCTGGTCACCCTGCTTCAGCCGTCCGGACTCAATCCAGGACAGCAGTTCTGTTTTTAGCTGCAAATATTTCGGTATCGGTTTATCCGTCATGATACACCTCAGGCTGCTCAAATAGAGTAATACAAGTTATTATAACACATGCAACTTGTATGTACATGTAGGTACATTACTTTTTTGAGCCATAGTCTCCGATTTTGATGCCCCAGACAGAGTCCTTCTGGTACGCCGCAGCTTCCTGCAATTCAGGGAGTCTCGGGTCCTGCGGATAATGCTGCTCAAGGTATGCGACAAAAGCCCGGCGTAAGCCAATCTCCGCTTCCAGCTTATTGAATTCATTCGGATGCTTGTTCATTTCCGCAAGCGCCTTCTCCCACCGGTCCAAATCGGCGTCCTCCGACTGCCCGCTGCGGAGCTTATCCGTAAGCTCGCGCAGCTCACGGTACGCCTGTTTTACTCCAAAAGAGTAGACCTGTTTCTGGTTCAAAAAGGTGAGCAGCGCCACAACCAGCGCCAGTCCGACCCATAAAATAATGTTATCCATATTAATCCCCCCACTTGACCTCTCTACCCAATTATACACGCGCAAGCGACTGGCAAGCAGAGACTTCTTTCCCTCCAATACTTTATGAATTGTATCATTTCCTCACCAGGCACAAAAATACCCCACAGCCGTGGGGCATCTTCCATACTATCGACAGTATATTGAACTTGGAAAATTGAGTCCTTACTTTATGCGGCGCTTGGCTCTCCAGTCTATTCCTTCTTCATAATTTCATGAAGCTGGCGTTTGTCCGCTTCCAGCGAGCGGTCCTGTGCCTCCAGATCATCGGCGTCCGCATCCGCTGCAGAATAGACTACATCCTCCGCTTTCGCCTCGTAGAGCATTTTCATCTTGTCCGTCTTGGAGAAGATTTTTGAGTTTTCTCTGTCCATTAGATTCCAGCCTCCACTCTTTATCTTTATAAATATAAGAAGTTTACTCCCAAGGCATCAGATCAATCCGCCAGCCTCTTCAATCAGCGACAAGGCCTGATCAAAGACCTCTGAATCCAATACAACCGTCAGCAAAATATCCCGGCCCGTGGGTCCGCCCTCCCCGCCATGGCTCATGCCGCTGGCACTTGAATCGGAAGCCGCAAGAATACCGGCCGAATGGCTGTCCAAGGTTGAATTAAGCGTCATGGTTGCCAGACTGGGGATATCGCCCGTCAGCGGATTATTGCCGGAATATTGGGCGCCTCCCGGGTATTTGCTGAACCGGTTTATCGACATATCGATCACTCGCAGTGATTGTAGCTTACGGGAAACCGCCTCGGCTTCCTCGGGACTTTTGAAATAAGCCAGTATACTTCTTTCGGACATCTCTATCCCTGCTTTCTTCCTGGAATGCCATACACAAGTGTGTTTTTCTATTTTGCATTCAAGGGGAGAAATTTATGCGCAAGGTCCGGAGGCCATAACATTTTTATTAGTTTTCTTACAAAAAGACATAAATCGCACTCTCTCACTACATTTTTGCCTTAATATGGTACAAAAGTAGTATATAACATTCTGTCACTAAAATGTAAAATAAACGTAATTTTCAACGTCAGGCACATATTTATACCAAAAACCAATCTCGCAAAGGGGGATAAACGCCAGAAGTGACTTCAAACAGAGTCTGCGAAAAAATTACCAAATATTTCACTTTCTTTTTTGTGTCAGTTTATATTACTTAAGTCTCATTTTTCTTATGATTCTTTAGTTTTTTTCAGGCTTTTTGTCCATCAAATGTCCTATACAGTATTTTCATGTCATATTTTGCATCATAAAAGAAGAACACTCTCTTAAAACTCTATAAATTTAATCTGGATTTTACATTTTACCAGTGGTAAAATCTTCTTAATATTTTTCCTAGTAATTTGGACGGAAATAAAATGGATCAATAGAAAAGGAGAATCCGAACTACTGTCTGAAGCAGGAGAGATGTAGCCAGAACCAACAACATAACATGGAGGGGATTACATTTGGAGTGGACAAAACTACCTCGTAAGCTGTCCATACTGGCATTGTCACTGGGTGTGACAGCCGGTATGATTCCTGGAGCAGCATTCGCTGCCAGCAGCTTGCAGACGCCATCATCTAGCAATCATCTCGCATCTTTGATTCAATCAAATCAGACTCTTATTTCTCCACAGATCAACACCAAATCCTCAAATAATGTTCGTGTCATTGTTCAATTAAGCGGACAGCCTGCTGCCGTCGGAAAATATGCCGCCAAGCAAGGGATCTCAGCTCTCGCCAAAACAGCTACTGAAGCTGCGGTAAAGAGCCAGCAGGCCGATGTGCTTGACCAGGCTGAAGCCAAAGGTATCGACCTGACCGTCAACTACAAGTATGACACCATATTGAACGGCTTCGAAGTCACCGTTCCGGCGAATAAGATTCCGGAGCTGGCTAAGATTTCCGGCGTTACTTCCATTTATCCAAACAGCACCTGGTACGCTCTCCCTGATCAGACAGTAACCGAAACCACTTACAGAAACGATAACGCTCCACTCGAGCAAATTCATGCGACCTGGGCTGCGGATCAGGGAATTAACGGTGCCGGTCTGAAAGTCGGTGTCATTGATACCGGTGTTGACTATAAGCATCCGGACATCGCAGCAGCTTACAAAGGCGGCTATGACTCTTTCTATCAGGACAATGATCCTTATGAAGAAGTTCCACTGACCCCCGCAGAAGATCCATATGGCGTAGGCTATGGCGGAACTTATCACGGCACGCATGTATCCGGCACCATCATTGGACAATATGCCGCTAAAGGTGATGTTGCTCAGAAAGGTGTAGCCCCAGGCGCAGACCTTTATGTGTACAAGGTACTAGGACGCAATCTCGACAAACCAAGCACATCCTCTGGTTCATCCGCTCAAGTCATTGACGGCATTGAACATGCAGTAAAAGATGGCATGGATGTCATCAACCTGTCCCTGGGTTCTGATTCTGAGAAAGATGTCAACTCCCCGGATTCGATTGCTATCAATAACGCTGTATTGTCTGGCGTAATAGCAGTTATCGCCAACGGCAACAATGGAGAAGCCGGATATTTTTCAATGGGTTCCCCGGCGGTTTCCCAGCTGGCAATTTCTGTAGGTTCAGTAACCAGTCCTATCGATGCATACTCTGGCGAATTCAAGGCGGAAATAGCAGACTCTGTTACTTCTGTTACTTATGATACCTATTATCCGTTCCACATGATGGCATATGAGCTGGCAAACAATGATTTTACCAATATCATTGGCACAGAGCCTGTTCGCGTTGTGTATGCTGACCTCGGGGCAGATGAAGATTATCCTACAGAAGACATCAGCGGTTCCATCGTATTGGTATCCCGCGGCGATCTTAGCTTTGTAGACAAAATTGCAAATGCAAAGGCGCATAAAGCCAAAGCAATCGTAATTTTCAACGGCAATGCTAAGAAGGTGGACGGTAAGAGTGAAGCTATTCTAGACGAAAGCTACACAGACCGTTCCGACTTTATCGGTGTAAATCTAGGCAATGGGTACGACAATATTCCTACGTTCGACATTGAAGGCTCGAAAGGCCGTAAGTTAGCCAGAGCGATTATTGCAAATGGAGACAACCCTACTTATTTCACTTTTGGTTCAGAATATCATCATGAAATGACAACAGGCGATACAATGAGCACCTTCTCCTCCTGGGGACCAAATGTCGATGGCAATCTGAGCATCAAACCGGACATTGTAGCTCCTGGTGACGGAGTGCTGTCTACATGGCCAGCATATGGCGGAGATTATTCCAAAGCTTATCAACGCATTAGCGGTACCAGCATGGCTACTCCGCATGTCGCAGGGTTATCCTTGCTGATCAAGCAGGCGCATCCGGAATATACGCCGTTTGATATCCGGGCAGCTCTTGCCAATACCGCAGAGCAACTCTTGTATAATGGTGATCCGGAAGACCTGTACATTCAAGGTCCTGGACGCGCAAATGTAGAAGATGCGATCAAAACACCGGCGCTTCTGGAGGCTATAGAGCCAATATCTATTCTTGACAAGAACTTTGTGCCGCAAAACGTTATCAACTACAATCCATCAACAAGCTTCGGAACGCTGCTGCCGGGCTCTGAAGCTACAAAAACTTTGCAGTTGAAAAACGTGAGCAATGGCGATCTCACTTATTCAGCCTCCGTGGTCTGGAACTATGGTGATCCGGCTCATGTATCTGCAACCTTGGACAAATCAACCGTTACAGCTTCTGCGAAAGGTACCTCCACCTTCAATTTGAAGGTTAATGTTGCTGCCGATACCCAGCCGCAGATGCTGCAAGGCAATATTGAGCTAAAAGCAGACGGACAACCAACACTGCATTTGCCGTTCGCAATCAATGTAGATAATACTACAGAACAACCCAATTGGGGCACAGGGATACAGGAGGCAGTGATCAGCTCGCCGATCGTCTACTCCAATTCAAGTGCAGTTCTGAATTACAAGCTGAAGGCTAAAGATATCAACTACTATGAAGTGAATCTGGTTGGTATGGATGATGCCAAGAAAGGTTCCTTCCAGGTATCCACTACCGGTTCACCGGATAAATTCTTTGAACCCGGCAGCTACAGCACGGTGATAGGAGCCACCTACCATCCATATGACCAGAATGGAGATCCTATTCTTGACGCCAACGGCAACCCTGCAGTAGCAAACATTACGGACGGGGTCTACAAGCTTGAAATTCTCGGAATCACCGCAGAAGACAACACGAAGACGCCGATTAAGATTGATTTGAACAATGACACTTACTACAGCACCTACACCTCATTCCGCTATATAACGGTCTCCAGTGGCGGCAGCGGCGGTGGAGGCGGTGGCGGTACAGTTGTAACGCCGAGCACACCGGTGGTCCCAAGCACAGTTAAATCCCTTGTAGAAGAAGGAGCTCAACAGGTAACTGTAACGCCTGTAACTTCCTCGAAGGATGGCGTAACAACAGTAACTGTTAGCGACAGCGATCTTAAGACCGCTCTGACAAAAGCCGCAGCCTCTAAGACAGCCGTTGTGATCTCCGTAGGCACTGTCGCTGACAAGTCGGCTGAACTGAGTTTGACTGCTGACCAAGTGAAGCTGCTGGCCGGCATCCAAGCCGACAGCTCGATCATTGTAAATATTGGCGGTTCTGCGGTATCCTTGCCGGTATCCCTGCTCACAGCTTCTCCTGCCGGCCAAAGCTTGAAGCTCGTCATTAAGCAAGAGCCAAACGCCGCAAGCAAGCTGACTGCAAGTACAGCAGGTTCATCGGTAATCGGAACACCGGTATCCTTTGAAGCTTCATGGACCACGGCTACAAGCAGCACTTACTTGAACGTTCCAAATAATGTATTCATCAAGAGATCCTTTACAGTACCTGGTACAATACAATCAAAAACTGCAGGCGTGCTCTTTGAAGAAAACGGATCGGTAACTCCGGTTGCTTCCGTATTCACCCCTCAGGCGGATGGAACAACAATCGTCACATTAAGCCGCCCGGGTTTCTCGGTATATGCCGCAGTAAGCAAGCCGGCTGCTGCCTTTACAGATATCGCTTCTTCCAAATCGGCCGATGCCATTCAGACCCTGGCCGACAAGCTGATTATCCAAGGTACTTCGGCAACAACGTTCTCACCGCTGAGCAATCTGACACGCGCTGAGTTCACAGCACTGTTGACCCGTGCGCTCGGTCTGCGCACCGATTCCAGTGTTACCTTCTCTGATGTGAAGTCGTCTGACTGGTATGCCAAAGACGTTGCTGCTGCTTCCAAAGCAGGCCTGATCCTGGGCATTGGCAACGGCAAATTTGCTCCAACTCAAAAAGTAACCCGTCAAGAGCTTGCTGTCATTCTGGACAGAGCCCTTAAGCTGACAGGAACAGAACTGAAGGCCGCTAACCCTTCATTCACTGCGTACACCGACAGTGCCAAAGTAGCACCTTATGCGAAGGACAGCCTGCAATCCCTGTCCCAAGCCGGCGTCATCAGTAGTGATGTAGGTACCGCCTTCAATCCTACTGCTCCAGCAACCCGCGAGACGGCAGCTGCCGCTCTCTTCACATTGCTGAGCAAGATCGGCTTAATCTAGTAGATTTAAATGGTGCTTTGGGTTTCTCCAGGCTCAGCCGTAGAATACCCAGGGCGCTGTAAACCAAAAAAAGATCGTGTATGGCTTAGCCATACACGATCTTTTTTACGTACGGAATATATTTGAACCCTCAACCCTCAGTCCCCGCGGAACGCACGCTTCACACGGTCAAAGAAGGATTGCTCCTGCTCATGTGTGTTCTCTCCATCGTAAGAAGCAAACTGGCGGAGCAGGTCTTTCTGCTCGTCGCTGAGCTTGCTTGGAGTCACGACAATCACCCGTACATGCTGATCACCTGTTCCAGAGCCGCGCAGGTGAGGAACACCTTTGCCTTTCAGCCGGAAGAAGGTGCCGGTTTGGGTGCCTGCCGGAATCTTAAGCTTCACTTTTTCCGTCAGTGTCGGAATCTCTATTTCGTCACCGAGTGCTGCCTGGGCAAAAGTCAGAGGAACCTCGCACATAATATCATCGTTCTCGCGTACGAAGAAATCATGTGTCTTCACACGGATCACAATGTACAGGTCGCCGGGAGGGCCCCCGCGTGTGCCGCCTTCGCCTTCGCCGGTCATGCGCAGCTGTGCGCCGTCATCGACTCCGCCTGGAATACGCACATGGATCTTGCGCTGTTTTTTAACTTTGCCTTGGCCGCCGCAGGTTGTGCATTTTTCCTTGATGATCTTGCCTGTTCCCGAGCAGTGGGAGCACGGACGGCGGTTGCGCATTTGTCCAAGCGGTGTGTTCTGCACGAATTCCTGCTGGCCGCTGCCGTGGCACACGGAACAGGTCTCCGGTTTGGTTCCGGGTTTAGCACCGGAGCCGAAGCAGGTATCGCAGGTTTCGGTGCGCGGAATGGTGATGTCGGTTTCTTTGCCGAATACCGCTTCCTTGAATTCAATGGTCATGGTGTACTGCAAATCTCCGCCGCGTTGCGGAGCGTTCGGATCACGGCGTCCGCCGCCGCCGAAGAACATATCAAAAATATCGCCAAGCCCTCCGAAATCTCCTCCACCGCCAAAGCCGCCGCCCATACCCTGGTTCGAATCGATATGCCCGTACTGGTCATACCGTGCGCGCTGCTGGCCGTCGCTTAGCACATCGTAGGCTTCCTTCACTTCCTTGAATTTCGCCTCTGCGTCGCTGGCCTTATTGACGTCCGGGTGGTACTGGCGCGCCAGCTTGCGGTATGCCTTCTTCACTTCATCATCTGATGCATCTCTACTAAGGCCCAGAATCTCATAATAATCGCGTTTATCTGCCACTGCTTTCACCTCCGTACATCAATACTCAATTTCCCTGTAACATGTTAAAAGGAAAGTCAAAACACGGGATGCCCCGGTCTTGACCTTCCCTTCGTACAGAATAAACTTATCGTTTAAGGTTACCCTTGATTCTTCTCGTCGTCAACAACCTCGTAGTCCGCGTCTACAACATTGTCTTTCTTCGCGCCTTCTGAGGCTCCCTGTCCGCCTTCTGCGCCTTGTTCTGCCTGTGCAGCCTGTTCATACAGCTTCACGGACAATTGCTGTACAATCTCGGTCAGCGCTTCTGTAGCCGCGTTGATTTCTTCCAGATTGTCAGTTTCCAGGGCTGCTTTCAGCTTATCCTTGGCAGCGTTCGCTTTGTCTACTTCGGAAGCGTCCACTTTATCGCCCAGGTCTTTGATTACCTTATCTGTAGAATACACGAGTTGGTCAGCAGAGTTCTTAGCTTCCACCAATTCTTTACGCTTGCGGTCTTCCTCAGCGTGCAGCTCGGCATCCTTCATCATTTGTTCTACTTCCGCATCGCTCAGGCCGCTGGAGGAAGTGATGGTGATCTTCTGGCTCTTGTTGGTGCCTTTATCGGTTGCGGATACATTTACGATACCGTTGGCATCAATATCGAAGGTTACTTCGATTTGCGGTACGCCGCGAGGTGCCGGTGGAATCTCGTTCAGCATGAAGCGTCCCAGGGTTTTGTTGCCGTTCGCCATCTGGCGTTCACCCTGCAGCACGTGAATTTCCACGCTTGGCTGATTGTCGGCAAAAGTCGAGAACACCTGTGATTTGCTTGTAGGGATCGTAGTGTTGCGTTCGATCATCTTCGTGAACACGCCGCCTGCAGTTTCAATACCCAGGGACAGCGGAGTTACGTCCAGCAATACCACGTCTTTTACATCACCAGTCAATACACCCGCCTGTACGGCTGCACCCAGGGCTACCACTTCATCCGGGTTAACGCCTTTGTGAGGCTCTTTGCCGGTAAGCTTCTTGATCGCATCCTGTACGGCTGGAATACGTGTGGAACCGCCTACGAGCACGATTCTGTTCAGGTCGGCCGGAGTCATGCCTGCATCACTCAACGCTTGGCGGGTAGGTCCCAGAGTGCGTTCTACCAGGCCTGCAGTCAGCTCATCGAATTTGGCACGGGTCAGGTTCACTTCCAAGTGCTGAGGCACGCCGTCAACCACTGTGATGAACGGAAGGGATACTGTAGTAGTGAGTACGCCGGACAGTTCTTTTTTCGCTTTTTCCGCAGCATCCTTCAGACGTTGTACTGCTGCTTTATCTTTGCTCAGGTCAATGCCCTGCTCTTTTTTGAATTCAGCTACGAGGTAATCCATAACCACCTGGTCAAAGTCGTCGCCGCCAAGACGGTTATCACCGCTTGTAGCCTTTACTTCGAAGAAGCCGTCGCCCAGTTCAAGGATGGATACGTCGAATGTACCGCCACCAAGGTCATAGACGAGGATGGTTTGGTCTTCAGATTTCTCCAGACCGTAAGCAAGCGCCGCTGCTGTTGGTTCGTTGACGATACGCAGAACTTCCAGACCGGCGATTTTACCTGCATCCTTTGTAGCTTGACGCTGGCTGTCATTGAAATACGCAGGAACCGTGATAACAGCTTGAGTAACCGGCTGTCCCAGGTAAGCTTCGGCATCGGATTTCAGTTTTTGCAGAATCATGGCCGAGATCTCTTGTGCAGAGTAGTCTTTGCCGTCAATGCTTTCTTTGTGGTTCGTGCCCATATGGCGTTTGATGGAAGCGATGGTGCGGTCAGGGTTCGTAATCGCCTGGCGTTTGGCTGTTTCACCGACGATACGTTCGCCGTCCTTCTTGAAGCCTACAACCGATGGGGTTGTGCGCGCGCCTTCCGGATTCGGAATTACGACGGCTTCGCCGCCTTCCATTACGGCAACGCAAGAGTTGGTGGTTCCTAAGTCAATACCGATAACTTTACTCACTGTAAGTGCCTCCTCAAAATGATATGGAGCCTTGGCTCCAGTTGGATTTTGGATTAAGTAATTTGTTCATTTCATTAACATCCGGCATATATAGACAGGACTACATGCTGACTTTGACCATGGCGGGACGAAGAACCTTATCCTTCAGGAGATAGCCCTTCTGGACCTCTTCCGTCACGATGCCTTCCTCGTGCTCCTCGCTCTCCACCTGCATGATGGCCTGATGATATTCAGGGTTAAAAGGCTGTCCTACCGTTTCCATAGCTGCAAGTCCTTCAGACTTCAATACCCCTTCCAGCTGTTGGAAAATCATATTCACGCCTTTGTTAAAAGCTTCGAATTCCGGAGTAGCCGGAGCTGTGGCAATGGCACGTTCGAAGTTATCGAGTACCGGAAGCAGTTCACCTACAAGCTTGGAGGTGGCATACTGCGCCAATTCCTCTTTTTCCTTCTGGGTGCGGCGCCGGAAGTTGTCAAAATCAGCCTGCACACGCAGTGCACGCCCTTGATATTCTTCTGCCAGCTCCTGCAGGCGTTTGGCCTCTTCACCACTGCCTGAAGCCTCCCCGAAGGCCTCTTCCGAAGCTGCTGCACCATTCTCTGGGGCTGCTTCAGCCTCATCGGCTGCCTGATTCTCATTTATTGCCTGGTCTTTAATTTCATTGGAATCCTGAATCTCTTCCTCTTTCAAGTTGTCTTCACCTCCTTAAAATCAGTCACGAAATCAATTACGCTCTGTTCACTTATACCAGTGTGCCAGCATCGCTGTCAAATCCCGGGACAGAATCCCCAGTATACCCATTACGCGCGCATATTCCATCCGGGTCGGACCCAGAATGCCAATGCTTCCAAGCGCCTTCCCATCCAGCGAATATGTGGCAGTGATCAGACTGCAGTTGGCAAAAGCCTCATGCTTATTCTCCATGCCGATACGCACCTGCATACCGGTTCCCCCGGATGCGGGAGCAAGCATTTTGAGCAATGTAGGTGTTTCTTCCAGCAAATCGAGAATATTCTTCACCTTGTCGACGTCCTTGAACTCCGGCTGGGTAAGCATATTGGTCGCTCCGCTGAGATAGATACGCTGTTCATGGTCACTTTCCAGTGCCGTGTCCAGCACCTTCATTAATTCTTCGTAGTGGGAGATGTGGCGCTGCATTTCCTCCCCAAGCTCGGAATACAGCTGGCTCTTCAGCTTGTATAGCGGCACATTCACCAGCTTGCTGTTCAGCAGATTAACCACTTTCTCCATCTCGGACAGAGAAATCTCCGGCGGAATACTCACGGTCTTGTTCTCTACCTGGCCTGTACTTGTAACAATGATCGCCACAGCGGTGCTGTCATCCAGTGGCAGCAGCTGGAAATGGCGCAATGAAGTATGAAAAACCTCCGGCCCCAAAAGGATGGAAGTGTAATTCGTCATATTGGAAAGAATCATGGCCGCATGCTGGATAACCTGCTCCGTTGCATTAAGCTTCTCAGCAAAAAACGCACGGATCGTGTCCAATTCAGCCGATTCAGCGGAATTCCACGGTACCAGGTGGTCCACATAATAGCGGTAGCCCTTATGGGAAGGAATCCGGCCTGCTGAAGTATGCGGCTGTTCCAGATAGCCCAAATCCTCCAAGTCGGCCATTTCGTTACGGATCGTTGCAGGACTGTAGCCTACATCTCCCCGTTTGGAAATGCTTCGCGAACCAACCGGCTCGGCAGAAGTAATGTAATCATCTACGATGGCATTCAATATCATTCTCTGGCGTTCGGTTAACATGCAAATTCCCCTCCTGTCGGCTGCGGCTTTCCCATTCGTTAGCACTCTGGTTAGATGAGTGCTAACCACTAATACAAAAATACCAAACTGACATTGACATTGTCAAGTCAGTTCAGTATCTTGGCTGCGCCCATTTCAGCCCAGCCGTGCTTCCCTTGCCGTACGGCAGACCAGACGCATCACTTTTCGGTGCAGAAAAGGAAAAAGCGTAAACACAATGTCCATCGTCCGCCGCAGCGGCATCGGGTTGACAAGCACTTCATTTCTCTCCACTCCTGTACAAGCGAGAGCGGCAAAATGCCCAGGAGCCATGAGCTTCTGCCTCTTTACCTGGGCCAGCACAATCTTCTTATCCATATGAATGGCCTCGCCGCTGTCAAAAATCGGAGTGTCGACAAACGCCGGACACAAGCAGCTCACGTTGACCCCATAGGCCTCAGCCTCATAATGCAGAGAAGTCGTCAGCCCCACCACTGCATGCTTCGTCGCCGAATAAGCACCGCTTCCCGGAGCAGGCCCGAGACCCGCCGCAGACGCTGTATTCGCTATACAGCCGAAACCCTGCTCCTTCATTAAAGGATAAGCTGCCTGCACCCCATGGATCACTCCCCATAGATTCACATCCAGGATTCTTTGCCAGTTCTGCTGTGTCATGTCGCCGATCTCGCCATACATTGCAATTCCCGCATTGTTGAACATATAATCCAAACGCCCAAAATCCCGGTAAATCCCATGGACCAGTTCCTCCACTGCTTCACCATCCGAGACATTGAGCTGAACGAAGCGGCACTCTCCGCCCAAACCCTTAAGCTCGGCAACCGCTTTATCCCCTTCCTCTGCATTAAGATCAGCAATGACAATGTACACCTTTCTTTTCAAAAGTTCCTTGCACAAGGCCTTGCCAATTCCCGATGCACCTCCGGTAACAATCCCAACCCGCTGAACCTGCTCCATTTCTCATCTCTCCCTAATAATATGTACGTGCGCTAAATCTGTAACACATTGGGACAAAATAGTACGTTCGTTCTAATTAAGTCGGGCGGAAGGGATTCTGCCTCCCTTTACCCTTTCCTGCAAATCCCGTTTACAAAAACAGTCACACTACGCTCAAACAGCGCCTCCAGTGGTTCATTCTCCATCGTGAACAGGTATTGGCACAGCCCTGCCAGCAAGGTTCCGAACAAGAACCCCGTAGATTCCAGTTCTTCTTCTTTAAGGCCGAACTCTCCTGTCTCCATGCCCAGCTTGAAAATTTCATAATAAGCCTGCATAGGCGTTGAAGCAAGCCCCCTTAGTTGTGCTACCGTTTCCGGTGCAGTTGCCGGATTGCTGCCCAGTTCCTGTCCAGCCTGCAAAAGCGGCGTTTTATAGTTGTTTTGGACGAAATGGGCCATTGCATACAGCTTCTCTACAGCCGTTCCATACTTTACGGAAACCGCCTCCCACCGTTCTTTCCAGGAACGCATTGTTTCCAGAGCCAGATAGACAAAAAGCTTCTCTTTATTCTCAAAATGATAATAAATGTGCCCCTTGCTGCAGCCCGACTCTCTGGAAATATCAGCGATTGAGGTTCCGGCAAACCCCTTTTGCGCAAAAAGCCGTGCCGCCTTATCC
>RCUU01000174.1_pt1 | contig 37288 bp, 32 predicted proteins | sample 2166211 | NCBI WGS metagenome assembly RCUU01 (sample SAMN09932620, study PRJNA488358) | compost metagenome | feature: garden; material: soil; isolation source: compost soil in phenylacetic acid-enriched culture | place: Germany: Experimental Botanical Garden Goettingen | collected 2016-01-27
AAGGGTGTGGAGCCGTTCTTTTTGCTTACATAGATAGTAGATTACTTAAAAACAGGTCTGAATCAGTGATGGCCGATTCTTGCAAACGGAACCGTCAGCAGATCGATATCTCCCCACTCTTTAGGAGAATTGGATTCGCTAACTCCCGGAGTATCAGAAGTTGCCGGATCGTTTGGAAGTGTGTCAACAGGTGAGAACTCTCCTTGGTGAAGCATAATGCCGATACCTACATTCTCAATGTCCGGGTTACCAAGCGCACTGAGTGGAATTTTTGCCTCATAGAAGGTATCGCGATTTACATCATGACCCAATGATAAAAATTCAATCAGCTTGCTAATATCACTTGCATCATCAGCATCCTTGACTCCCCAAAGGGTATTATATCCCGCACCTTTAGCGAATTTCACAGTAATTCCAGCTGCAGCGCCAGTCTTATAGTTTACCCCGCCATCATCTACAGGGAAAACGCCGTCTACTGCTCTAGAAATATAACCGCTATGGAACATATTCGAGGCGATGTTGAATTGATAATCCGGAAGATTAGTTCCGCCCCATATTGGACTGTTACCATTCTTTTTCCACATATCCACGCTGGCTCCCTGACCGGCTATTGTATCGAAAGCTATCACTTGCGGCATATCCATAGAGCGGATCGGTGTACCTCCGGCAGAGCCTGCATTGGCAGGATCAATAACATCCGTTACATCAACATACTGCCATGCCAGATAGAGATATTCATTGTCCCATGCTGCCCATAAGTGAGAAAGATCCATTGGCGTTTCATGAAGGGACCAGTTGCTGCCAAGTGTACGGGGGTCGTCTCCTGCCATATCGAGTGCAATCAACATATCGTCAGTCCATTCTCCACTGTTTACTCCATCAATTGTGATCGGACTGGATACTCGTTTACCCAGCGTAGGATTAGTGGAGTATGGTTTGTCACCACCTGGCTGGACAATAATTTCAGGTAGTGTAGTAGCAGTAGCTTCGCTGCTTTCTCCTGACAAATTGCCCGCCAGGTCATAAGCTTTAACAGTATAAGAATACGTTGTCTCTGACGTCAGACCGGAATCAATGTAGCTTGTCGATGCTGAAGTCCCCACCATAATGCCGTTACGATAAATTTCATACCCTGTTACACCAACGTTGTCTGTTGAAGCTGTCCATATCAGCGAAACAGAATTGGAAGCAGGTGTTGCGACAATTCCCGTTGGAACGGACGGAGCTACCGTGTCGTTTCCAGTCCCTGAATCCGTAACAATACCTGATACTTCCGTGCTGTAAGCAGAATAATTACCTGCCGCATCAAAAGCCCGTACTTTATACTTGTAAGTTTTGCCTACTGTTACAGCATTATCGGTATAAGACGAGGCCGTCGATGTAAACTTGACGCTAGCATTTGCTTCATCTGTACGTGTAATTTCATATCCGGTAACAGCGACATTATCTGTCGAGGCAGTCCAGGCCAATTTGATCGTTTTAGCCGTTGTATCCGCTGTTGCCGATAAATTGCTTGGCACAGTTGGAGCTGTGCTATCTCCAGGCTTTTGGCCAACCTTCACTTCACCAGCCCCGCCATTTGCCCCTGGGATATAAGTGTTGTTGCCTGCGCTGAAGAAATAATTTTTGCCGTTATTGCTGTCCCACGTTCCACTACCGTTGTTAAAGCAAGCTTCAAGTCTGGAGGCGGAACCAATATTAACTGTAATCTTGTTGTAGCCGGCTACTTCAGAAGCTGCCATAGCTACACCAGGAGAAGTAGTCCATGTTCCACCTTCAGGACGATAATGAATATATGGAGCTGTATACCCTTGTTTGTAATACACTGTGACAGTGTTTACAGCATCAGGATTTGGTACACCCTCCACGATTTTGCCGCTTCCATTATATGTCCAGGTTCCTGTATTAAAGAAATAGTTATTCCCGCCATTGCTATCCCAGGTACCACTGCCGTTATTAAAACAAGCCTCAAGACGTGTAGCTGTTCCAATATCGATCGTAATCTTGTTATAGCCAGCTACTTCAGATGCTGCCATGGCTACACCCGGTGCAGTCGTCCATGTTCCTGCCTCCGGACGGTAATGGATGTACGGTGTTGAATATCCCTGTTTATAGTACACTGTTACCGTATTTCCACCAGTTCCAGCTTTAGCAGTTTTTACTTGCAGCTCATTACTAGAATCCGATACATTGTTGGCAGCGTCACGTGCCTTAACGGAATAAGTGTACGTCGTTTCAGCTGTGAGCCCGGTATCGGTATAGGTCGTCGTTGTCGAGCTTCCTACTTTCGTTGTACCACGGTAAATATCATAGCCTGCAACTCCAACATTGTCTGTAGATGCTGTCCAGGTCAGATTAACTGTTTTATCCGTTACAGTTCCTGCTTTAAGATTAGATGGTGCTGTTGGAGCAATTAAATCATCCTCTTCCGGATTTTGATCATACCAGGTCCCATTGTTGTACCAGCCGTCAGCGGTACGTGTTAATCCCGGTTTGTTTTGACCCGGATCTTGCTTGCCGGTGCTGTCTCTGAAAATAATGGTTGCGCTGTCTACTCCATCGATCTTATAGGAGTACCAATCGCCACTGCCTTTAACCATTGCCGGTGCGGTGGCCCATGTAGGCTCCGTTACTTTAGGTGATGTTTCATAGTAATAAATGTAAGGTGTGCCCCATGTGGAAGGTTTCTTGAAGTTAATAGTTAAACCTGCATTAGGGTCCTTTTTCGTGTACTTATACTGAGATGAGGTTACTCCTTCATTATTGGCAGCATACACTCTCAAAGTAAGTGTATCCTTATACTGCATATCGGCACCGATCGTAATTTCCGTTCCATCTGTAAATGCAACCCCGTTTTGCGGGTCACTACCATCCAGTGTATATTTGCCGCTTTCTGCCTTTTTCAGATGCAGGGTAATCTTGAGGGTATCTGTTTTAAATGAACCACCTGCTGGTGAAGCAGAAATTGCCGGCAGGGTTGATTCCTCAGTCTGTTCAATCAGAATCAGACCGTTAGTACCCGCAGTAAACGTTGCTGCTCCTCCACTGACTACAGCTTCATTACCTGTATAAGCATCGCGAACCTTGGTTCCATCAGGGAATACAGAGGATACGTTAACATTAGTTGAGCCAGTGGCTCCTACCGCTACCACTACTTTATCTTCCACCCCGTTTTTGGAGTAGCTGCGGCTAAAGGTATACGGACTATCTCCAATTTTCGCATGAGTGCCCGCACCAACCGAAATGTGGTTATTACGGAACTGACCAACCTTTTGCCAGTGTGACAATACGGACTGATTAACATTGCTCCAGTTCATTGATGAACGTGTTCCTTGATCTTTATCGGAGCCGGTAGCTCCAAATGGTCTTGCTGTTTCATCCCCATAGAAGGTTTGCACTCCACCAGGCAGAAGCAGTAAAGCCGTTCCCGCCTGAATAAGCTGACCACGATCAAACAGGGCGGTATCATGTGAAGAAATATAACTTAACATATTAAAGCTTGGATCACTGTTGATCGAAGAGGCATACCGGCTAAATGTGCCTTCCAGATCATTGATATTCGACTTTTGGAAGTCAAAGTTAATGACCGAATCGAATCCATAATTGAAGTAGTCGCTCTTGCCTAAGCCATGGCCAAATACTTCCGCAGTCATCCAGAAGTTATCCGTCCACTCAGCCCCAGGCTTGTTAGGATTGTTCTGTCTCCATTTCTGAAGTGCTGCTGAAGTGTCAACCTTCAGCTCTTTCCAGTGACTTTTTTCTACATGTTTAGCTGTGTCTGCACGGAATCCGTCAATTCCGAACTCTTCTACCCATGCCGTCAGCCATTTGCTAACATAATCAACCGGAGCAATGTTCAGATCCTGTCTCAAGTTCTTCGCAGAAGGAAGAATCCATTGATCATAACCTGTACTCTCTTTATTCCATTTTGTTTTCAAAAATGCAGGAACAGCCATGCCAGTTGATACGTTTGTGCGGAAGTCTGGCAAAGCGCCAACGCACTGTGTCAAATCATCGCCGCCACATTGTTCATATCCGGAAATACCTGCACGAATCCAGTTGCCCCACCAACTGGCCCACGCACTGGAATTCGTGTAATTCATGCTGTCGTGGTAGCCGTGCCAGGTTTGCCCGCTGCTTGGAGTCCAGCTTGAGCTGATAGTTTTCGAGCCGAAGTTGTAATCCTCCATATCCTTCAAAGTTGCATAACCAGGATGATTTAAAATAACGTCAAGGATTACTCTGATTCCTTTAGCATGTGCTGTATCAACGAAAGTCCGCATTTCCTCGATGGTACCCATGTTTTTATCCATAGTTGTATAATCGAGCGCATAATATCCGTGGTAGCCGTAATGAGCAAAATCCCCGCCATCTCCACCGCCAACAAAGCCATGAATTTGTTCGTATGGCGCAGAAATCCAAATTGCGTTTACACCCAGGTCAGTAAAGTAGCCTTCATTCAGCTTTTGTGTAAGCCCTTTCAGATCGCCGCCGTGGAATGTACCGATATTTTTGCCGGTAGCATCAGTTGTTGGTCTGCCGTAGGAATTGTTATTGCTGGAATCCCCATCCTTGAAGCGGTCTGTTAGAACAAAATACACATTGGCGTTATCCCAGCTAAATGTGGAGGCTTCTACGGGCTGATCTTCGTTTACCTTCACACTTACTGCTGCGCTTGCAGCCGATTTCTGATCAATAGTATCCACCGCAACTACAGTGTAAGAATACGTACTGCCCTTCGTAACGGCAGTATCCGTATAAGAAGTTGTTGTAACCGTGCTGATTAACGTCCCGTTTCTGTATACTTCGTATGCCTTAATCCCCTTGTCATCTGTCGATGCTGTCCAGGTCAGATTTACAGAAGGTGTTGTCGTCGGCGTTCCAGTCAAGTTTGTTGGTGTGGTCGGCGGCGTATCCTGACCAGTACCTGAATCTACCTTAACGCTTAACGCCACGCTTGCTGTCGATTTTTGATCCGCAGTATCTACAGCAATAACGGTGTAAGAATACGTGCTGCCTTTTGTAACGTTAGTGTCAGTATAGGATGTTGTCGTTGTTGTTCCAATTTTGGTTCCGTTTCTGTATACTTCATATGCTTTGATGCCCTTGTCATCCGTGGATGCCGTCCAAGTCAGATTGACAGAAGGTGTTGAGGTTGCTGTTCCGGTTAAGTTCGTCGGTGTAGTTGGAGGTGTATCTGTTCCATTTGGATCGGTGTTATACCATGTTGATGTTGTCGCATCGTACCAGCCATCGGCACTTCTCTGGATTCCTGCTTGGTTCGGGGCTGGATACTGATTACCCGAAGAGTCTCTGAAAATAATTTTCGCACTGCTTGCGTTCTCAATGGTGTATTTATAGTAGCCGTTGCTTCCAGCTACCATAGCAGGAGAATTAGCCCATGTCGGCTCGGTCACCTTCGGGGATGTCTCATAATAATACAGCAATGGAGTTGACCAGTTTGACGGCTTCTTGAAATGAATGGTTAACCCGGTCGTCACTACATCTGTAACTTTTACGCTAATTGCTGTACTAGCCGCAGATTTCTGGTCAGCAGTATCTACAGCAATAACGGTGTAAGAATACGTGCTGCCTTTTGTAACGTTAGTGTCAGTATAGGATGTTGTCGTTGTTGTTCCAATTTTGGTTCCGTTTCTGTATACTTCATATGCTTTGATGCCCTTGTCATCTGTGGACGCCGTCCAGGTTAGATTGACAGAAGGTGTAGAGGTTACCGTTCCTGCCACATTAGTCGGTGTAGTCGGAGGGTTATCAGTGGTAGATGTAGATTTATTTACCCAGACAGACACTGAACCGCTATTAACCTTGAAATCTCCGTTTCCTGAAGAATTAATGGTTACCGTATCTGAACGGTTACCTGTGATGTCATACCATACTTCCCCGGCATGTTGAGTCCCGACATACATCGTTTTGGACCCGCCCGAGCCGTCAGTTATCAATGTTGCCAGTCCCGAATTTGGCTTAGCTGCAAGGCCTTCACGGGTCCATCCAATAATATCCTGATGATTGATGTAGTCATGCTGCGTTCCGTAAGCATAGTCTTTTCTGGCCTTTAGAAGGGGATCAAGCTGCGCCTTCTTGGAAGAAATATTATTGTTAGGAATGCCATAATAATCGCCATAGAATACAGAAGGATAACCTTCCTGACGAGTTAAAATGTAAGCGTATGCAAGTGGTTTAAACCAATCAGATACCCAGGAGGTTAAAGATTGCCCCGGTTGAGTATCGTGGTTATCGACAAACGTAACTGCCTTGGTCGGATTTGCCTTAACCAACGTATTGTCTGCAAGAGTACGCATGTCGTATCCACCACTGCTATTACCAGCAGCCTGGAATCTATAATGCAAAGGAACATCGAATGCAGACATCGAATTTCCTGTTTTCTCTAAATAATTCGTCAGCTTGCCCAGATCTCCAGACCAATACTCCGCTACAGTAAACAGTTCTTTACCTGTTTGCGCGCGCGCATTAGCCAGAAAATCCTTGAGGTAACTAAACTTAACGTGCTTAACAGAATCCATGCGGTAGCCATCGAGGTTCAAGGTGTTTACATACCACACGCCCCAGTTTTTAATTTCATTGGCAACATCCTGATTATCGAAGTCAATATCCTCACCCATCAGAAAGTCATAGTTGCCATTCTCCGTATCTACTTCCCAATCCCAATTTTTTCCGGCGAATTTATATACGCCTTCCTTCTTGGTGTTCTCGTTCCAGCTCACACCGTCGAAGTGCTGCCATCTGTACTTAAAGGAAGAATATTTATTGTTTCTGCCCGGAAAGTCATACTTAGTATAAGCTTTAATATTGTAGTACCCTGATACCTCCTGATTTCGGTTGCCTCCGTTTACTTCTACCGCGGAGCCTTCCTCAGTACCATCGGCGCCCATTCTGTGACCAATAACGACGTCCCCGTAAACCTGAACATTGTTATTATGAAGTGAATTAATCGCTGCATGAAGCTCATCTTTAGTTCCGTACTTCGTTCGTACTGTTCCTTTTTGATCAAATTCACCCAGATCATACAAATCGTAAACGCCATAGCCAACATCATTAGTGCCAGCGTTACCCTTGTATGCAGGCGGAATCCATATTGCGGTTATACCAGCATTGCTCAAATTTGCTGCTTCGTTGTTGAGTTTATTCCAAAGGGTTCCTGTATTAGGCAGGTACCATTCGAAATACTGCATCATAGTTCCGTTTACCGGTACTGCAGCTGTAGCTTCTACTGCTTGGGTTTCAGCAGCCGCTTCAGCAGTTTGGGCAGGGAATAGTGGTGAGCCATACACAGATGTAATTAGTACGATCAAACTTAACCATAGCGATAAGGCTTTAATAGATCTCCTAAAACTCTTAACCACTTTAATAAATCCTCCTTTAATTTGAGTACTTCAAACAGATAGTGCAAACGTTTGAACTTATGCAAGCGTTTGCACAACTCTCAAACCTAAACCATTTTGCCATAATCACCTCCACTTATCATTCAAACTCACAGCTCCTCATTGAAATGAAAGTGTTTTCATGAATTACAATGCTAATATTGTTTAATTATGGGAGTTGCTAAATGGAGTTTAACAGATTGTGCGGTTTTTTTATAGTTATTTTTTACGATTTTGTCATCTTTTTTACACAATTAGGATATAAGTCCCTCTGTTTAAATTTCGGGTCAATTGTAAATAGTAAAATACAAGTAAAAAAAATTAACGAGAGGTGAGTTGAATGGGGTTTTTATGGTCCTTAATTATTGGCGGTGTCATCGGATGGCTGGCTGGCATGATCATGGGAAAGGATGTACCTGGCGGAATTATCGGGAACATCATTGCAGGCTTTATCGGAGCTTGGCTTGGTAGCTTTATACTTGGCAACTGGGGGCCGGTCATCGGTAATTTTTACTTCATTCCTGCTCTAATCGGAGCTGTTGTTCTAGTGTTTATCGTAAGTCTTATTATGGGTTCAATGCATCGCAACCGCAATCGCTCTTAGTACGGAAAAGAACTGCTCCAGCGAGCAGTTCCTTTTTTTGTACATTGCAGCTAAACTCCTGATTCCCGGTATTCAGAGGGAGTCATTCCTGTGACTTTTTTGAATACCTGAGTAAAATATCTAGGGTCCTGATAACCTACAAGCGGAGCAATCTGGTAAACTTTGACCGGGCTATTCTTAAGTATATATTTCGCCTTATCGATACGGCATTGCGTTAAATACTCAAGGAAGGTATACCCTGACACCTGCTTAAACAATGTGCAAAAATGGCTAATGCTTAAATCGGCGATCTCCGCAGCCTCTTCAATGCTCAAATCCTTGTGGTAATTGTTCGAAATGTATTCTTTTGTTTTGCCGATTACGCTTTGCATATTTTCCTTGGACTGGCTCGTGCTGCTTTCCCTGATCCACTTCTCAAAGCTAAGCTTCAAAATGCCGATCATTTCATGGAGTGAACCCGAGGCATGAAGCTCCTGCATCAATCCCTCCAGAGACCATTCAGGCACCAGATTCATATGCTCAAATTGCCGATATAGCACCACCGTTAATTCAACAATGACCCGTTCGGCAATTTCCTTAGTCATAGCTTGATTCTCAATATAAACCTTAGTCTCATCAAGGAGCAGACTAAGCTTGGCATTATTCAAGGTTCGAATGCTTTCAAGCATAGAAAACTCTAATTGCTTCGGATATTTGATCTCTCGCTCCAAATCCTGTTCCTTCTGCACACTTAGAAATACACCTTCCTGATCACTGTAAAATCTTTGATACAAGGCTTGTGCAGCGCTTTGATAAGCCTCATTAAGCTGTTCTATTCCAGCCACGCTCTTGCTAAAGCCTACGGAGCAGGTTAATTTCGAATTCATTTTAATTTGCTGAATGATATCGTTCCCTATATCTTCTTTTCGATTACTTAGTGCAGCCGGGAACAGCAGCACCCACTCTCCACTGTGAAAGGGGAACACTGTAAGCGCACCATGACTAATGGACCACTCGCTAAGTATGTTTCGTATAGCAAATAGCCACAGCTTTTTTTCCTCAGAGGACCATTTTTCATTTAATTTTAAATAATGATCGAGCTGAAGCACTGCCATGAAATACTCTTCCTGAAGCTCGCTGTTTTCTAACCAGCGCATATGCTGCATAGGACTCTGACTATCGTTGCCCTCTATAATTTCGGCGAACATTCTTTCCCTGGCAAGAACAGAAAGCAGTTGAACTGAATGGAGCAGCTTCTCATTCTCCATCTGCTTCTCCAAATTTTTTTTGGCACGCTGCAGTATTTCAATCAATTCATCATGATCGATCGGCTTCAGCAAATAGTCAAAGGCCCCTTCCCGAAGCGCCTCCCTTGCATATTCAAATTCACCGTAGCCGCTGATAATAATAAATAACCGTTTCGTATTTTCAGCCATTACTTCTTTCATCAGCGTAATACCGTCAATACCGGGCATACGAATATCGCTGATGATCATATGCGGCGAGAGTTCACGAACCAGCTTTAATGCTTCCTCCCCGTTCTTGGCCTCCCCTACAATTTCCAGGTTCAGGTCATTCCAGGGAATAGCAACCTTTAAGCTACGCAGAATGAGCGGTTCATCATCAACCAGAATCACTCTGTACGTTCCCTCCTTAACCTCCATACTGACACCTCCAGAAATCAATTTGGCAAGGAGCTGTTTCTTTGCTTCCAATACTGCTGTGAAGTATTCTGAATCTGGTTCAGCGCTTCATTCGGCGTTATCGTGCCGATAAGCATCTCCTCTATCACTTTCAAAAATGTTTTGGTAACCTCTGGAGACAATACATTGTCATACGCTACAAAGGTATCATCACTTCGCTCCATTAGCTTCACGACTTGCGCAAAAACCGGACCCGTTTTTTCGTAATCAAAAGGTATTTTCATCGAAGGAATTCGAAGTCCTTCATAAACAATTCTGCTCTGGACCTCCTCTGTATAAAAGGCCTTCATTAAATCCAATGCTGCCTCGCGTTTAGCTTCCTCCAAATTGGACGACAATCCGATTCCAATCGTATAGCCGCCGGCAATAGAATCTTGCCCACCTGGCACCAGAGCCGGGAACGGAATGACGCCGACATTATTTTGAAAATGATCCGGAGCCCCGTTATGAAACAGATTAATATCCCAGTTACCGTTAAGATACATTCCGGCTTTGCCTTGTGTAAACAGCTTGATCGCTTCTTCTGTAGATAAATCATTAGCCGGAGAGCTAAATGCATTGTTGTCCGCCCAGCCCTTAAATTTATTCATTGCCGCTAAATACGCGATGTTATTGAAATTGCCCGCACCTTCCCCCTGGGTTAATTGCTTGATAAGATCAGGTCCCGCGTAACGATCCATTAAATAATGAACATAAATAGCCGCAGGCCATCGCTCCTCGTTCCCCAGGGCGAAAGGAATATATCCCTTTTCCTGCAATCTTAAAATCACAGCATCCAATTCAGCTATTGATTTTGGAGGCTCGATGCCAAGGGTATCAAATATCGTTTTGTTATAATATAAAGGCTCTGCATGACCTTCAATCGGCAGTCCATAGATGCGCTGGTCAAACGTCCACAGCTGCAAATCCTGAAACTCATTCTTAAGTCCGTTCTCCTGAACAAAATCGGTTAAATCCATCAATCGATTCGATCTGACATAAGGCTCGATTTCAGCACCTCCGAACAGGACGAACATATCGGGAGATGTTCCGGTTACCATCTCGCTCTTGAGCTTTTGCTCCCGATGAACCGTTTGATCCATGCCCTCAAAGTTGACCTTTACGTTAGGATGCGATTCCTGAAAGGACTCCACCACATCCTCAAAAATATTCAGCATCTGTCTATCGTGCTCTTTGATCCAGAAATGCCGGAACGTCAGCGTAATTTTCTCCGACTGCTTCTCCTCAATCGGCTCGCTGCCATTAACGGCGATAACCAATACCGAAATAGCAAGAACACCGGCGTATAGTACGATCCAGCCCCAATTCATCAGCCATTTCACGGCGCTTCCCCCTACGGTGTTATTTTCGGTATCCGGATTCGAATAATAGATCCAAATCCGGGAGAAGAACAAATCATGATTCCATAATAACTACCGAACCGGATGCTTAGCCGCTCATGGACGTTTTTTAATCCCACACCATTTTCACGATATTTTTTCATATTGCTTCGATCCTTACTCCATAGCTCCAGAAGCGTATCGGCATCAAAGCCCGGACCGTTGTCGCTAACGTCGATCAGAATATCCCGGTCACTATCATGCACCATAATCGAGATAACACCGGACTCCTCCATCGGTTCGATTGCGTGATAAAGGGCATTTTCAACGATAGGCTGGACGATCAGCTTCTGTGTCATGTAGTATTTCAGGGATTCGGGAATATCTATTTGATACGAAAATTTATCCTCAAATCGATACTTTTGAATGTCCATATAGTGGCGTACATGCTCCAATTCCATCGTAAGCGGTATCAATTCCTGATTTTCACTGATACTGATTCGAAGCAGCTTGCCTAACGATACTACCATCTTACTGATGTCCTTGTTGCCCTGCAGCACTGCCATAGAGTTAATGGATTCCAATGAATTGTATATAAAATGCGGATTAATCTGCGCAACCAATGCCTGCAGCTCCACTTCTTTCTTGCGTGCCTGCTCGGTCTGCACTTGCTGAATCAATTCAGTAATTTGTGTACTCATACGATTAAAGCCGTCGGTGAGCAGGTCCGTTTCATCATCGCTTCTGACAGAGGACGTAATCGGAACAAATATACCCTGCTGCACCCGCTTCATCCCGTTAACTGCACTGATGATGCTTCTGACCATTCTGCGAATAAAAAAACGGTCGAATAAAAAGGCGGATATCAAAGATACCAATACAAGCACCACAGCTATGTTGCGAATGGATATCGATTCCGAAGCAATCAGCTTGCTAGGTGTAATCGCGACCAAATACCAATCTTTATTGTGCGAGGGTAAATATGTAATCAACGATTTTTCGCCTAAATATTTATCTGTATAATAACCTTTTCCATTATTCTCTTCCTCATCGCTTAAAAAGGGGAAATTGGTCCGTTCACCAATATGCTTGCCTGACTTGTCAAAAACGATGTTGCCTTGCTTGTTGACGAGAAGAATATCACCCTGCTTAAGAGTAACCGCATCCCAAAACACTTGATCGAGAATATCCGGCTTCACATAAATGACAAGGGCACCGATATCCTCCAATGAATAATAATCCTTGATTACGCGAGCCTGTATAAGCACTGGCTTACCCGCTTCAGAAGACCCATTCTCCCCGGGGCCTACCCAAATGGGGCGTCCTTCTGCGGCCTTCATAGCTTCAAACCAGTTCTGCCGGCTTAATTCCTTTGAAGACATGGCATCATTGTATTGGTACAGTAATTGATCTTTGGAATAAAGGCCAAAGGAAGTAATCATCGGATGATTAATTAAATTGTTGATATCCTGCTTCTGTTCATAGGTAACGACAAAATCTGGCTGCTTCATCATCTTCTGAATAACCGGTTGCGTAATCGCCGAATTCGAGATGGTCGTCACTTCGCTAAGAGCAAATTTCAACTTGCGATCTGTCTCTAACAAGGAGACCCAATAGAAATTGCTCGATTTTTTCTCCATGGCGTTTGAGAAGGAGAAATACGAAATAGAGCCCATCAAAATTACGGGGATAAACACAAGAAGAATAATAGCCAGCAAGATTTTCCGACGGAGCTTCATGCCCTTTTGCCTCCCTCACAATCTCCTACTTCTATTATTCTTCACTATGACTCCATATCCTTGCAGTATAAAACCTTGAAAAACTAACTTTTTATTGCTCCTGATGTCAGACCTGCGATAATCCAGCGGCTGAAGAATATGAATACAATTAAAAGCGGCAGTGTCGCCGTAAAGGTAGCTGACATAATCATTCCGAAGTCTATTCCATCCTTGTTGGTGAACAACTGCTGAAGCGCAATTTGAATCGTATAGTTCTCTTTATTCTTCAGGACTACGAGAGGCCAGAAGAAGTCATTCCATACGTTCATAAAGTTCAGAATAGCGAGCGTACCCATTGCCGGAGTTACGACCGGAATAGCGATGTTCCAGAAAATACGGAAGTGTCCGCCGCCATCAATCCGCCCGGCTTCAATAAGCTCAGAGTGAACTGCTGAGGATATATACTGCCTCATCCAGAATATCCCGAACGCATTAACCATAGCAGGGACAATCAACGCTTTATAGCTATCAATCCAATGCAGCTTCGCCATAATAACATACAGCGGCAATACCCCAAGCTGAGCGGGTACAAGCATAGTTCCGATAACGAAAACGAACAGTACTTTTTTGAACGGAAATTCATATTTAGCAAAAGCGTATCCTGCAAGTGTACATAGGAAGACGACGGATACAGTTACCGCAGAGGCAACGACTACAGAGTTCAGGAGTGCTCTGAAAAAATCGGTGCGCTCCAATACGCGGGAAAAGTTTTGAAAAAACTCTGCTCCCGGGGTCAGCAAAGGCGGAATATGGAATGCAGCGTCCTTATCATTGGTGGCAACTACAAACATCCAATAAAACGGAAATATGGACACTATAGCGCCAACAATCATAAACAGATAAAATAACGTCTTCGCTATAACTCCCGGCTCATCCGGTTTTTTTCTTAATCGTGCAACTATGCTCATGCTTTACCTCCTCCTTCTCCACCCATTCGACTTGACAACAGCATATTAAGCAAGGAGAAGAAAATAGTCGCAATTAACAGCAGAACTGCTGAAGCTGCCGCCGTACCGAAGAAGCCGTTCATAAATGCTTCGCTGTACAAATAAGTAACCATCGTAACCCCTTCTTGTCTCGTAGAGCCTGTACCTGATTGACCAAGGAAGACATATGGCTCGGTAAAGAGCTGCAGCGAACCGATGGTAGATATCAGTGTAACGAAAAGGATGAATGGCCGGAGCAGCGGAAGAGTAATATACAGCATTTGTTGTCCGCGATTCGCTCCGTCAATTTTGGCTGCTTCATAAATGTCGTTCGGGATGCTTTGAAGTCCGGACAGGAAAATAATTGCGTTATAGCCCATCCAGCGCCACATAACCATCGTTGAAATAGCGATTTTTACTCCCCACCAGCCGGAGTTAAAAGGAACGCTTTCCATGCCTAAGCTGTTCAATACCCAGTTAACCATACCATTGTTGCCGAACATGGTACTGAATACTAAAGTAACGGCAACAATCGAAGTGATATTCGGCATGAAATATAAAATACGGAAGGTATTCTTGAATTTATTCAAGGCAGAGTTGAGCATGACCGCTACGAACAATGCAATGATTAGCTGCGGAACAGTACCCATTAAAGCCATAATTATCGTATTACTGAAGGAAATCCAGAACGTTGGATCACTAGTAACTAACTGATAATTTTTGAACCCTACATATTTCATAGGTCCAAGTGCATCCCATTTAAAGAAAGACAAGTATAAGGTAAATAGAATTGGATATAAGCCAAATATGGCAAAGAGAATAAAAAATGGCGAGATAAATGTATAGGCCGTAAGCCGGCTTCGTCTAGTCTCGGTCCAAAAACGCCGTTTTGGCGGTGCCGGCTGTGCCGGCCTAGCTGTAGCAGTGTCAGCCATAAGCGCACCTCCATGAAGTAATTGATAAATCCGAATCCGCAGGGGGGTTGACCACCCTCGCGAATTCGGATAATGAATTAGATATAAATCTAGCTGCGGTCTACCAAAGTCTTGATTTGCTTCATTGCATCGTCCCATTCTTTCTGTGGATCCGATTTTTTCTCAAGTACGTTCTTGAGCGCATTTTTGATGATCGTATCCGTTTGGTCGTGCAATGGTCCGTAGTAAACCGGTTTTACACGCTCAGCCGATTTAGCATACGCTTCAGAGATGACTTGACCGCTGAAGAAATCATCCTTCTCTTCAGTAAATGCAGGCTCAGCATATACTGCAGGAGCTGAAGGGAACAAGCCGCTGGCTTTAAACGATTTCAATTGGTTCTCTTTGCTCACGAGCCAAGAAATGAACTCATATGCTTCTTTTGAATGTTTGCCTTCTTTAGGCAATGTCAGGAAGGAACCACCCCAGTTACCTGCACCTTCAGGAAGCTGAGCGATTGCCCATTTGCCTGAGGAATCTGCTGCATTTCTAATAGTACCTGCCATCCAAGCAGGACCGAGCATTACGCCAAACTCACCGTCATTAATCGCTTTTTGCCATTCAGGAGACCACAGCAACCAGTTGCCGATCCAGCCTTCTTGAATACCTTTTACAGTAAAGTCATAAGCTTTTTTAACTTGCGGATTTGTATCTCCGACAAAGGAGCCGTCCTCTTTATTGAAATAGATTTGGTCAGGAGATTGGTCGCGAACACCGTTGTAAATCAGGTCTGTCAAATCAGCAAATGGTTTGCCGGTCTTAGCTTTGAAGTCCTTACCTACCGCCGCGAACTTATCCCAAGTGTCGATTGCTGCACTGAATCCGTCCGGATCAGTAGGCAATCCGGCTTTTTCAGCCAAATCCGTACGGAAGTAAGCTACTGTAGGACCGATGTCCGTTGGAAGGCCCAATTGGAATGAGCCGTCTTTGGAGGTTGCTTGTTTCCATTTCCAATCCAGGTAGTTGCCTTCGATGTCTTTTGCACCAAGGTCATACAGATTGTAGAATTTATCCTGAGCGCCGATGAAGCGCTCCATGAAAGCGATCTCAAGCATGAAAATGTCAGGTGCTCCGGAGCCTGCGGACAATGCAGTCGTCAGGTTGTTGTGATGAGCCGTTTGGTCAGATGTATTTTGGAATTTAAAAGTAATGTTTGGATGCTCTTTAGTATATTCCTTAGCGAGATCCTCATAGTTTGTTGTTCCGAGAGACCAGAATGTAAGCTCAACCGGCTCCGTGGATTCTTTGGTATCATTAGTTCCTTGACTTTCATCTGTTTTTGCTGGAGGAGTATTAGTGGTATTGCCACCGGATGAATTTTTGTTGCCTCCACAAGCTGCCAGTGAAGCTACCAACAAAACAGCTACTAGCAATAAAGCCCATGATTTTGCTCTTTTCATTTCTTTACCCCTTTCGAAATCTTATTTACAACTTAAGTCTACTGAAAACATTCGAACATTTTGAGGAGGCAATATTTCGATTTATAGTTTGAATTTTTACGGTTCGGAAGATTTTTAACCTGCTCAAATAAAATAATCCCTCCTGCTCGCGAGCATAATGAAAGCAAAAAAAGCCCTCCGAAAAATCCGGACGGCCCTATCTAGTAAACTTATGGAAATTTATTCTATACAAACTCATTTGAATGAATCAAGCCCAGTCTCCTTGCTTCTACAATCGCTTCTGATCTGGAGCGAACACCCAGCTTCTCAAATATCCTCGTCAAATTATATTCTACTGTCCGTTGACTCATCAATAGCTTGGAAGCAATGTCCCTGTTGCTGCTTCCGCTTGCTACTTCTTGCAGAATCTCCTGCTCACGCTCATTAATAGATACCTCTTCCATCGACTTCTCTTCTCTTCCTTGATTCAAGCGCACCTCTCTGCGTCTAAGCTGTCGCAGCAGAGAGACAGGAATTACCGCTTCATCGCGTAAAGCACATCTGATTGCATTCAGAAGCTGCTCCCGTGTAGCTGTCTTACTGACCACACCGCTTACGCCCGATTCAATTAATAGATTGAAGTTTGGACTAATTTCGTATCCGGTATAGATTAAAACACGACTCTCAGGATTTAATTTCACCATCCGCTTCGTTAGCTCAATTCCGCTTATAACTGGCATATTCAAATCAAACAGCATCACATCAAAGCTCTCTTTTGAAGCAAGCTCAAGCGCCTCCATACCTGACATCAGGACAGTAACCTGCATATCCGGGTCCTGCTCAATCATATTTTTAGTTCCCTCACCAACAGAGGGATGATCATCAACCAGCAATATTCGAATCATCTATACCATCCTCACTTTCTCTGTCCATAGTTGATGACTCCAGTGGCAGAAAAATGCTCACCTCAAGCCCATTTCCCATTTCGGATTTGAAGTCGATCCTTCCCTCCAAGCTGTGTACTCTTTCTTTAATACCGGACAACCCCATATGCTGATAGGAATCATTTAGATCCTCCAGCTTGAGACCAACACCATCATCCTTATATGTAAGCCGGATTCCAGTTTTCTGTTCCAACGAAATCATAATATTTGATGCTTTGGCATGTTTACCGGCATTACGGAGGAGCTCTTGTACAATACGAAAAATCGTAAGCATTTGCTCGTCATTCAGATCTACTGTGAAATCATCCACCCGAAAATCCACGATATAATTGGAACGAATCTGCGATTGTTCAAATAAGCTGCGCAATGCTTCCACGATTCCCATCTCCTGAAGCAATGGAGGTCTAAGCTCGTTGCACGTTTCTCTAATTTGATGAATGACATCCAGCAGGCCCTCTCTAATATCCAAAAGTTTTTGCTGCAAGTCCTGAGACATTTCATGATCCGACATCGCGGCCTCCAGCTTGCGGTACCAGATCAATTGATCCTGTAGTGCCGAATCATGCAGGTCAGACGCCAGCTTGCGCCGTTCCTTTTCGGACAATTTAAAAATCAGTCTGAGTACCCAAGGGGCTGCGGAGGTCCCCTTCTGCTTCTGGAATTCTTCCTCCAAATCTTCGATCAGACTTTCTATTAAATATAAATTCTCATATACAATGGCACTGTAGTTGGCCAGGGTCTTTAACCACGCCCGCTCATCCGTATTGAATTTAGTGCGGCTTTCTTTATCATCCAGCCACAGCACATGAAAAACGCTGCCTTTGATTCCGATAATAATGCAGATTCCACGATCCGCAGGTATGATTTTCCCGATGGATAGCTGCTGAGCGGCGCCTTGCAAGGAAGATACAATCGAATCACGAATATCAAGAAGCGATTCATCCAAGCTGGGCTGCTGAAGCTGACCCATATGAATGTCGAGAAACGCTACTTTCCTCACAGGTAGAACATGGTATATTTCCTGCTCCAGAACCCGCTCCAAATCCGATCTTTTCATAACCCTTGATATTTGAGTCGAAAATCGATTCAGACTGCCCTGATAGTTGTGCAGATCTTTATTAATTCGCGGTCTTAACCGACGATCTGCATACTCCTTAACGAATAGAAACAGCGTAATCAAGAGATAGCTAACCAGGAATAACTGACCCCATTTGATCCAGGAATAATTATCCTGACTCATAATGAATGCCGCTAGCATGGAAATCAACAACGTAGGAAAAAATGATAGGGTCGCATAATATAGAAAACGATTAATCAAAAAGTCAATATCGAACAATTGCTTAGTCGTGAACATATACAAATAAACAATTGGTATCGTCAATAGAAAGATCGCCGGTATTTCAGGCGGCAGAAATGTAATTCTAAACAACTGAGGAACTGCGAACAATAGTAAAAATGGAAAAAAGCCAATCAAATGTCCAACCAAGGTAAGCTTAAATAAAGACCTCAATGGACCACGGCGATGTACCACAAACTTTTCAATCAGCTTGTAGATGATATACACATTGATCAAAGCAAAATAAACCAATTCAAAAGTTGGAATGATTCCTTTGGAAATATTATTTAAAGTAAGGTTGCTGAGCTCCAGCACAATCTGAATGCTGGTGATTACATAGAAGAAAACCATCAATGCCCGGTTAACAAACTTTTCTTGATACCGATCAAGATATCGATTCATGAATTGAATAAAAAATATAGGTACCATTACAAAAAAGAAGGATAACGACATTCTTCCTATCGGATCTGCTCTTCCTGAAGAAAAGGAGCTTAAGTAAGCAATTCCAATTGACATAAAGAACATAATAAGCTGAAAGGCTGCTTGGTCGCCCTTTTTACTTCGATAAACTAGAATGGATAACCCGGAAAATACAAGTACCGCAGTCAGAGGCAAAATCAGTTCGATCATAAGCTCATTTGAAGGGAGCAACTTATCTACGTCAAGGATAATATCCTGTACCTCACCGTTGTTCCCTTCTCTACTTAAAAGCAGTGATGAAGCCCCTTCAATTGCACTAAAGGTTTTCACTGAATAAAATTCTGCTGTCGGCTGCCCATTAATTTCTTTTACGATATCTCCGACCATTATTCGCCCAAAGCCCCAATAGCCCTCCGGTGAATCAGTAACTACATACTGACCATTGGAATCAAGAGCAACATCCGCTCCTATAATAGGGTGCCTGAGAATCGAAAAGGATAAGTATCCTACGAGTATACTAATTAGCGCGATAAATACTGTGATTTTAAATTTATGCATCAAGGCAGTTCCCTCACAATTGTTAATAAGACTTTATCCAATCCCTCATACATTTCCGATGAATATTGCTTGTTATTGCCAAAAAATAGCCTCCATCGGCTCATTGCGCTTATTGCCTTTATCTCTAAGCACATCCATCAATGCTTTATGCTCCACAGCGCTGATACCTGCCAATTGAAGCTGACCCGCCTGAACGTTCATCATTGCACCAGCATCTTTAACCAAAGCTTGAATCAATTCTTTTAACATTATTAATTCCTCCAATTGGTTTGTTTTTTAAGAGGTTTTCCTCTTAAACCCAATATAACAGAGGTCCCAAATGCTGGAAACGATAACAACTCCCGTATTTCCCGCCAATAGCTTTGCGGGCTTTTGCGTGGATTTGCGGTGCCAAGCTTCGGTTATACATTACGATCCCGTTTTATTCGGCAAAAGCAAGCATTTGCTCTTTCCATTGCGGCTCCAGATTAAGCTGCTCTATAAGCTCTAAATAACGGTAATAATGCGTTCTCATACGAACGGATGTGTACAGAAGAGTTCCTGTCGACTCAATAATGCTCTCAACTTCACCCTTGCGCTCAGCGACATCATTAAAATCCAGACGTCCTTCAAAATAGTCAACAATCCAACGTTCATTCTCTGATACGGACTGCAGCAAATAAAGAGTAGGCAACGTCTTCTTACGATTTAAGAAATCATTTTTATGATCCCAATTGAGCAAATCGCGAATATCGTTTTTGATTTGTGCAGCTATTCCTAGCTCTTCAGTATACTGCTTAACCCCTTCGATCCATTCCCCGGTAGCCAGAATTGTACCGATCATACTAGCTGCAACCAGAAGAGCAGCAGATTTCTGCGATACCATGACGATATATTCCTCTTCCGTATGGATATCGTTGAATAAATCCCTCATTTGACCATTCACTGCAATTAGTATCTCCTGATTGATAATCCGGGCTGCTTGCAGCTTACGTTCAAGAGGGAAGCTTGTGGAGAGAATAAGCTCTCCTGAGAGAGTGAGTAAACCAATACCGATATTCAGGGCAATTTCAGGAGCTAGCCGGTTCCATATCATTTTTCCGTTATCCTTGTCCTGTATATCATCAATAATGTCCAGACTTAGCATCATAATTTCTACTGCTGCGGCCGCTCGATAAATGTCCTCGTTGTCCATACCGGCAAACATTCGATAATGAAGCACCGTCATCTTTCCTAGCAGCATCGATTCCTGCATCTTATCCTCAAGACACAATAGAGCATGCTCGTAAAGCTGCGGTACATTGAAATAGTTCTCCAAGCTTTTGCGCAGCTCTAAATCTATCATTTCCGCAAACCTCTCCAATTTATAACCTCCCGGCAAAATTATATGATAAATTTAACCAATTATTTTTATATATTCCATATCTATTAATTAACCCCTTCTTTTTAACAGAAATTCAATCATAAAAAGCTCATTCCACGAACGGCTCATGAAATAAGCTTTTCAAGATTAGATAAAGCATGTGCCAGCCTCAGTTCAGGAGCTGATGAAGCATTCTGGACATTTCCTCAGAGCTGAATTGATACATTTTACCGATGTGAACGGCTTCCTTCAGGGCGAGGCAGAATTGCATATTCCCCAATTCCCGATTTACTTTACTGCTTTCGTAGTTAACGAATGTTCCGATTCCTTTTCTCGCGATTAACAGTCCTGCTTGTTCAAGATCGCTATACACTCTGCGAACCGTAATCAGGCTGCAATCAAGCTGTCCGGTCAGCTCCCGAAGGGAGGGCAGCATTTCACCATCAGCTAGCCGGCCACTCATGATAAGCACACGCAGCTGTTCTCGAATTTGAACATAAATTGGTTCATCAGAATCTGACAACACCACAACGGATGATAGCGGATGCCTGCTCATTGTATTTCCTTCTTTCGTTTCAGGACAATCAAATTATGACTGTACTGTTCGCTCAAAAATCAAATCAAAATGGTTTGCTGTTCCAAAGCCTTGTGTGCTCGGAGCAAAAATTTGAAACAATCTCCAGCCAAGCCGCGCATGCTCATGAATAATATCCTGATAATTCTGTACAGGCTTATTCTCCAGAATTCCCTTCAACTCGATTCTTACAAATTTATATTCGTACATTATTTTTCCTCCTCCCGAAATAAAAGACCCGATAACACTACATCGTAGTAACCATCGATACCAAGCAGCTCATGAACTGCCTTATCATAAAAAGACATAACAGGTGACAGCGTCCCTCCAATCCCTTGTGAGCATTGCAGCAAGCGCTCGGTCAAACGTCCTCCTTCTAGCAGGCTAAGACGATATCCACGTTCTCCAAACAGCTTCATCGAACGATTTATATTTGCGGTTATAAATATCGCACCATCGCCATATTGAAAGTTTATGCCGGAGTCGAACGTAGTCTTCCACCATCCGGCTTCTACATCCTCTTTCACAAGCTCGGCATATCCTTGAGCAGGGCTGCAATAAAACAATTCGTACTGTGTGCTTATCTGGTTTTTAGATAAAAAATAAATATCTGAACCATCCAGCTGCTGAGCAGCTCCAAGCTCCTTCAGGCTTTCGAAATCTTTAAACGGCTGATAGGTCTCGTACAATTGATCCAGTCTGGCTGCAAGCTCCGCTATAAAAGGATGACTTTTTCTATCCATAGAATCCATAGTGTACCGCTGCGACGCGAAGTATCGCTTTGCTGGCGTTACCGCCTGATTCATCTGTGAAAACAGCCTTTTCAGCATTTTCATCCGCGAGCGGGTCAATACATCAAACTGCGGGTACAGATTGGAATTGTGATGATAGGTCAGTGCCAGACGTTCCTCGTCTACCTCCTGATCAGATCGCCAATCGATATATTTTACCTGCATGTAATCACATCCTCATCGTTAATATGAAATCCGGCATTAAGGAAACGGATGCGGACTGTTGTTAAGATTCTCCGGCTTAATCGCCTCACTCCGCAAACCTAGCTCGACCGGAGTCTTGTAAATTCTGTCGCTCTTAATGAGCCGCTCTTTTTCACTGCGCGGAAGCTGAACGGTCCCTGGGACGATCATTTTTACGACATGAAGACCAAGCTGACGAACATCATCCGTCGTGATATCCACACATAGCACTTCAAGCCCGCGCTTTTCCAGACTATCCACGATATGCTGGAGCCGCTGCGTTTCAGTGTCTTGAACGATCTCATTATCCTTGGCAATTTTGCGTACTTCGTTTGACGCTACTGTAAATGCCAGCTCCTCACTTGCAAACGGCTGTTCATAGTAAGGAAGTCTCAGACCGTAATCCGTCACCTGATGAGGTAAAAGAGAAGGCAGTGCTTTAGAATAAATTTGCGCTTTATTGCCGATAAACAATTGGCTGATTTCCATCAAGGTTTTACGTACCGCCTCCTCCATGCACAATCGAGCCGATCCACCTACAGATACTTTGCCGTCCCGGGTTGTAAGCAAACCAAAGGCGGAAGGAATCCCGATATCACTCGTTGTATCCACTACAGAAAGCTGGAATCTGGATTCATCCAGCAGCTCCTTGAAGGGCTCCGATACGGGTGATTCACGAATATCGAGACGGGGCAGGGAAAGCGAGTTGTACCACATGATCATAAACCCATCCCGTTCAATAATTTCCAGCAACCCCGAGATCATAGCCTGCTCCTTAGTGCTGCCTGCCGCTGAGCCTGTCATTAAACCGAAGCTGATCGCGTCCTCGTCTGTGCTCTGAGGTATATACGAATCCCAGGCTATTGCAGCCGGCACCCATTTCATACACCCTGTCGTAAGGCTTCGGCTCTGAATCCAACGTATTCTGGAGTCTTCGGTAAAAGGACGATACGGAAATTGCCATTGCCCATATTGCTCCTCGGTATATAAAGGAAGCTCATCCGGGTGAAGAGCTTCTCCCTCAAGCTCCTTCCATGTCGCCAAAACGGTACGCTCCGGATTAACGTAAGCTGCACAATATCTTTCCACCGCTTCTGCAACAGCTGAAATGTTCGCCTCCTCCAGAGTAAATCCCATACCACTTGCAAAAAAATCAATCAAACCATGTTGTCCCTGTCCTAAAAATTTAGGATTTCCCGGAGCTGCCAAGCTAAGGAACAGCCGTGGATCACCCGGGTCCGTGCTTAAATTCATCAGCCCTCTGACTATTCCTCCGTGAGGGCTGATCGCCTTCTTTAAATTTTCCGGCAAGGCAGCCGTTAGGCCCCTGCGGGCTGAATTTCCTTCATAGACCCCGGTAGTCAAGTGACCCGCGACACTCCCTGCGCTCCCCGGTCTACGAATCAGCGTACGGCTCACGGTTCCAGTACCAGCTCAGCCTCATGCCATGGCTGAGCAGCCAGATGAGCCTGATGTCTTGCACCACAGGATGGACAGGTCGGAAGCTTGTAGACCGGATTAACATCTCCCTGCAGGTGGAAGGCGTCAAACTCGATGATGTGGCCTAATGACAGCGGTGGAAAGCTATTGGTATGGCGGGTAATCCATTTCACTGTCTCAATGGCAATAATACCGCTCAATACGGACCAGGATAAATCAAACATCGTTGATCTATGTTCCAAGGGTGCTAACCCATGGGAATGGGAGCGAAGCTGCACACATTCATAGCAAGCGGTGCAATTAGGCACGATGATGGGGCCAATTCTGCCGATCGACTGCGAAAATTGTATGGGCAGCCATGTAATCCCTGTCTTGAGCGCGTATCCATTAAACGCCTCTCCGTTTTTTTCAGCCTGTAGGACAACAACGAGCTCAGAATCAGCATCCACAGCGTCAAACTCGCTAACTACTTTAACCTCTACTCCAAGTCCATTTAGTAGGTCTTCAATTGTACCGGCTGTGTTAACCGCATCGCTCTCGCACAATATGGTTACAGCATTCTTTTCAGCGCTACTCATGAGAGCCGCCTTTCTCAAGGAGCAGGCATCTTACATTGCCGTCACCCTCGAGATCATAGGTGTGAGTCTCCACAATTCGAAGCTCTGATTGCTCGATGGCTCCGAGAAGATCTTCCTCAGGGAAAAACTTCTTGAAGGTTGAACCAAAGAAACGCTTCGTTTCCCCTTCCTGAATCACCTCAGCATAGAAATTCATCACAGCGCTTTGCTTCTCGAGATTTTCCTCTTCTCCCATAAGCACAAACTGCTTATGCTCCGGTCCAAGATTAAGCGTAATGCCATTCACCCGTCCGCCGCGTACCGCGGAATTATGACTTTGATTGGACAGTACATAATCAAAAATGAACCGCCCGCCATCTTCAAGATGTCTCTCTACCGTTCCCAGCATCCGTTTGAAATCGTCCAGCTCACGTAACAGGCTGATGCTGGTGGCAGACAGTACAATCAACGGGAATTTTTTACCCAGCTCAAAATTCGTCATGTCGCCCTGCCGTACTTCGATCCGGCTTCTCAATCTTGCAGGTAACTGCGCCTGCTTCTTATGGCAAATTTTCAGCATATCCTCGGAAAGGTCGAGTCCGACAACCTGGAATCCGCGATTTGCCATATGCATTAATATCCTGCCCGAGCCGCAAGCTAACTCAAGAACCTTGCCCTGCCCTGCAAATTGCCGTGCCTGCTCCAGAAGAAGAGGAATATCATAGTCAGTGCGGCCTGCTACTGCTTCATAAAACTCGGAATAATAACCTTCATATAAATCAAAATCATAGCTATTTGGCATATTCAAATCTCGCAAATCCTTAAACATTCCAAAGTACATCCTCTTCAACCTCCCGAATAAATAATTAGAGTAATTAATATAATGGCTCCTAGCAGTTGAGCTACTGGATCGTCCATCCACCGTCTACAATCAAATTGTGTCCTGTAATCATTCCCGCCGAATCCGTTGCCAGAAACATAACTGATTTTGCTACATCCTCCGGCACTGCGAACTTACGCAGCGGAACCTTTGGCAAATTCGTACGTTGGAATTGATGGTTATGAATAATGCTCTGATTCGCATCCGTTACAACAAAGGTCGGGGAAACTGCATTAACTCTTATCCCGTATTTGGCCCACTCGATCGCGAGCGCCTTAGTTAAATGAATAAGGCCTGCCTTGCTCGCACAATACGGCGCACGATTCTCATTGCCCACGACTCCATGCTGTGAGGCAATCATTACTATGGAGCCCCTCTTGTTGCGAACCATAAGTTTGGCAATCTCCTGGGTTAGAAAAAATGTTCCCTTCAGGTTAATATCTACAACAAAGTCCCATTCCTCTTGCGTCAAACTCAATGCCGGTGACAGCAGATTCACTCCGGCATTGTTAATCAAATAATGAAGGTCCACTCCCTGCTGCTCTATGGAACGTACACATCGTTCGATCCCTTCCATGCTTCGAAGATCCAGAGCCTCGCAAAATGCGCCAACTCCGTATTGCTCACGAAGCTGCCCGGCTACTTCCTCAGCCTGGGGCTTCAATTCAGGAAGCTCAGTTAACACTAATGAAGCCCCTTCTCTGGCAAAATGATGCGCAATCTCCGCTCCAATGCCGCGTCCGGCGCCCGTTACAAGCGCCCATTGACCGACCAGTTTTTTGGCTTCATGATCCGGAGTCATATCATTTAGAAGTCGGGATGCCGAACCGGGAATTTGTAATGGTTTCATTTCAACCGCCATGGTTATCCCTCCCCTTTCTTATAAAGACCTCATCGCTTTAAAAATGAGCTTAGGAGTTGGCTTTTGTCCGTACAGCAGAACTCCGACTTGATAAATCTTGGCCGACAGCCAGCAGGCTCCGATTGTGGAGAGGAACAAGATCAATGTTGGTATTAGAATTTCCATCCATGTCGGATCAGACATCCCTACTCTAATGAACATGACGAACGGAGTGAACAAAGGAATATATGAACAAATCACAGCTAATGGACCATCTACATTCATCATACTAATGACGGCCACCACGAGGGCAGCCATCAACATCAAGGACACGGGTAGTGTAACCTGATTGATCTCTTCACTACGGCTTACTAGAGAACCGGTAGCGGCAAACAGCGCCGCGTAGAAGAAATAACCTAAAATGAAGAAGATGCTGAGCACTGCAATTGCTCTACCGTCAAGGAAAGTAAAATCAATTTGATATCCAAAAAACTCAATCGCCGATCCTGACCCGGTAAAAATCAACATCAGGTAAGCAGCACCGATAATAATGGCAAACTGCAGTAAGCCTGCAAGACCGACTCCAAAAACCTTACCGAAGAGAAGCTGAACAGGTTTTACTTTCGTGATGAGAATTTCCTTTACTCTGGAGCCTTTTTCAACAGATACCGATGTAGCTACATTCCCGCCAAACAAATAGATCAGGATATAGAGTAGAAATGTAATGATATAGATGGGCATATACGTAGTCATTATCGATTTGCTTCCGACCTTCAGCTCCTGGACCTCGACTTGAACGGAGGCTGTCAGTCTTTCCTTATCAAGCTGATTAAGCTCAAGCTTATTCATTTCCGACAAGGTATATAAATTTTGTACGTAGCTGTTCAGTTGAGAAACATATGAGGATGCGTCATCCATTTTATTTACTGTTAAAGTAAGGATAGGCTTTTCATTTTGCTGTGAAATCGTTACGATGCCAAGTACATTATCTTCATTCTCAAGCTTCGTTTTTTCCTTTGTCAGATCAGATTCCTGAATCAATCGCCAATTGTAGGAGTCAGACACCTGCTGCTTGAATCCATCTGTATTTGTAACGATTCCTGTTGTATCCAGAACAGCAATATCTCCATCGACTATGTTCTTGGCATCGCCTAGAAACTTAGGCAAAATAATTAACGCTGCCAGGATCAGAATCATCACAATAGTCATCACCTTAAAAGCTTTAGAGCGCAGACGCTCCATAAATGAGTAGGTAAATACTAATCCGAATTGTCTCATGACACTTCTCCCACCTTTTCGATAAAAATTTCGTGTAATGTCGGTTCCTTGATTTCAAACTTGAGCAGGTTTACACCTTCATTTGTTAAGCGCTGCAGCAATTCATTGCCCTGCTTCTCATGTTCAAGGGTAAGCTGCCACTCATGAGCGTTTTGATTTACCGTATCTGTATTGAGGCCAAACGCCGCTAAATGCGGATTCAGATCATGCTCGCTTCTTAGAATCAAATTCCGGCGACCGTAGGAGCTTTTGATGTCCATTAGATTGCCGGCTACCATCATTCTTCCGCGCTTCAAAATGCAAATCTCCTCACAAAATTGCTCAACATGCCCCATCTGATGGCTGGAGAAAATCATTGTTTTCCCCTTGGCCAATTGCTCCTTCACCACTGAAGCAAGTATTTCTGAATTGATCGGGTCTAACCCGCTGAACGGTTCGTCGAGAATGACAAGCTCCGGATCATGAATCAACGAAGAGATGATCTGAACCTTCTGCTGATTCCCTTTCGACAATTGCTCCACATGCTTATGCTCATGCTCTTCAATGCCGAGACGTTTCAACCAATTTTTCATGGATTTCATCGCACTCACACGATCCATTCCTTCCAATCTTGCAAAATAAACGAGCTGCTCGCTCACCTTCTCCTTTGGATACAATCCTCTCTCCTCCGGCAAATAACCGATGCTGGGACGATTCGCCAAAATCGGAACACCCTCCCAAAGCACTTCGCCGGCATCGTAATCTACCAAGCCTAGAATCGAACGGATCGTTGTGGTCTTACCGGCTCCATTGCCTCCCAGAAGTCCAAATGCTTTACCTGAATTCGCTTTAAGTGATATACCGTGCAAAACAGGCGTCTCTCCATATTTTTTTACTAGTTGCTTCACTTCAAGTGTCATAATTTACCCGCCTTTCTTCATCGTTTATAGTAATTTTTTGTTTTCTTATACAGCCTTGTTCATTTTGATAATAAATTTGGTTCCATGGTAGAGCAGTACGCAAGCAATAGCTGCTGTGATTAAAAAGCTCACCCCGCCAAGGAATGAATAAAGTCGCTGCTGAATACTGTACAGGCCCCAACCCCAGAAGAAAGGTGCAAAAATGACTGCTGCGAAGCCATAGGTCAGTAATATACTTTGTTCTTTCCAGCTGGTTGACGTACTTCCATGAACTGTAGTTGATTCTTTACTCTGGCGATTTCTTTTCCATGGTGTAATGAGCTTAAAAAAGGCATGAAACGCTTTGGTACGGAGATTCACGATTCCAAGTCCGTGACTCAACATCCAATATCCGTCAAGCTTCACTAGCGGAAGCATATTGATTATGCTCAGCCCCAGATTTGCCATCCCATAAAAGAAGAGCACCGGAATATGCATTTGAAAGCTGGCTAATGTGTAATAGATCACTAGTGCTATCGAGGTCATAATCCACTGACTGTATATTCCTGCAAATAATACGGCTAATTTATGGCTCTTCTTTTTAAATTTGTAGGTATCGCTCACATCACAGAACATCGCAGGACTTAAGTAGAAAAGCATTGCTCCCATCTGCTTAACACGACCGCCATAGTGTTTACACACCATTCCATGGGCGATTTCATGCACAACTGTCGTCATAAGCAGCATGATATAAATTGTGATATAGCTTCCAATGCCAAGCTGATTAATCGATAAGGCTGTAAGAATTGTCTGGTCATTCACCAACAGCACTCCAGCAGATAAAATAAGGAAGGTATAGATTACAATTGCTATCGGATGGAGTAGTGTACGTATAACCGGCAGCATAGACGTTAGCCATTGATCCGGATTAATAGATAAAAACTTGATGGTAGTAATATCATCGATCTTCCAATTGAATTTCCACTTTTTCTCCTGCTCATCAGCTTGAATTGGACTACGATCCAGAAAGCCCCATTCACTGAACTTATCGAACAGGAATGCTCTTTCTACCTCAGTAAGGCTTCCTGTATATTGATCTTCCGCCGATTTCAAATCTTCCTCATTAGTTAATAATTGAAGGAATTCGACCTCACGCGTTCCTAATTTGACGTATTTTTGATTAGCTATATGTTGAACTAAGAAATAGTTGTTTTCGATCTCATGAATTTCTAAATGATTTGCCAGCTCCATTGGATATTCACCTCAATGCTTTCCCGATATATTTTGATGTGAGTTCTCTCTCCCATTTGCAGCGTTATTGCTGATCAAACAGGAGAGAGAACTCAAGCATTCAATGAGTTAATACTAAGTTAATGCGATAACTGCAATAACACCGCCAGCGATAGTAACGCCTACTGCAACGCCTTCTACAAAGTCTCTTCCACTACCTGGTGCTGCTACATCCTCCAAAAGCTCCATTTGCAAATTGAGATTGTTGTTCATAGTAATCTTCTCCTTTTAATTGGTTTTTTGGTTGGAACGATTCATGTATTTTGTTATGATGGCTGGACTTCAAATTTCACAGAGCTGATTCTTAGGTAAGAACTACTACGGCCGCGCCTACAGTAATTGCAATACCTACGCCTACTCCTGCCAAAAACGCGCCGTCTCCAGGTGCTGTTACAGATTCCATTTCCTCGAATTGCAATGCCAATGCTTGATTTGTCATTTTAAATTCCTCCATTTAATTAGTTTTTGGGTTATATTTATTTGTTGAATCTTTGTTGAATCATTTAAAAGAATAGGTTCATATTGATGAATGCATTTATTAAGTCAAAGCTACTCCGATCGCAACGCCTGCGCCTACTCCTGCAGCTACGCCTACTGCTACATCCCACCAGCTTGGAGCTGCTACAGCCTCCATTTCTTCGAATTGCAAGGACAGATTCTTTTCCATTTAGTTCACCTCCTTATTCAGAAATTTGAAATTTTTACGTACTCAGTTGATTAAGAATTATGTCAAGGCTACTCCGATACCGATACCTACGCCTACTCCTGCAGCCACACCTACAGCTACATCCCACCAGCCTGGAGCTGCTACAGCCTCCATTTCTTCGAGTTGCAAGGACAGATTCTTTTGCATTTAGCTCACCTCCTTCATTACAAATTTATAAAGCCATATATCAGGGATTGCAGGATGTACTATTGAACTAATACTTACAGAAAAATGATAGGGATGATTGGCAGAATCGGATAAATAATCGGGAACAGTTTAATCACGCTACTCACCTCCTTACAAAGGATTTTTGTTATTTATTCTTGATAGTCCAGCTTGTAAGTTATTGTATATAGTTACAACGCGGCCTAAAGTATAAGGCCAGTCGTGTAATCCCGGCTTCCAGCCATTCGGGAACCAAATGGGCCTGAGCTTCATTCAGCTTGCAGGAGAGATCATGTTTCATCCATAATCACCTCCCTTCAAGCACCTTCTTAATAATTTGCACCATCTTCTTCACCTCATGCTCTTGAATGATGAATGGTGGGAATAGGTGAAATCCAGTCGTTAATTCCGGTGTGTTGAAAGGGTAGACAATAAGTCCTCTGCGCTTCAATTTACCTACAATATCGGTAAGTCTTTCAGGCGGGAGACATGCTTCCGTTCCCCGGTCTGCGGTAAGAGCCACTCCTACCATCAATCCTCTTCCACGCACCTCTTGGAATATCGGATTATTCTCAAGAGCCTGCTCCAGAGCACTGCGAAGCTGATACCCTCTCTCCTCTATCGATTCAAGCATTCCCGGCTGCTCCAACGCCTCAACCGTCGCTATTCCGGCTGCACAGGCGATCGGATTTCCATTTTGCGTGGATAGATGCTCTATATGTGAACCGGCCGCAGCAAAGGCCTGATGAATCGAATCGCTGAATAATGTTGCTCCTAGCGGCAAATATCCACTGTTGATCCCTTTGGACAGGCACAAAATATCAGGAACTACTCCGCTATGTTCGAAAGCAAACATTTTACCCGTACGCCCCATGCCCGTGGCCACCTCATCAAAAGCCAACAGCACATCATGCTTCAGGCACAATTCCTTTACCCTGTGAAGATAACGGTCAGGCATCGGTATAATTCCACCGGAACCAATAATCGGCTCCAGTATAATTCCGGCAATTGTTCTGCCCCTCTGTTCAAAAAGCTGCTCCAGCTCATGAATTTTCAGATCGAGACAAGCCTCTGATATATGTCCTGGAGTACAGTGGCCGCATACCGGCACCGGATGGAAATAGAATCCGGAAACCTTCGGTCCGTAGCTTTCCGAAATTTCCTGATCAATTCCGCTTGCACTCATAGACCCGTAATAGCTGCCATGATATGACTTATCCATAACTACAATTAAGTTTTTATCCGGCTGATTGCGAAGATTATAGTATTTGCGTATCAGCTTGATAGCCAGCTCCACCGATTCAGAGCCTGTGCAGGTATAGGCCACCTTTGATAAATGCTCCGGTGTAATGCGCAGCAGTGTTTCGGCAAACCTTAGTGTTGTCGGATTGCTCTGATCAACAGGATTGACATACGGCATTGCATCAAGCTGATCAATAATCGCTTGCCGAATACCCGGATGACGATAGCCAAGCGAAATATTCCATAGACCGCTGATTCCGTCCATATAGGTTCTTCCATTCGTATCTTGCACATAGATTCCATCTCCGACAGCAAGCGGAGTGAGCTCCTCTCCGAGCCGGACATCCTTGAGTGGATGAACCATCGGATAATTAGCTGTTGTGGTTAACATAGGCAATAACCTCCTCTCATACAGTCCTTGCCGGTATTTTCAAACAGCCTTCTCTTGCAAACATCTCTATGGCTTGTGATACCGACTTAGCAGCATATTCTTTTTCAACCTGATATTTCTCTGCAATGTAAGCCTCCAGCTTCTGCTCATCCGCTCCAGTCATTAATCCTTCCAAAATAAGAGCCATCAGTTCATTAAGCTTCAAAATTTTCTGGCTTGCTGCATGAAACAGCAGGGGTTCCTCTCGAACAAAGAAGAGAAATACTGTTTCATTCACTGAAGAGCTGTTATTTATTTCACTAAGCTTCGGCCATCTGTGAGTGCATGTCGGCAATGATACCTTTATATCCTGGATACCGATTCCGTTCAGCGCTTGCGTGTATTTCCTCAAGCCCTTGAATAATTGCACCATCTGCATATAACGATGCAGCATGCCGTGCTTTTTACGCAGGCTGCAATACTGCTGACGATTCATATAGCTTGGTAAAAAGCTGCATTTAGAGCATGATTCTTTAATTTCGCATGTTCTGCAGCCTCTAAGTATTTGCTCTTGATCGCTCATGATAGATACCTGCGTCAACAAGCTGTCGAGTGAATCGTAAATGTCACCAATTGCTGAGCAGCCACGGCACGAGGATACCTGATCCTGACTATCAACGAACAGCCTTGGTAGCTCTTTTGCCTTGCAATAATGGGCGCTCGACCAACGGCAGCTGTCAATCAAGTAAGATTGAATTTCAAAGCCATGACGAAATCTGCCATTCCGACTGAACTGCTCCACATCCTGCAAAAATAAATCCAGGTCATCCTCTGATGAAATTTCCAAAAATTGAAACTCAACCTCATCACCGTCAGGCTCTAACTGTCTTGCCTTCAAATAGTTCATGCTTCGTACTTGCATCGGCTTCATTTGGAGAAAATCATTCATTTGCAGCTCATATTCGTACTCATCGCGGCGAACAATCTGATGCGCGTTAGATAAGTAGTATTCTTCCTGCTCGGCCGTCTGAACAAGCTGATCAAATACATCATTTTTTCGTTTCCATACTCCATCCCGATCAGCGTATATTTTTTCGTAGTTTTCCTCCCTATTAACTTGGTTATATTCAAATAAGAGTGCGCTGTTTACTCCCGAATACTCCCCTAGTCGATGTACAGATGAAGTATTCCAGGTTCCCTCTGTGTACCCGATATGCTTTACACTGCCACCAATCGACTGACCGGGATAATTTCCTGTCATGTATGCGACATATCCATTGGTTAGTGCGGGCTGAAGCTCATTTGTCGTATGCCTTATTAAGTATTCAGCAATCGGTTCCGGTAAGTATATTCTGTCTCGCTCTTGCTCCAGCAAATGAGTATCAACTTTTACACTATTCGGGTGTATAACTGCTTCCGTAGTCCAAGCAGCTAATAATTCAGCGGTATGCTTCGCATCTATGGCAGAAATCTTATTTGCAGAGTCTACAAGAGCTACTGATATCGCCGCTCTCTCATTTGAAGTCTTGAAATTTCTAAGAGAACCAACTAATGATATTCCCTCTTTAGCTTGTTCCTCTGTCATTAACAACGGAATTCTGACCTCAATTTGTGTTATTCCAGATTGCTGAAGTTGATTCAGTATTTCCTCCTGCACCATCCATTCAAGCGGCACCTCCAGCTTGTAGCTGACTCTATCCTTGCTTTCCTTCAGGACCTCCAAAATTCCGTCCCTTGTTGTTTTATTACTGATATGCTGGAATCCTTCTATATGAAGTCTGGCTTCTACTACTCTGGAGGCTGAATGAATTGCCAGCTCCAAATCCCGTGTGAATCTCTTGGATGAATGGTTCCGCAGCCCATTTGATAAATTATGCTGACCTAAACGATCCGCACATTTGATTGTTAATATCGGGGTCTGCCTCGCTTGAGCTGCTTCCTCCCAAATTCCGCTAAATTGATCAAGCTCGTTATTCTCTTGTGCAGATTCATTGCTCTCATATAATAAAGGTGAATGCGATTCGGCTGAGTGCTCAATCTGGTTTCTACTAATGAAACCTGCAATTATGCCCCATTCATCTGGCTCTGTATTTGACAAGGTAAATAACGTTGCTTCCGGTTCCCATTTGACTATACCATCCACTAGCGTCTGCTCCATCAGCTGCTCTCCTCGTATGGAAGCATATTCTCCAAACCATACGATTTGATTGCAATCATCCAGCTCCTTCAATACTGCCGTTAATCTATCACATAAATGGAAGTTCGCAGCCGTTACATAAAATGCAATTCGTTCATTTCCCATCGCGATCATATCTTCCGCTGTTTCATATATATTGGATAGATTCTGTTCTACATATTGAGTAGCTGTTGTACCATTTTGCTTGAAGTACGCTCTTACATACCGGCAATCCAAATTGTCGCTTGCTGTAAATAATCTGGTTGGATGGTGTTCGAAGTAAGCTAGTGTGATTCCATTTCCGAATGATAGTGTAAGCAATTCCTCATCTCCTTTTTCTATGAGTTGATCTTCGCTTGCTTAGCTGATTACTTCATTATGTAGTGGCTTTAAGCCGTCACTCTTTTTGTGTGATGTCTTCATTTCTTGTTCATCTTGTTCATCTTGTTGTCTTTTCATTCTTGTTGCTTTTCATTCTTATTGCCTCATGTTTTCTTGTTCTCTTTTGATTTGTTTTATCTTCTCGTTTGTTTTTGTCACTTGTTGCTTCCCTTGATCTAATAATAAGCCATATTTTCCATTTTTACACCGAAAACCCATTTTCGTTTTACCACAATCAAATTGCGTCTTTTCCCCGCAACAGCACCGCAAATTCTGCTCCTTCATCCCCGCAGCAACAGCTTGTGGTGTCCGAAAGCAGACCGTAACGCTGTCCCTATGGATAACAAAAAAAGCCGCACATAGATACTCATTTGCTTAAGTATCCTTGCACAGCTTAGACTGTAACTCCGCTCTTTATTTTACATTTACAACCTCAACAACGGTATCCACATCAGCTTCATAATCCACGCCTTCAGTCTCAAAGCCAAACAGTTGGAAAAACTCGCGATGGAAGCCTTGAAGATCAGTCAGCTCATAAACATTATCCGTACACAGCTTATCCCAAATGTCAGCTACTTCAGCCTGGACATCCTCGCGCATTTCCAAATCATCAATTCGAATACGCCCTACTGTATCAACGGGTATGTCGCCTTCAATATATAACCGTTCTGCAAAAAGACGATGCATCTGCTCGATTGTTCCTTCATGGATGCCTTTTTCTTTCATTACCTTATACAATGCCGACATATATAATGGCACGATCGGAATTGCAGAACTGGATTGGGTCACTAGCGCTTTACTTACAACTACATAAGCATGACCACCTTCCGGCGACAATTGCTTGTCCAACTCTTTTGCAGTTGCTTCGAGATGGTCTTTCGCCCTACCAATTGTCCCTTCCCGGTAGATCCGTTCGGTTAATTGTGGGCCGATATAAGAGAACGCCACAGTAATCGCATTTTTTGATAGTGCATCGGCCTGACGAAGCGTATCAATCCATTCCTGCCAGTCTTCACCACCCATAACAGCCACCGTCTCTGCAATCTCTTGTTCATTAGCTGGCTCCAACGTAACCATGCTGATGTCTCCTGTATGAAAGTTGACCGTTTTATTACTGTACGAATCTCCGATTGGCTTCAGCACCGAGTTAAAGGTCTGACCTGTCGTGGCATCAATCTTACGAGCGGTTGCTACGCTATAGACCACCAGATCGACCTGCCCCAATTCTTTGGAGATCAGCTCTGCTGTTTTCAACTTAGTCTCCTTTGCAAAGGCATCTCCCGTTACACTAAAAGATCTCAGTCCTGCTGCTTGAGCTGCTTGCTCAAAGGCAGCCGAGTTATACCAGCCCGCAGACGCTGTTCTCGTCCCGCTTGCTTGACTTGGACGATATACACCGACCGTATTAGCACCCGATCCAATTGCAGCTGCAATTCTTGCAGCCAGGCCATAGCCCGTGGATGCCCCGATCACAAGCACATTTTTGGGTCCCTTGCTTAATGGACGAGCCTTAATATATTCAATTTGCTGCTGTACCTGCTTAGCACATCCTTCCGGATGAGAGGTCGTACAAATAAAACCACGTGTTCTTGGCTTAATAATCATGTAAACAAATCTGTCCCTTCCCTGAACAATTGCACATTACTAAATGTAGAATAGCACTACATAGCTGGATGCAATTCTTTTTCTTTTATTTTAACTAAAATTTTCATAATAACAAAGTACCCTACTATATTATCAGTTGCACCATCATGAGTCACGCGATTACTTGAAGGTTTACTTAAAAAGCATTGTGCGTGATACAACGTCAAAAGGTGACTGTCTGTAATAAAATATTTCTCCTCCCTTTCCCAGTGGCACATGCAGGTGAAAAAAAAACGGAGCTATGCTACAATACTGAAATTGTATGTAAATTCGTTTAGAAGGAGATTTATAACGCCATGTTAATCATAGGTATCGCTGGAGGAACCGGCTCAGGTAAGACAACCGTCGCCCGTTCCGTCATCGACCAGCTTTCAACCGATAAAGTCACGTTCATCTCACAGGATAATTATTATAAAGATCAAACTCACCTCAGCATGACAGAACGCGAAAAAATGAACTACGACCATCCCTTCGCCTTCGACAACGAACTGCTGGTGGAGCACCTTAACCTACTTAAAGCTGGACAAACCGCCTGCGCACCAGTCTATGATTTCACCATCAATACCCGTTCCGCCAATAAGACAACCGAGCTGCTGCCGAATCAAATTATTATTGTTGAAGGGTTATTTGTTCTTTATGACGAAAAACTTCGAGAGCTTCTTGATATAAAAGTGTTTGTAGACACTGATTCAGATGTTCGCATTCTTCGACGTGTTTTACGGGATATAGAGGAACGCGGTCGTTCGATTCACTCCATCTATCAGCAGTATCTTGCCACCGTCAAACCAATGCATGAATCATTCATCGAACCGTCCAAAAAATACGCCGACCTTATCATCCCCGAAGGCGGGCATAACGAAGTAGGCATTCAAATGCTAGCGGTTCTGACCGAAAAGCATCTAACAAGCAGTTATAAAGCTTGAATATCGGTATGAATATCGGTATAGCTCTGTTTGAGCAGGATTAGCGTTCTAGTGTGATCGCAATTTACTTTTTATAAGTAGGTTAGGGATAAATTAACGGCATTAATACTATTAATTAGCCAGATTTAATAATAATGGGATTTTTACCATTAATCAGTCCAATTTTCGGTAGTTTATTCTAAATAATTGGATTTTTACCACTATTTAAGCTGATTTTGATTGATTTGTCTGAATTAATGGTATTATTCCCGTTAATCGTATCATTTGGTACTCTTAAAGAAAATTTAACGGGAGAAATCCCACTATT
>RCUU01000175.1_pt1 | contig 37271 bp, 28 predicted proteins | sample 2166211 | NCBI WGS metagenome assembly RCUU01 (sample SAMN09932620, study PRJNA488358) | compost metagenome | feature: garden; material: soil; isolation source: compost soil in phenylacetic acid-enriched culture | place: Germany: Experimental Botanical Garden Goettingen | collected 2016-01-27
GGGTAAACCTGCTTACCGCAAAAAAAGCCGGAACTTCCTGCAGCCGATTATCGGCGCGATTCTGGAGCAGCGGAGCATTCGGGCGATCTATCATTCCCAATCCCGGAATGCCCTCACACAGCGAGAGATTGATCCGTATTACTTGATTCCGCGGGATCAGCGTTTTTATCTGATCGGGTACTGCCACCTGAAGCAGGCAATCCGGACGTTTCGCATCAGCCGTTTTCAGGAGGTTGAGGTGACAGACCGGGGCTTTGACAAAGGTGATTTTAATATAAAAAAATACCTGAAAAATACCTGGTCCATCGACCGCGGCAGCAAAAACATTAAGTTCAGGGTGCGTTTTCATCCTGAGATCGCCCGTTACATTAAAGAAGAAGAGCTATTCGTACATCCCTGGATGAGCGATGAGCCGGATGGCAGCCTGCTGTTTGAGGTGACCGTCAATAATGAGAAGGAATTCACCAAATGGATTCTGCAATATGGACCGAACGCGGAAATTCTGGAGCCGGCCTGGGCCAGAGAAGGGCTGAAGGTCCAGCTGGAGCAGTGGATGGGCCTTTATCAAAGGTAAGCAGCTCCGATTACAGCATTCTTGGCGGGTATTCATCTTAAAAAATAACCCCCGGTCATAAGGCCGGGGGTTACTCGGGCTAAGTGCGCAGAGATTAATTGTCCTGGGGTACAGTCAATCCCAAACCGGCGGCTACACGCTGGCCGAATTCGGGATCTGCCTTGTAGAAATGGCCGATCTGGCGAAGCTTAATCTCGTCTTTCTCGACGGGGGTCATCGCACCAACGATATTGCGGACGAGGCGGGCACGTTCCTCTTCGCTCAGCAGCCGGTAGAGATCACCGGGCTGGGTGTAGTGGTCATCATGGTTATAGGATACACTGTCGGCCTGCCCGGAGACCTCAAAAGCTGCCGGCTTGTGCGCTGGCGACTCCGCCGCTCCGCCGAAGCTGTTCGGCTCGTAGTAGACGGAACCGCCGCCGTTGTTGCCGTGGATCATCGCACCATCGCGCTGGTTGTTGTTAACCTCAGCAATAGGCCGGTTAATCGGCAACTGGTTGTGATTCGCGCCTACGCGGTAGCGGTGGGCATCACCATAGGCGAACAGGCGTCCCTGCAGCATTTTATCGGGAGAAGCTTCAATTCCGGGAACAAAGGAGCCAGGAGAAAATGTAGCCTGCTCCACCTCCGCGAAATAATTCTCGGGATTGCGGTCCAGTACCATGCGGCCTACTTCAATGAGCGGATAATCCTTTTGCGACCATACTTTGGTTACATCGAAGGGGTCGAAACGGTACGTATCGGCATCTTCAACAGGCATAATCTGCACATGCAGTCTCCAGGCAGGGAAATCTCCTGTATCGATCGCATTGAACAAATCTTCGGTGTGATAATCCGGGTTCTCTCCGGCAAGTTGTGCGGCAAGCTGCACATCGAGGTTCTTTACACCCTGCTCTGTTTTGAAATGGTATTTGACCCACACGGCAGCACCCTCGGCATTCACCCATTTGAACGTATGGCTCCCAAAGCCGTGCATATGGCGGAGTGTGGCTGGTATGCCGCGGTCAGACATCAGAATCGTCACTTGATGCAGCGACTCCGGCGAAAGAGACCAGAAATCCCAGACGGCATTAGGGTTTTTCAGATGGGTCTGCGGGTGGCGTTTCTGGGTATGGATAAAGTCCGGGAATTTGATCGCATCACGGATGAAAAAGACAGGTGTATTGTTGCCTACCAAATCGTAGTTGCCTTCCTCGGTATAAAATTTCACGGCGAATCCGCGTGGATCGCGTACGGTATCGGAAGACCCCAGCTCTCCGGCTACGGTAGAGAAACGGATGAACATCGGCGTGCGTTTGCCCACCTCCGACAGGAAAGCTGCTTTGGTATATTTGGACAGGTCCTGTGTGACTTCGAAATAACCATGGGCTCCGGCACCTTTGGCATGAACCACGCGCTCGGGCACACGCTCACGGTTGAAATGCGCCAATTTTTCTAATAAATGAACATCCTGCAGCAGCGTGGGTCCACGGGAACCGGCAGTCATAGAGTTCTGATTATCGCCTACTGGTGCTCCCCAGCTTGTTGTAAGTTTGTTCTGGTTGTCATTCATGATTACCATCACCTCTTGTTAGGATTTGATTTTAGAATAAGTATAAATATTATATTATCAAAAAAATTTAAAATATCAATATTTATTTAGAATTATTTTAAATAAGTTTGGAAAACCCGACTTTTTTTCTGTTGTGCTCAGGCTTAAGGATGGACGATAATAAAGCTGTTGGAGTTATGTGGAAGCTCATGCAGTTAGGAGGAGACAACATGCTGGATCGGCTGGTTAGACTGCCGTTCACACCGACTGAGGAGGAACGCAGAGAGCTGCGCAAGCTTACGCTAAGCGAGAATATTTCCAGAGGCAAGCTGTTTGCCAGAATCATTATAGGCATTGAATCGGCTTTGGCAGTGATTGATCTGGCGGCATCCATCATCAAGGTACATGATAGCTTTCATTTCAGCTTTTATTTTATTATGTATGTCTTCATGGTCGGATTGAATGTGGCTTTTCTGCTTGGAGCCGCCGCCTATGAAAGAGATGCCAAGCTGGCGGAGGGCAGTTATCGGCTGTATGAGCAGCTGTTCACGGTATATGCATATACTTTTGTGGTCTGGGGCACTGTTGTCACGTTGTCGGATCAGCGGCTTTACGGGCAAGTAATGGCTTTTGTTATAAACCTGGTGAGTATTTCGGTCATTTTTTATTTCAACAACAGGATGGTGCTGCGGCTGTATGCAGTCTCCGGAGGACTGCTGTATATCGGGCTTCCTTTTTTTCAGCTGTCTTCGAATGTGCTGATCGGCCACTACATCAACCTGACGTTGTTCCTCTTCTTCACCTGGGTGGCATCAAGAATTCTGTATGTTAACTTTTGCAGCAATTATTATAATGGAATTCTGCTGGGGAACAGCCACCGGAAGCTGGAGGAGCAAATTATCCGCAATGATAAGGTGCACCAGGAGCTGGCCCGGGCTAACAGGGAGCTGCAAAGGTTGTCGCTTATGGATGCGCTGACGGAAATTCCGAACCGGCGTGCCTTTGATCAAAGAATGCAGCAGCTGTTAAGCACAGGCCAAGAAGCGCATAGTCTGGTAGCCATACTTATGATTGACATCGATTATTTCAAGCCGTTCAACGACAACTACGGGCATGCTGAAGGGGACCGGATCCTCAAAGAGGTGGCACAGGTGATTCATGGGCAAATGAAGGGAGAACGGCAATTTGCAGCCCGGCTGGGGGGCGAGGAGTTCGTGGCAGCAGCTTTTGATACCGGAGTGGACGGGGCAATGGAGCTAAGTGAAAGAATTCGCGGGCTTATTCAGCAGATGGCTGTTCCTCACGAGTATTCCGAGGTCAGCTCCTGTATCACGGTCAGCATTGGAGCAGCCGCAGGTGAAGCTGCGAATCCGGAGGAGATTGCGCGGCTTATGGAACTCGCTGATCAGGGGCTGTATATGGCGAAAACCAGCGGACGCAACAGAGTGTCCAGTGCCAGCAGCACATAAAAAAAGTCCCGCCTGCAGCGGCAGAAGCTGCGGACGGGACTTTTGCCCAAAAGATTAGCCTGGGATGTACATCCGGTTATAATATTCTTCCAGCATCCGTTTGCTCGCGAATTCGGTACCGGTGGTTTCGATGCTCTTATGCATCATCTGTACCCATTTATCCTTATCCTCGTAAAAGGTTGGGAGTACGCGGTTCAGGAGAGTGTCGTACAGGGCATCGCTGTCATGCTGATCCAGCTCAGTGAAATCTGTCGTCTCGAAGCCGTCGCCGATCTGCCAGCCGTTCTCACCGTCGATGCAGGCCTCCGGCCACCAGCCGTCCAGAATGGAACAGTTCAGGACGCCGTTCATGGCAGCCTTCATGCCGGAGGTGCCGCTGGCTTCCAGCGGACGGCGCGGATTGTTGAGCCAAATGTCAGAGCCGCGCGTCAGCATTCTACCTATGGTCATATCATAATTTTCGAGGAATACCACGCTCTTCGGATATTTCTTCATCATCGCCACGAGGTTGCTGACGATTTTTTTGCCGTTGTCATCCAGGGGATGGGCTTTGCCGGAGAACACGATTTGAATGCGCCCGCTCTCCAGATAAGGCTCGATAATCTCCGGCTGGGAGAAAATCAGGTCGCTGCGTTTATACGGTGCAGCCCGGCGGGAGAAGCCGATGAGCAGGTTGTCCGCATTCAGCGAGATGCCGGAGCGTTCTTCAATGAAGCTGATCAGCTCGCCTTTGATCTCCTTGTGCACAGCCCACAGGTCGCCGCCTTGCTCAAAAGCGCGGGTCATCCGTTCATCCACCCAGGTTGGGGTATGAATGGCATTGGTGATGCCGATGATTTCCGATCTGCCGGCGACTTCCTTCCACATTTTATTAGCGGTATCGGCATGGAGCTGGGCCACAGCATTGGAAATACGGGACAGGCGCAGACCAGCCACCGTCATATTGAACGGATCGCCGCCGATACGCTCCATCTGGTCACGGGTCAAGCCGTTAAAAGCGCCCATATACTCCAGACGGTCCAACGGGTGCGTCTCATTGCCTTCCTTGATAGGTGTATGTGTAGTGAACACAACCTCTTTCCGGGTAGCTTTCCAGGCTTCTTCAAAGGTGCTGCCGCCGGACATTTTTTCGCGGATCAGCTCGATGGCCGCCAGGGCCGCATGGCCTTCGTTGAAATGGTAGACGTCGATCGGAATCTGCAGCGCACGCATGGCTTTTACCCCGCCAATCCCGAGTACAATCTCCTGCGCAATCCGCTCTTCCCCGAACCAGCCGTACAGCTGGCCTGTAATCCAGGCATCACCATTCTCGGGAATATCCGTATCGAGCAGATACAGGGGATTGTTGCCGAAATGGCCGGTTTTCCATACTTTACAGACCACATCGATTTTGCGGACCCTTACGGTAACCTTCACTCCGGTGTCCTCAAGGAAATCATAGACATAATTGTGGTAGGAGTCGTAAGGATTGCCGTTTGCGTCAATTTTCTGGTCCGTGTAGCCCTGCTTCCATTTCAGCCCGATGGGGATGATTGGAGCGTTGATATCCTTGGCACCCTTAATGTAGTCTCCGGCCAGAATGCCCAGGCCACCGGCGTACATTTTGAAGTCGGAATGCAGTCCGTACTCCATGCTGAAATAAGCTACTGACGGTAATTGGTTCTCGTTCACTTGATAAGCCTCCTAAATACGAATTAGAGTGAAAACTGGCATTACTGCAGGCTTGATCTAAGGTGCAAACGTTTGCTCAAATGAGTGTGAACTTCCCTGGAAGCGATTGCACACCTATTCTAGCACATTTACAGCAAAAAAGCATATCGAACTTTGAAAAACCGGATGGACCTGATAATAAGTGTATTTCATAAGGCTTGGAGGCCTCCATGAAGAGTAGGTCCCTTAGGCTAGTACCAGGGATGCGTTGCAATCTACAGCCCGAGCTGATTATCCTAAAAATGCTGTTTTCCTAAAAAAGCTGAAGCCGGCTGCCGAAATAGATGATGAAACATATCACACCACAGGGGGAACCGAACACATGAAAAAAATCCTCAGTATCCTTGCAAGCTGCTGTTTGGCCATCAGCGTAATGTCCGGAGCGGCATTGGCAAAATCCGAAAACAGTAACGGAAAAGGCGAAAACAATGGCAAAGGCAAATCAGAGGCTGCAACTGAAGCTGCAGCAGGAGTGCCTGCTAGCGCTAGTGCATTAACGGCAGCAAACAAGGACAAGGACAAAGAGAAAGACAAAGAAAAAAGCAAAGAAATGGAGAAGGAAAGTGTTACTACTGTAACATATGCTACATATGGAGATAAAGGCCACAATGGATATAAGGGACTTCTGCATGCAATCGAAAATGTGAAGGATAAGCCGGCAGGAGCAGTTATCGCCGACCTTTTGTTAACCCGGTACAACACTGAACTGACACCGGAAATGAAGGCTGAGCTTGAAGCCATTAAAGACAAGGATGCCGCGTTGACGGCGCTTGCGGACATGCTGAGCCAAAAGGGCAGCGTAACCGATGCGGTGTACGTACAAAAAGAAGCGATTATGGCCAATGTGAAGAATCTGAATTCTTATAAAAAGCTTGGCAAGCTGTATGCGCAAACCGGAAAAAAAGGGGTCAAGCTGTACATTAACGGTGAAGAGTCCAACCCAGGTGTGGCTCCCATTCTTACAGGGGGAAGCACATTAGTACCGTTCAAAGCCATCGCTGAGGCCCTGCAGGCCGAGGTGGTCTGGAACGGGCAGGAGCGCTCTGTTACCATGACCCGGGAAGGGACTACAGTGAAGCTGTTTATTGATAAAAAGACTGCCTATGTCAACGGCCAGGCTGTTAGTCTTCAGGTGGCGCCGGCCATCGTAAAAGGCAATACGGTGGTACCTGCCCGTTTTGTCAGCGAAGCTTTGAAAGCTACGGTGAAGTGGGAGCCGGAATCCCAATCCGTAGTTATCTACGAAGAGTAGGCTGTCGGGCAGCCCAGGGGATGCAGTAATCCTTGTATAGCCGCTAAATAGCTATACCTTCAGGATAAGGCACGGCAATTACTGCCGTGTCTTTTTAGTGTATTTTTAGCAGGCGAGGATGCAGTGGTCCATAGGGGGTAGACAGTTTCTGCACGCTAAAGGGGAATGGGGGTTTGATAAACCTTAGTCATCCCTAGTAAGATAGAGAGTAACAAGTTAGGATGGTGAAAAGATTGAGTATAGTGATAATCGGAAGCCTGAATATGGATATGGTGGTGCGCACAAGCCGGGCTCCCAATGCCGGAGAGACATTGTTCGGACAGAGCTTTGCGTTGTCTCCAGGCGGAAAAGGCGCGAATCAGGCTGCAGCTGCAGCCCGTCTCGGCGCAGATGTGAGAATGATCGGGAGAGTGGGCAGGGATACCTTCGGCAGTGAACTGCTTGAAGTCATGCGCAAGGAGCAGATCCATACCGAGCATATAGGACAAAGTGAGGCACAGACTACAGGTGTTGCCTCTATTGTTGTGGACGGAGAAGGGGAGAACCGGATTATCGTTGTGCCTGGGGCGAATCTCGAAATGGGACCAGCGGATATTGCAGCACTGGGGCCGGTAATCAGCCAAGCGGAAATAGTGGTTATGCAGCTTGAGACGGATCTCGCGATGTGTGCACATGCTGCCGCTATGGCACATAGAGATGGTATTCCCGTGATCCTGAACCCTGCCCCGGCCAGGGAGCTTGACGATGAATTTCTGCAGCATGTAACCTACCTGACCCCGAATGAAACCGAAGCAGGAATCCTGGCGGGAATGGCCGTGAACAACATCGATGATGCGGAGCAGGCGGCGCGTATTTTATTGCAAAAAGGGGTACAGAACATTATCGTCACCCTCGGCTCCAAAGGGGCGCTGATTGTGAATAATGAAGGAAGCCTGCATATCCCGGGATTTCCTGTACAAGCTGTGGATACGGTAGCTGCCGGGGATTCTTTTAACGGGGCACTGGCCTGGCAGCTTACCCAAGGCAAAACACTGGCCGAAGCAGCCAGATTTGCCAATGCTGTCGGGGCACTGGCTGTAGGCAAGCAAGGGGCAATTCCATCGCTGCCCTACCTGCCGGAGGTTGAGCAGTTCCTGCAGGACGCTGATGAACGGTAAAATGAACTTGGCTATATGCTGATACATAAGGAGCTGAAGAAATGAGCGGTACAGTGACCGTTAGAAATGTAACCCTCGGTGAAGGGATTCCCAAAATCTGCGTTCCGCTGGTCAGCGCTACGGCGGCAGAGCTGGTACAAGAGGCCCAAGCGCTGAAGGAGCTGGCTCCGGATCTGGTGGAATGGCGGAGTGACTTTTTTGCAGAGGTGGAGGATCTTTCGGCAGTCCGGGAAACGTTGGCCAAGATCTCCTCCGAACTGCCGGATATTCCGTTGATCTTCACGTTCCGCAGCGCCGAGGAAGGCGGAGAGCGGGCGATTACAGAGGAATATTATATCCGGCTCAATCAGTCAGCCGCAGAGAGCGGCCATGTGGATATTATCGATGTGGAGCTGTTCAATGAGGAGAACGTGGTCCGCGAACTGATTACTGCTGCGCATGCCTGCGGGGTATTCGTGATTGTCTCGAATCACGATTTCCACGGAACGCCGTCCCAGGAGGAAATCGTCTCCCGGCTGCGGCAGGCCCAGGCGCTTGGCGGGGATCTGCCGAAGATTGCCGTAATGCCCCAGCATGCGGGTGATGTGCTGACCCTGCTGGCTGCAACGAATACAATGCGGGAGCAATATGCGGACCGTCCGATCATTACGATGTCTATGGCAGGGGAGGGCGTGATCAGCCGCCTGGCCGGAGAAATCTTCGGCTCGGCGATGACTTTTGGTGCGGCACACAAGCCCTCGGCCCCGGGCCAGGTGGCTGTTGCCGAGCTCCGCAGTGTGCTTGAGCTGCTGCACCGGAGTCTGTAGGACTGCTGGATATATAGAACGTATCCTCAGGCCATAACAAACCAAAATGTGCATTCGGCTTCGGGGAATGATATGTATGCAGGCAGCTCCATCTGAGGGGGCTGCCTGTATTTTATATTTTCGCTGCAACGGACACCGAAGCCAAAACTTGGTTTAGCAAGCGGTTTGTCAGTCCTGCACAGTAATTTTTCGTTCTTTAAATACCTCCTTGGCTACAAAAGTCGCATTCAGCACTCGCGGAAATCCGGTGTAAGGCGCACAGTGCAGGATCGCTTCCACGATTTCTTTTGGAGAGAGGCCTACATTAAGGGCTGCATTGATGTGAACGGTAAGCTGGGGTTCACAGCCTCCGAGTGTCGTGAGCGAGGAAATAGTGATTAGTTGGCGCTGCTTCAAGTCCAGCCCTTCCCGGGTATAAATATCGCCAAAAGCAAATTCAATCACAAATTGGCCCAAATCGGGAGAGATGTCCTTTAGCGCTTCAATCACTTTTGCTCCGCCAGTGCCATCCACCTCCATTAGCTTTTCCCAACCGCGTTCGTAACGTTCTGTAGTCATAAGTTAACCTCCGCCTGATATGAATTTTGTACTCTATACTCAGGTTACAGCTTAGAGCTCGCTCTAATGCAACCTAAGAATTGGTGTGGTATGATTTCAGCATGGACAACTTACTTACAATTCAAGAAATGTCCCGCCTGACGGGATTGTCTGCACATACGCTGCGGTATTATGAGAAGGTAGGCATGCTGGAGGGAGTAGCGCGGAATGAACAGGGCTACCGTGCTTACTCAGAGGCGGATGTGTCATGGGTACAATTTCTGGTCGTTCTGCGGGAACTGGATATCCCGATCCGGGAAATGAAACGTTATTCGGATCTGCGCAGCCAAGGGCCATCTACCGTTCATGAGAGAAGGTTAATGCTGGAAGCCCATCAGAGCAGGACCCAGCAGCAGATGCGGAAGCTTGGCGAGAATCTTGAGAAGATTGCCGGCAAGATTCAGTACTATAAAGAAATGGAGGAAGAATCGGTTATCAAATGAAGCCTGCATAGCGAAAGAATCTAGATTTATTCTCGGTCGTTTCGGACACAGGAGATCTTATTTCTTGGAATCTTCCTGTTCCGCCATGGTTGCGGACAGAGAAGACGTTATTTGTCATCATTCCCACTCCTATGCATACTTTGAGCCGAAATAACGTCTCCTGAGTCCGCATTCCCCACAAAACAGAGGTTTTGAGACATATAACGGATCTGTAGTCCGCATCAGCAAAAGAGCAAGTAAGCCGCAGCCGGCAGGTGGCCTGAGGCTATCATATCAGCCATGAATCAGCGCTGGGACAGTTCTTCAATTTCCATAATCCGCTGATTTAAGCAGCAGTTTAGCTTAGACGCGAAACAGCGATTCTCCAATGATGGAGAACCGCTGCTTTGTTGACTCTTTTATGCTAACTAAATAGCAAGGGGTACTAAACCATAGGGCAGCCCCTATAAAGTGGATTAGCTCGGGTTGTAAGCTTAGTCCTGCTTTGTTCCGGTATATTCATGAACGGCATCTCTCAAAAACTTGGCTGTGCCCGGCCGGGTCTTGTCGTAGTAGGCGGTGAACCGCTCATCGTCGACATACATTTGCGCCACGCCCGCATGCGCTTCTTGGGTATAGGTGTCCCAGTAGAAGGTCAGCCACTGACGGTGCAGATCGGCGGCTTTTTGAGCCAGCACACTTGCCGGATCACCCTCCTCCATCGCCTGCTCCAGCACAGCGAACATCTCTGCCTCAAGCTGCTGAATGGCGGCGTGCTGCTCTTCCGTCATATTTTTCAGCTTGCGGTTGGACTTCTCTACGGCTTCATCGCCATACTTCTCCCGGATTTCCTGCCCATATTTCTGTTCATTATCGTCAATCAGCTTTTGCTTAAAACCTGCGAATTTCTCTTCATTGCTCATGGTTATTCTCCCTTCGGTTTGTGCCAGTGTCCGCTCGACATTCAAGATTAGCATATCCAATTGCTGTCTCCGCTGAAGCAGCTTCTCATGGTGTTCGCGCAGAGCCCGGGCGCCGTCAAAAGACGGTGCGGTTACAAGCTCCTTGATCCCTTCAAGGCTTAAGCCCAGCTCCCGGTAAAAGAGAATCTGCTGCAGCCGGTCCACCTCGGCCTGCCCATAGATACGGTATCCCGAGGAGTTGATTCTCGCCGGCTTGAGAATTCCAAACTCGTCATAATACCGCAGGGTTCGCGTGCTGACTCCCGCAAGTGCGCCCAGCTTCTGCACTGTATACTCCATATTCTTCTTCAGCCTCCGTCTTTATTCTCAGCGTGTATCCATGGATTGCTTCTCAACGTTGTTGCAAGCAGCTGCTTACAAAATCACTGTACACCTTTACGTAACGGCAATGTCAAACATTAATTTTCGGCAAGTAGAACCGGCTGCGTCATCCATAGAAGAGGCATTTGAACCAAAACAGCGGCATTCTCCCTAGTATGCCCACTAAGGAAACTGCCGCTGTCCAGTTACGGGTATGGAGTTGTGTTATTTCTTACCGAGCTGTGCCGCAAAATAGGCTTGGAGTTCCGCCAGCTTCCGGGGATCTGCCAAAGCGTCTTCTCCCGGAAAATAGTGCTCGGCCACCAGCTCCCAGGTGGGAACGATCTTTTGGGCGTTCATCGCTTTGATGGCGATCTTGACGGCTTTGCGTTCTCTGGCATTGGAGAAGGTGTCCACATAGTGCTGGGAACGCCCGAAGTCGAGATCGGGGAAGACGGCACGGAATATATCCGCAGTCATCTTGGCATCGTCCAGCGCGCGGTGTGCGGAGCCGGAAGGCTCCAGCCCGAACAGGGCCATTGCTCCTTCGACGCTGATGTCGTTGCTGAGGCCGCGGGCGCGCAGCACGCCTTTGAGCAGATCGAAATAGGTGGCGGCGAGCCAGTAGGCATCGTCCATTTTATGCATGCGGACATCCTGAATAATCCGTTTCATATCCTCGCCCCCCCAAGTCAGAAGCAGCACGCCGTCCGCGCTCTGATCCAGCCAGGCCCGGAAGGCGGTAATAACCTTGGGGAACCGGTCGGCCACGTCGATATCCTCTTGGGGAATGCCGGTTTTTTTCTTGATGAATGAATTCAGGGTAGAGAAGTATATAGGTTTGATCAAAGCCGAGAATTCATCCTTATATTGCAGCGAAGCATCTAACCGGACGGCTCCAATCTCAATGACCTCCATAGGGTGCTCGCTGGCAAATTTACGGCCGTTGAATTCGATGTCCAGAATAATATAATCCACAGGTGAGGCCTCCGTTTCAGTGACTGGCGCTAGGTTTTCCATAAAATGCGCCGACTATTCTATTTTAGCAAAAAAAACGCAAGAATGGGGGATCAGAGGGAAACTGACGGCAGTTCGCGAGGGAAACTGAATTTAAGCCTATACCTCCTATACCTAAAAAAAGAAGCCGCCCTGAAATCCAGGCGGCTTGCGCTCTTTAAAAGGCTTGCTTTCTTTATAAATCGAGGTCGGTTACGGCTCCCAGGGAGGCCGAGGAGACGAGGCGGGCATACTTAGCCAGTGCTCCGGAACGGAATTTGAGAGGAGGCATACGCCAGGCTGCAGCCCGTTCGGCCAGCACCTCCGGAGATACGGCGAAATTAATTTCCTGCGTTTCGCTGTCGATTGTGATGAGATCGCCTTCCTGCAGCAGGGCGATCGGTCCGCCGACCTGAGCCTCCGGAGCGATATGTCCGACAACAAACCCATGCGAGCCGCCGGAGAATCTGCCGTCTGTTAGCAGCGCGACGTCACTGCCAAGGCCCTTGCCGACAATCAGGGCTGTAACGGACAGCATTTCCGGCATTCCGGGTCCGCCCTTCGGTCCGCAATAACGGATGACCACCACATCCCCTTTACGAATTTCATTGTTCACAATAGCCGCAGTAGCTTCTTCTTCGCTGTTATATACACGGGCCGGGCCTGTAAAGGCCAGCTTCTTGAGCCCGGACATTTTGGCAACTGCGCCTTCAGGAGCAAGGTTCCCTTTGAGCAGTACCAGCGGGCCGCTTGACTTCAGCGGCCGGTCGAACGGACGTATTACATCCTGGTCAGGAGACAACGGCTGAACGTGGGCAAGGTTCTCAGCCACTGTTTTTCCCGTAACCGTTAAGCAGTCTCCGTGGAGGAACCCACGGTCAAGCAGCATCTTCATAACGGCTGGCACACCGCCAATATCGTTCAAATCCTGCATCATATAGCGGCCGCTCGGCTTCAGGTCCGCCAGATGGGGCACCTTTTTGCGGATACGCTCGAAATCATCGACCGTTAATTCTACTCCCACAGAATGGGCAATCGCCAGGAGATGGAGGAAAGCGTTGGTAGAGCCGCCCAGGACCATGACAAGCGTGATCGCATTCTCGAAGGCCTCTCTGGTCATGATATCGCGGGGATACAGCTCTTTCTTCAGCAGCTCAACTACCGCTTTGCCCGCTTCTACACACTCTGCCGACTTGTCTGCAGCAATAGCCGAGGTAGAGGAGGAGCCGGGCAGGCTCATGCCAAGCGCTTCAGCTGCGGAGGCCATAGTATTGGCCGTGTACATCCCGCCGCAGGAACCGGCTCCTGGACAGACATGGCATTCAATCTGGTGCAGCTCCTCTTCGCTCATTTTTCCGTCATGATATTTCCCGACAGCTTCAAAGGCCGTAACTATATTAACGTCCTCTCCGTTCAGTTTGCCGGGCTGGATAGTTCCGCCATAGACATAGACAGCAGGCAGGTTCATCCGGCCGATAGCCATCAGGCAGGCGGGGGTATTCTTGTCACAGCCTCCGATAGCGACCAGTCCGTCAAAACGTTCGGCACCCACTACGATTTCAATCGAATCGGCGATGATCTCCCGGCTGGGCAGCGAGAACAGCATGCCTTCATGACCCATGGCAATGCCATCGGATACCGTGATGGTATTGAAGATCAGCGGGGCGCCGCCGCCTTCCTTCACCCCCCGTTTCGTAGCTTTTGCCAATTCATCAATATGAATATTGCAGGGAGTAACCTCGCTCCAGGTGCTGGCGACCCCGATCATCGGCTTCTGGAAATCCTCATCCCCGAAGCCGACCGCCCGCAGCATAGCCCGGTTGGGAACCCGGTTCACCCCTTCGCTGATGACCTTGCTGCGAATCCGCAGCTCTTGCTTCTCCGTCATGATTCTTCATTCCCCTCTGTTAATTCATTAATTAAGGCGTACAGCTCATGCATCGGTCTCAGCAGATTCTGCTTCATGATGGAAGAGGCGATCTCTGGCTTGCCAGCTTCTAGCGCCTGTATCATCTCTGCATGCTCCTCTACAGAAGCGGAGGTTGCGGCAATCGGCTGGGCCAGAAATACATATTTGAATCTCCGTATGTGAATCTGCAGCGAGGTACTGTAGGAGGCCAGGTAAGGATTGTCGGCAACGTCTACAATGAGATTATGGAATTGCTCATCCAGTTCCATGGCTTGATAGGGCTGTCCGTTATGAATGGCAGTGTCGAAATCTGCATTAATCCCCTTCAGCCGCTCGATCTGCTCTGGAAGAATCAGCGAGGAGGCGGTTTCGGCAGCAAGGGCATGCAAGGCGGCAAGTGTGGTATACATTTTCAGAATGTCGCCTTTCTGTATAACGTTCACCCGTGTGTCTCTGCCCGGATGCATCTCTACAAGCCCTTGCACCTCAAGCAGCTGAAGTGCTTCACGGATAGGTGTTCTGGAGACGCCAAGCACCTCAGCCAGTTCGGCATCTACCAGCTTCTCGCCGGGTTGCAGCGTTCCATCAATAATCCAGCGCTGAATTTGCGCCAAGGCACGTTCTTTGGCCGACATTCTTGCCGGTGAGGTATAATTGGCTGGAATAGGCATTTTTCTCACTCCTTATGTATGCAATATATCGCATACATATATTTTAATCAAGAGTAAAAAAGGGGGGAACTGCGATGAACGAAGCTTCATTGCGCAAGCACATCTGCGAGCTGGAAGAGCTGCTGTTGACCACGGAGGTGCGCACATCACCACAGCAGCTCTCGCTGCTGCTTGCGGATGATTTTTTTGAGTATGGCAGCTCCGGCACAGTGTGGTACAAGAAGGATATGATGGGTGAAGAGGGCGCGGGGATGGTAGAACTGACACTTAGTGAGTTTGCGCTCCATCCATTGTCTGAAGATGCTGTGCTGGCAACCTACAAGACCTTTAATGCCAAGAACGGGGGATACACCTTGCGCAGCTCCATTTGGAGGTGCAAAGGTGGGCGGTGGCAGATGTTGTTCCATCAAGGGACACCGATGGCCGTGCGTGGTTGAAGAGTATTTTCGAGTTTTTACAGGGTGTCTTTGCGTAGAGGCGACTTACGGAGAGGTACCATCGGAGAGGTATCTGCGGAGAGTACCTGCGAAGACTGCCTATACAGGGCCAGGAAAGAAAGAGGATGTACGGATCAATAACGCAGGGGGATGAGTGGAAAAAGCCGGAGGCCGGGAAGATGAGTTCTGGATAAATCTGAATGGCTACGTATAGGAACTGCCCTGCCCACTAGGAACTGCCTACAGGACCAACTTGCGGACAGCTTCCGTTATTCTGGCGAATAAGTCTGCTCCGCCAACGTTCCGGACAGAGATTCCGCTATTCTGCCGAATAAGCTCCCTGCGGCGAAGTTCCGGACAGAGATTCCGCTATGTCGCTCAAAACGCCTATTTCTGAAGGGATTTTCAGCAAATAAGCGCGCTGGAGTCCGGAACATCCCAAAAACCTGCTGAATGATTCAAATAAGCGCACTGGAGTCCGGAACAAACAGTCGGCAAAATGAAAAACAGACGGCTTAGCTGATACTCAGGAGCTGGGGTTGCCTTAATCCCGGATCACATGACCCTGACCAAGCGTGATTTCCACAAACCCGGCCATCTGCCGGGCCTGATAGCGGATGGGCTTGCTGCTGCCCATGATCAGGATGTTGCGGATATCGGCTGTGCCCTCAGAGGGGAGGGCAAAAGCCTTGATATAGGGGAAAACGTCGCTAAGGGTCGTGTGGATGGCGCCCATCAGGCGGTCCTTTTCGCTTCGGCCCATCAGGTTCATGATGATGGAGCCGCGGCTGTTCAGCCTGGAACGGGCCAAGGCGAAGAACTCGCTGGTGATCAGATGCTGCGGCGTGCCGTCTGCGGTGAAGGCATCCAGAAGGATATAATCATAGCGGCGTTCGGGTTCGCCCTCGAGAATATTACGTCCATCTCCGACGGTCACATTATCCTGGCTGTAGCCAAAATGCTGCCTGCTCAGCTTCACAACCTCTGCATTTACCTCGGCAATCTTAAACCGCTTCTCTGCGAAGTAGCCGGCGATCGTCCCGATGCCGTGCCCAATCACAAAGACATCCTCGAAAAAAGGCTCACCGGCCTCCATCAAGTGGATCATCGCCCGCGGGTACTCAAAGACCACCCGCCGGGGGTGGTCCAGATCAAGGGCGCCTTGAATGGCGTCCCCCGAAAATTGAAGCACGCGGAATCTGCCTTTCTCGCCATACAATTCTGTTGTCTCGTATACCTGGATTTCATGCCCATCCTCGGCGGTGCTTAACCATGGCTGCAAAGGGATCAATCTCCTTAAACAAGTGAAATGCGTTTATATTCATTCGGCGTGAGGCCGACAATTTTTTTGAACAGCTTGTTGAAATAGGCGGGATCGGGGTAGCCGACCTCTGCTCCGATCTCATGGATTTTCAGATCAGGGGCATTTTTTAGCAGCTGCTTGGCCTTCCGGATACGGATTTCAATTACATAATCGGTCAGTGTCAGCCCGGTCTCCTGCTTGAACAGCTTGCTCAAATAGCTGGGTGTCAAAAACACCATGCCCGCCAGCATATTCAGATCGGCATGCTGATTGTAGTTGGCTGATACCCAGCGCTTTACGGTTTCGACGGCTGTGCCGGACAGCTCCAGACGGTGGGTACGGATTTCGCTCAACGCCGCCGAGAAGCCGGAGATGAACAACTGCCCGATCTCTCTGAAGCTCATGCGGGTCCCGATCTCTTCCTCCAGTGCAGGCTCCCCTTTCACCCGGTAGACTGCTTCGAATTCCTGAAGCTCCTTGCGTGCCGTGTCCTCAACCTCCCGGCAAGCCCGCAGAATGTGTTCAGGATAAGCCCGCTGGGATTCCAGCACAGAGAACAAAGAATGGATGTGCTCCAGCACGCCGGACACATTCAGAATCTGCAGATCATGAATCAGCGGCTCGCGCAGTGCCGGAAAGGGATCACTTAGGCACAGCTCTACAGCCGCAAGCTCTTGAGCAGTAATATAATGCACCGGCTGCGAATTGTAAATCCCCGCATCACAGGCCAGCTTGGCTTCCAGGTAGGCGGCCCGGAGCTTGGACGGCTCACTGCAGGAGCGGCTGACTCCGGCATGGAGCCGCTGTCCGCCGCTTGCTGCGCGGAGATGCCCGCCAATACGATCCAATTCGGCAGCGGTTAAGGGTTCGGCAGAATACCAAATCCATACGTACAGCCCTTGGCGTATTTCGAGAGTGTCAAGCAATAACTCCTTCTCTTGCCGCAGACTGTCTGAGCAGGCGCAGACGTTATCCCGGAAGCTCCCTTTGAGCACAAACACGGAGAAGTAAGGCTGGGGCAAGGTAAGGCTGCTTAGAAGGGCAGCGGACGGGTGCTCGACATGCAGCAGCGAGAGCAGCAGTCCGGAACGCTGACATTGTTCCTTCTCCCGCAGCAGCTTCCGTTCCTCGTCCAGCCGGTAGAGCACTTCAAATAGCTGCTCCTTGTTGATCGGTTTCAGTAAATAGTCCACAGCGGAGCTGCGGATCGCTTCCCGGGCATAATTGAATTCCACGAATCCGCTCATCAGCAGGGTGCTGATGTGGGGATGTCCGGCTTTGAGCTGCTTGATCAGCTCCAGGCCGTCGACATGCGGCATCCGGATGTCTGTAATGACCACATCGATCTGAAGGGAGGGAAGGGCGTCAAGCAGCTGCTTGCCGTCGGCATAAGTACCGGTGACTAGAAATCTGCTGCTCTCCTTGCTGATCATCCGGGCCAGGCCTTCGCGAATCAGAATCTCATCATCTACAATCACTATACGCAGCAATCCGGATATCCTCCTTAAGATAACTAGTTATTCCTCCCGGAGACGGCCGGAGAGGTCTTCAATCCGCAGGGTGACACGGGTGCCTTTTCCAGGCTCGCTGCTCACGGTTAGTCCAAAAGAAGGGCCGTAATGCAGGCGAATCCGCTCGTTCACATTCCGCAGCCCGATGCCGAACATTTCACCGTCTGTTCCGCTACTAAGACTGCCGTTCAAGGCGCGCAGGGTGTTCTCATCCATGCCAACACCGTCATCTTCTACGCAAAATACCGCTTTGCCTTCCTCTTCCCAGCCGCTGATGCTAAGGGTGCCGGGCCCGTCCTTGGGTTCCAGACCGTGGAAAACCGCGTTCTCGACGATCGGCTGAAGTACCAGCTTAATGACAGGAAGGGTGAGAAAAGCCTCCGGGACCGCAAGGTTCAGCCTGAATTTGTCCGGGAAGCGGATCTGCAGCAGCTGCAGATAATTCTGTACATGGTCCAGCTCATGGCGGATCGTAACCATCTCTTCACTGCGGATAATGCCATAGCGCATCTGCAGTCCCAGCAAATAGGTCAGCTTCGCCACGCGCGGGTCCTCACTGCTCTCGGCCAGCATGCGGATGGATTCCAGCGTGTTGTAAATGAAATGCGGGTTGATCTGGTTCTGCAGCGCCCGCATATCGGCTTTCTGTTTTCTTTTCTCCGTCAGGGAGACCTCCTGCAGCAAATCCTTGACACGGATGATCATCCGGTTGAAATGGCTGCCAAGCATGCCGATTTCATCATTGTATCTGGGGTGCAGCCAGACGTCCAGATTGCCGTGCTGAACCTGCTTCATCAGGCGGACCAGCGATTTCAGGGGTCTGGTCAGCGCATGCGAGATAATGGTGGCGACGAACAGGGCAAAGGCAATGATCATGAGCGTCGTCAGAATCAGCATATTGCGGTTTTTCTCCACCGGCGACAGGATGCGGGAGAGCGGAATCGTGACCAGGGTCGTCCAGCCGGTTTGCTTCGATACGGTATATACAGCCAGATAGGGCTGTCCATCCAGCCTGATCTGAAAATGCCCCTGATCCAGCTTCACTTGCTCCAGCAGAAGTTGTCTGGTGAGCGCCTGTTCTTCCGGGGTCTCCCCCTCTTGGCCTTCACCGGCATACATAAGCTTCCCTTGATCGTCCACCACCAGGGTGTTGCCTTGGGTCACCGCATTTACGGGCTCGACAATCCCATTGAACAGGCTGATGTCGATATCGAAGACGAGAATCCCGATATTGTCCAATGTGCTTACGGAATTAATGGTGCGCAGCACACTGAAGACTTCCCGCTGTTCGGATGAATTCACCCGGATGCTGTGTCTGCCCTGGATAACGGGGGCCGATCCTCCGGCTTCGCTGAGGCTTTTCCATGTGGACAGCCGTTCTGCCGGAAAAATCTCATTAATGCCCGCAGCCATATCGTAAAAAACAGAATCATGCTGGTCTGCCATATAGACGGCCAGAATCTCGCTTTTCATGTGCTTCAGATAGCTGAGGAACATCGACATTCCGGTATTTTTGTCCCAATCGGTGTTCTTCTGTGTGAGATAGAGCTGCACATTGGTATTATACAACGGCAGGGAAGTATAGCGTTTCAAATCGGCCACATAGCGGTCAATGGTATCCGAAGCGTTGGAGGTCATTTGGCCCGCCCGCTCGGTGGCATTCGCCAGAACGGAATTGAACATGGAACGGGAGGACATATAGCTGACATAGGTGATGGGCAGGGAAATCAGAAATACAAAAACAACAATCAGCTTCCGCTCCATCGGCAGGTTAGCCAGGAACAGCCACATTTTGCGAAAAATCCTCAGGATCGTTGACACCACGTTGTTATTCCTCTCCGCACATCCCCCTTATTTGACCGCGCCGCTGGTTACACCTTCAAAAATATAACGCTGCAGGAAAAAGTACAGAATCACTGTCGGCAGCAGAATCAGCAGAATCGCGGCACAGATCAGGTTCCATTCGCCCGAGTTGACCCCCTGGAAACGCATCAGGATGGTGGTAACCACACCAAGGCTCTGTTTGGGCATATAAAGATAAGGGATGTACATATCATTGTAAATGCTGATCGTCTTCAGTATTACCAGCGTCGCTGTCGCCGGCGTCAGGAGCGGGAAGATGATCGAGCGGTAGATTTTGAACAGGGAAGCCCCCTCCACCATGGCACTTTCATCGAGATCCACAGGAATGTTGCGGATAAACTGGAGGTACAAAATGATCTGGATCACGTCTGCGCCGATGTAGAGGACAATGGGGGCGCCAAGTGTATTATAGAGACCCAAATTTTTGATAATGCCGAAGGTGGCAACCTGGGTAGTGATGCTGGGAATGATGGTAGCGACCAGATAAGCTCCGAATACAACCGGTTTCAGCTTAAAAGAGAAGCGGCCCAGCACATATGCAACCATTGTCCCAAACAGAATGTTCAGGGTCAATGTAATTATTATTATGACGAGGACATTGCCGAAGCCGCTGAGGAGCCCCCCGCGCTGGAAGACGGCGACAAAGTTGTCGAAGTTCAGGAAGCTTTTGGGCAGTGCCATCGAACTGGTGGAGTTGAACTCATCCGTAGATTTGAAGGCATTAACTACAACCACATAAGGAGGAAAGAGGACGACAAACACTCCGATCAGGAGTGAGAAGTATTTGATAAAATCAACAAAACGAAATTTGGTGTGTGCCATGTTTACTTGTCTCCTCCCCGGTTAAGAACCAGCTGCTGCACCAGCAGCACAATGACGACAAAGAACAGCAGGATGATGCTCATCGCCGAAGCCAGACCGTAATTGTTATATGCAAAAGCAGTGTCAACCACGCGCTGTACATAGGTCTGGCTCGCGCCTGCAGGGCCGCCTTTGGTGAGCACGAACGGCAGGTCGAAGACTTCCAGCGCACCTGTAACAGTCAGGAAGAGATTCAATTGAATAACGGCTTTCATATTCGGAAGGGTTACTCTCCACAGGGTCTGAAAAGAGCCGGCACCGTCGATCTTGGCCGCTTCATAAATATCGCGCGGAATAGCCTGCAGGGAGGCGATGTAAATGACCATATTGTAGCCCATGAAACGCCAGAAGCCGGTGGAGGCCAGTGAATAGTTGACGAGGCCTTCAGTTCCGAGCCAGCTGGTCTGGGCCAGATGATGCAATCCGATGTTGTCCAGGAACAGATTCAGCGAGCCGTTGGTGGTGTCAAAAACATAGCCGAACATAAACGCAACGGCGACACCGTTCATAATATAAGGCAGGAAAAGCATAATCCGGAATCCATTGCGGCCCCGCAGCTTGCTGTTCAGCACAACGGCGAAATAGATAGCGACGATATTCTGGACAATCCCCATGACGAAATAGGCGAAGTTATGGGTGAACACCTTGAATATATCAGGGTTGCTGAACACCTCGCGGTAATTGTCCAGGCCTACCCAAGGCTTCTCGGGGCTGTAGCCGTCCCAGTTCGTGAAGCTGTAGTAGATAAGCTTGAGCGCCGGATAATACGTAAATGTTGCCAGCAGCAGAAGCGGGATGAGCAGAAAGGATATGATGATAATCATTTTTTGCTTGTTGTAGGATAACGTTCCGAACATCGCTTGACCTTCTTTCCTTGAGCTATTGACGGCAAAATGGATTATCCATGAAGGCGATAATCCATTTTGCGCCGTGGTTATGGAGACTTACCTGTTACAGCTTGAGCTTAAGATCAATAGCCGAGGTCTTTCTTGGCATTGGCCCAGGCTTTATTCCATTTGTCCAGCACCTTCTGCGGATCTTTGGCCAGCACGAACTCCTGGGCGATAGCCGGAAGGTCAACCTGCGCTTTGTTGCCGATTTCGGTGACTTTGGCATCATCAGGAGTTCCTTCCTGCAGCTGCACGCCGGTTGCCTGGAATTCCTGCAGTTGGGTCAGCTTGGATTCCTTGCCTTTCAGCGGAGAAATGAAGCCGGCGAAATCTTCATAGCCGGAATCCTCGATCATCCATTTGACAAAGGCTTTGGCAGCATCCACATTCTTGCTGTTCTTGGCTACGGCATAGAAGAAGTCAGGGCTGAGTGCAGCGGCTGGTTTGCCTGAGTTGTCATAAGGAAGCGGGAAGAAACCTACATTATCGGAAGTGGTGCCTGCGCCAATCACCTGATTGATTACCCAGTTGCCCAGGAAGTACATGGCGAACTTTCCGGAAGCGATGTCCTTTTTCGATTGTTCCCAGTTGGTGGAGTTGATGTCTTTTTCCAGATAGCCTTTTTCATTCAGTTCTCTGAGCAGGCTGAGCGCCTTGCCATATCCATTATCCATTGTGAAAGGTGTATCGGAATTCAGCTTGTCGTTAGGGAAATCAGCTTTGCCTTCGATGATGCGGGGCATATCGTATACCCAGTTATTCAGCGGCCACTTGTCTTTGAAGTTGGAAGCCAGCGGAACGACACCTTTCGCTTTCAGCTTTTCGCAGGCGGCCAGAAATTCATCCCAGGTCTTGGGCACCTCGGTGATGCCGGCATCGGCAAACGCTTTTTTGTTGTACACGATACCGGAGGTGGAGTTGCCGGTTGTAATGCCGTAGAGCTTGCCTTCATAGGATTTGAAATCTTTAAAGGTAATTTGATCGTTCAGGCCGAGATCGTCCAGGGAAGCAAAATATTTAGGCAGATCGGAATTCGGAATGGTTGGAACGAACATCACATCCGGAAGCTCTCCACTGGCCATTCTGACTTTGGCTTGCTGGTTGTAGTCGGTTTGGGAGGCTTCGAATTCAACCTTGATGTTCGGATATTTTTCATTAAAGCGCTTTACATATTCGTCATACTCTTTGCCGATCATGTCGGTTCTGTTCGTGAGAAAAGTGATTTTGCCGCTGATATCGGCTCCGCCTGCCGCAGCAGGTTCTGTGGTTGCGGCTGCGTCGCCGCCGGTGTTCTCTGCAGCAGCGGTTGCTGCGGGCTCGTCTGTGGCTTTGGCGGCATTATTATTGTTGTTGCCGGAACCGCAGCCTGTCAGTGATAAAGAGAAGATCATAATGATAACAAAACATAACGAAAATAACTTATTCTTCATTGCCTTTTCCCCTTTTCGTTTTATTGTTAGCGTTTACATTAGTTATTATAGCGATAAATTCCCGATTGAGAAATGGTTTGAATTATTATTTATTGTCTTTATTTGTTCTGTTTAAAAGAATATAATTACTCTGTTGCTAACAATAGAATAACAAAATACAATAGGAATGAAAGCGCATGCTGTTGAATGCTCACAAAACTTTTAGGAGGTTCCATGAAGCAACTACAACTGAAATTGGACAACTGGCAATTTAGAGCCTGCGGGGATGAAACGTGGCTTCCGGCAGCTGTACCGGGAACGGTGCATACCGATCTGCTCCGCAATGAACTGATCCCTTCCCCTTTTTATGGAAAGAACGAGCATGAACTGCAATGGATCGACAAGAAGGACTGGGAATACCGCACGGTTCTGCAGCTGGACGAGGAATGGCAGCAGCGGGCTATTGCTGAACTGGTCTTCAAAGGACTAGACACCTATGCGGATGTATATGTAAATGATGTGCATGTACTCTCGGCGGACAATATGTTCCGGGCCTGGACCGTGGATGTGAAGGTGTTGCTGCGGGCCGGGGAGAATGAGATCCGGGTGAGATTCCGTTCCGTTGTGAATGAGGATCTGCCGAAGCTGGAACAGCTGGGCTATGCGCTGCCGGCGCCCAATGACCAATCCGAGCTGGGCGGACTTGGGGAACAGCAGATCAGTGTATTCGCCCGCAAAGCGCCTTATCATTACGGCTGGGACTGGGGCCCAAGATTCCTGACCAGCGGCATCTGGCGTGAGGCTGTGCTGGAAGGCAGGGACCAGGTTGCCATTACCGATTTATATATCCGGCAGAATGCGGTGAACCGGGAAGAAGCCCGGCTTACAGTCCTCGTCGAAGTGGATGCTCCATCGGTATGGAACGGTCTGCTGCGGATCAGCTGCGACGGTCAGGAATGGATGAAATCCGCTTCGGTACAGCCGGGCAAGCAGACGCTGGAGCTGGAACTCTCTCTGGATCAGCCCCGTCTCTGGTGGTGTAATGGCCTCGGTAAACCGGAATTGACTGCTTTTCAGGCAGAGCTGCTGAAGGATGGGGAGGGCGTGGCGCAAGCTGAAGTTACCACCGGGCTGCGGGAGATCAAGCTGGTCCGGAAGCCGGATGACCAGGGAGCTTCCTTCTATTTTGAGCTGAACGGTGTACGGGTCTTCGCCAAGGGTTCCAATCACATTCCGAACGACAGTTTTTTAAGCGAGGTTACGGAGGACCGCTACCGCCATGAGATCGCTTCGGCTGTCGCGTCCAATATGAACATGCTGCGGGTGTGGGGCGGCGGGATATATGAAGAGGATGTTTTTTACCGGCTGTGCGATGAGTATGGTGTGCTGGTCTGGCAGGATTTCATGTTCGCCTGCAGCATGTACCCGGGAGATGAGCCTTTCCTGGAGAATGTGCGTGAGGAGGCTGTCTATAACGTCCGGAGATTGCGCAACCATCCTTGCATCGCTTTGTGGTGCGGCAATAATGAGATGGATTCGGCCTGGTCGCAATATGAGGACAACATGGGCTGGGGCTGGAAGGAAAAGCTCAGCCGGGAGATCCGCGAGAAGCTGTGGAAGGATTATGAAGCGGTTTTCCACCGTATCTTGCCTGAGGCTGTGGCCTCCTGTCACCCGGATGTGGATTACTGGGCATCTTCTCCGATGCGGGACCTGACTCATGACATGAATCAGCATGCCACGCGGATGACCGGGGAAGGGGATGTGCATTACTGGGGGGTATGGCATGGGAGCGAGCCTTTTGAGAACTACAATATCAAGGTTGGCCGCTTCATGAGTGAATATGGCTTCCAGTCTTTCCCTGAGCTGAAATCGGTGCTTAGCTATGCGGAAGAGCGCGATATGGAGCTGGAATCCGAAGTGACGCTGGCTCATCAGAAAAACGGGCGCGGCAATCTGCTGATTAAGGAATACATGGATATCTATCTGCCCCAGCCAAAGGATTTCAGAAGTTTCCTGTATATGAGCCAGATTCTTCAGGCAGAGGCGATGCGGATCGCCATTGAGAGCCACCGGAGAAACAAACCCTACTGCATGGGCACGCTGTATTGGCAGATGAACGATTGCTGGCCGGTCGCCTCTTGGGCAAGCATGGATTATTATGGCCGCTGGAAGGCGCTCCAATATACGGCGCGCAATAGCTATAAAGAGCTTCTGCTCTCCATTGTCGCTTCGGATGGAGAAAATCTCCAGGTGCATGCCGTATCTGACCGTCAGGAAGCGTTGGCAGGTGAACTGCAGGTCCGGCTGCTGGACTTCAGCGGAGCTGTGCTCCGGGAATGGTCGCAGCCGGTAAGCCTTGCAGCCGACTCGGCGTGCATCGTATTTACCGCAAGCCTTGCCGCATTGCTGGAGGGCCGCGAGCCTGGCCGTGTGCTGCTGACTGCATCTTTGCTGGCTGATGGCCGGCTGACGGCACATTCGCGGCATTATTTCGCACCAGCCAAGGAGATTGCAATGACCCGGCCTGCTCTTAAGGTCGAGGAGATTTCAGGCAGCGGCGGATTAAGCTTCACTGTAACCAGTGATGCGCTGGCCAGAGGGGTGTATTTGACAGCAGAGGAGGAAGGAATCTTCTCGGACAATTTCTTCGATCTGCTTCCGGGTGAGTTGAAAACTGTGGAATTCTTCCTGCGCGGGAGCGGGGATCAGGACTTCATTCCGGCTGCCCCGAAGGGTCTTGAGATTCACTCGATGGCGGATTATATAGATGAAAGCCTGCTGTAACTAAAGCCGGCTGCTTGCATGCAATTGTATGAGACACAGTGAGGCAAATAAGTCTGCAAAACTTTCAGGAGAGAAGGAATTTAAGGCTATGGCGATTTGGGTCCAGGAAGACAAGGGGATATTCCACCTTCAGAGCAAAGGCATGAGCTATATCATCGGGCTGGTGAACGGCTATCCGGCGCATATCTATTGGGGGAAAAAGCTGCGCCACGGCAGCAATCTGGACGGTTTGCTCCAAGTCGTGAACAACGGTGCGCTCGACCGCTTGCCTCAGGAATATCCGCAGTACGGCACGGGGGATTTTCGCGTTCCTGCCTATCAGGCGAAGCTGGAAGATGGAACGCGCATCACAGAGCTGCGCTACAGCGGATACCGGGTGCAGCCGGGCAAGCCGAAGCTTGCGGGACTTCCGGCAGTGTACGTGGAGTCTCCGGAGGAAGCAGATACGCTGGAGCTTGTGCTGCGCGACGATTATGCGTCGCTGAATGTAATCTTGAGGTATACCGTTTACCGCGACACGGATGTAATTACCCGTTCGGTAGAATTCGTGAACGACGGCCCGGCCGCGCTTGAGCTGCTGCGTGCGCTGAGTGCTTCCGTGGATTTCCCGGAACACGGCGAGTTTGATCTGATCTATCTTTCCGGCGGCTGGTCACGGGAAGCGAACCTGACCCGAAGACGCCTGGTGCAGGGCACTACGGCGCTCCAGTCCCGGCGTGGAATGAGCAGCCATCAGCATAATCCGTTTGCCGCGCTGGCAAAGCCGGGTACGGACGAGCACCAGGGAGAAGTCTACGGCCTCTCGCTGGTCTACAGCGGCGGGTTCGCGGCTGAAGCCGAGGTGGACGCCTTTGGCATGACCCGTCTCAGCATTGGCTTGAATCCCTTTGATTTCTCCTGGCATCTGGCAGCGGGAGAAAGCTTCCAGACCCCCGAAGCTGTGATGGTCTACTCGGATGAAGGTCTTGGGGGAATGTCGCGGATTTATCACCGCCTGTATCGCACCCGCCTGGTGAGGGGAATGTACCGGGACAAGGAGCGCCCGATTCTGGTGAACAACTGGGAGGCAACTTATTTCGATTTCAATGCCGACAAGCTGGTGGAGATCGCGGCCGAAGGCTCAAAGCTGGGCATCGAGCTGTTTGTGCTAGATGACGGCTGGTTCGGCAAGCGCGATTCCGACAACTCCTCGCTTGGTGATTGGACCGAAGACCTGCGTAAGCTTCCAGGCGGGCTAGCTGAAGTGGCGAAGCGGATCAACGACCTGGGCATGCAATTCGGCCTGTGGGTGGAGCCGGAAATGATCTCGCCGGACAGCGAGTTGTACCGGACCCATCCGGACTGGTGCCTCCATGTGCCGGGACGCCGCCGTACCGAAGCCCGCTGGCAGCTGGTGCTGGACTACACCCGCGCGGAGGTCCGGCAGTACATCTATGATGCGCTGAGCCGGATTTTTTCCACGGTGCCGGTTGCTTATGTCAAATGGGACATGAACCGCAATCTGACGGAGATCGGTTCGGCTTGCCTTCCGGCTGAGCGCCAGGGGGAAACGGCCCACCGCTATGTGCTGGGGTTGTATGAGCTGATCGAGCGTCTGACGGCAGACTTCCCGGATATTCTCTTCGAGAGCTGCTCCAGCGGCGGCGGCCGTTTCGATCCGGGCCTGCTCTACTATATGCCGCAGACCTGGACCAGCGATGACACTGACGCCGCGGAACGCCTGAAGATCCAGTACGGCACCAGCCTGGTGTATCCGGTCAGTGCGATGGGCGCGCATGTCTCAGCGGTGCCGAATCATCAGGTCGGGCGGGTCACTCCGCTGTCTTTCCGCGGGGACGTTGCCATGTCCGGCAACTTTGGCTACGAGCTTGACCTGACGAAGTTCACTTCGGAGGAGAAGGAGCTGGTTAAGGCGCAAGTGGCGAATTATAAGGAAATCCGCAGCTTGGTGCAGCAGGGCAATTTGTACCGGCTGCAAAGCCCGTTTGAAGGAAATGAAACGGCCTGGATGTTCGTCTCGGATGATCAGCGCGAGGCGCTGGTCTATTACTTCCGGGTAATGGCTGTGCCATATCCGCCGCTCCGGAGGCTAAAGCTCCGGGGCCTGGACCCGGACGCTGACTACTCGGTGCTGGACAGCGGCGAGGTCTATGGCGGCGACCGGCTGATGCAGGCCGGGCTGGCGCTGCCGGACATCCAGCGCGACTTTGTGAGCGGATGCTTCCGGCTGCAGGCTGAGGCATAAACTGTATTGTGACAGGATAGGGGAAGCCAGTAGAACAGGGGGAGCCTGGGAAATCGGCTTCCCCTGTTTGTGTGTGGGAAATATGGAGAGGATAGATTGTGGGACCTCACATTAATGTGGGGCGTCGAGGGGCGTGAGGCGCCGCTTGGCAGTGGCTGGGATACAACGGCGTCGAGGGGTGTGAGGCGCGGCGCGGGAGTGGCTGGGAGACAACGGCGTCGAGGGGCGTGAGGAGCGGCGCGGGAGTTGGCAGGGAGACAACGGCAGAAATGCCGTTGTGCCAAATGAGAGGTAAATGTACCTCAGATTCCGCCATAAATAGGCTATTGAGTGAAATGAGAGGTAAAAGTACCTTTGATTTCAGCATACGCGGGCAATATAGCGGAATGAGAGGTAAAAGTACCTTTGATTTCCACATACGCGGGCAAAATGGCGGAATGAGAGGTAAAACTACCTCAGATCCCGTCGACAACGGTAGTAACTGCCGTTGTCGACGCCCCGGTGGCAGTTTTGTTTCCGATCGATATTCCCGATACTAAATCGGTATTGTTCGTGTTTGGCGTTACTTTTATGTGAGATTTGGCTTTTTTCTTGCCTGAAATGCAATAATTATGTATAATAGCAATTGCTATCGATGTGATTGTACGATATTCTGTTTTTGAAGGTGGTTTCATGGCAGAACTGGAAAACAGCGAGCAGAAGAAGAAGATGTGCCAGATCTACAACGAGATCTCCAAGGAATTGTTTGGTTTCGGTACGACCCTGCTCCGCGTCACTGTCGATTCAAGGGTCATTACCTTTCACGCCAAGCACCGCAGGTCTCCGCGCTCTTCCGCACTGGAGGGCGAAGCGCCCGAACTTAAGCAGGAAGTGGATTTCCGGATGTCGCTGCTGTTCAAGAAGAGATTCAGGGAAAGACTTGAAGCAGAAATGGGACTGACGATTGAGGTTCTGCTGAGGGATTACGACGCGCCGACCGGGTGGGCTTTTACGAACATGATCTTGGCTGGAGAATGACAGATTCATAAGAATTATCGCGGATTTTCGTTTTTGATCTATCTTAAGCGAAGACCGTCCTTCAATAACGGGTAGCTCTTTACTTTGTTTACACAAAGAAAAGTGTTCTTGTTCCCACAAGAATGCTTTTCTTTTTTTTATGAAAAAATAAGGGGAATCAAGATTTTATTACCATTAGGAGGTGCTGACCGACCCTGACTCTATAGCCGCCATACCAATGAATAAGAGAATGACCATGCATTCCCGGAACCGGAAGATAGCTGCTGGAATTGTACCGCATATTACATTTGGGAGGTTATTTACTAATGAAAAAAATAATGAATGCGGGCTTTGCCCTCACACTGACTGCGGTGCTGGCTGCTTGCGGCAATAACGCTGCAACGAATAATACTGCCACCAACAATGCGGCTGCGCCGGAAGCGACGCAAGCAGGGGCTCCCACGGAGCTGGTAATTTCCACTTGGGGTTTCTCGGAGGACTTCTTCAAAGAGTCGGTGTATGCACCGTTTGAGAAAGAGCATAATGTGAAAATCGTCGTCGAAATCGGCAACAATGCCGAACGTCTGAACAAAATCCGCCAGGGCAGCTCCAATGTGGATGTAGTGTATCTGTCGGACTATTATGCGCAGCAGGCGATCAATGAAGGACTGTTCGAGACCATTGACCGCAGCAAAATTCCGAACATCGAAAAAATTTATGACATTGCCAAAGCACCATTAGGCGAAGAATATGGCCCGGCCTATACCGTCGGCCGTCTGGGTATTGCCTACAACCCGGCGCTGGTGAAGGGGGAAGTGAAATCCTGGAGCGACATGTGGACGCAGTTTGACAAGAACCTTGCGCTGCCAGCCATTACCGCTACCGCTGGTCCGATGATGGTAGATGCAGCCTCAGTAGTGGCAGGTGGTTCAGAGTTCAACGAGGATCAGGCCTTCGCGAAGCTGAAGGAGCTGGACAGCAATGTAGTTAAATACTACGGCCAGACTTCGGAGTATGTGAATATGTTCGGCCAGGAGGAAATCGCGGGCGGTCCAATTATGGAGATGTACTTCAAAGACCTCCAGGCTGCTGTGCCGGATGCCAAGTTCGTAGCACCGTCCGAAGGTGCGTATGCCGTAATGAACACAGTGAATGTAGTTAAGGGCAGCGACAACAAGGAGCTTGCCGAAGAGTTCATCAACTGGCAGCTGAGCAAGGAAGTGCAGGAGAAATCCGCTAAGGCGAAGGTCGACTCTCCGGTGAATACCGAAGTGGTGCTGACGGGTGAAGAGGCTGTAGGCGTAACTTACGGCGCGGATGTCATCAGCAAGCTGCGCAAGCTCGATATGTCCTTTGTGAACCAGCACATCACGGAGTGGACGGACCGCTTCAACCGTGAGATTGGCGGCTAAGGATGACCGGGCGTAAAAAAGTCATTCTGGACGTAGATACAGGGGTGGATGACGCCCTGGCGATCATGCTGGCGGTGACAAGCGGGAAGTTCGATATTCTTGGCATCACAACGGTCAGCGGCAACGTCTCGCTGGATCAGGCAACGCTGAATACCTGCAAGATTCTGGAGCTGCTCGGGGTGTCCGGGCAGATTCCAGTGTATCGTGGAGCGGATAAGCCGCTGGTCCGTGATGCGGTGTTCGAGCACCGGGTGCATGGCTCGGACGGCATCGGCGGCGCGCTCGGCGGGATGCCGGTCACGAAGCAGCCGGAAGCCGAAGCGGCGGCGGATTTCATCATCCGCGAGCTGCTGGAGCAGCCCGGTGAGGTCACGCTGATTATGACCGCACCGCTGACCAATCTGGCGCAGGCGCTGCAGAAATCTCCGGAGCTTGTGCAGCATGCCGCCGAGGTCATTGTGATGGGCGGCGTGGTTCAGGGCTATGGCAACATCACGCCGACGGCAGAGTACAACATGTACGTCGATCCCGAAGCCGCGAAGCTGGTGCTTGCCGCAGGATTCCCCCGGCTGACGCTGGTGGGGCTGGATGTTACCCGCCGGGCGCTGCTTGGCGCTGATGATATCCGAAAGCTGCAACACCCGGCTATCCGCGATTATGTGGAGACAAGCACTGCCGGCTACCGGGCGCGCTATTATGAACGCAACGGAGTTCAGGCCTGTGCCCTGCATGATCCGCTGGCGGTGGGGGTGGCGCTGAACCGCGGATTTGTCACCGTGCACGATTACTACGTGGACGTGGAGACCCGCAGTGAGCTGTGCGACGGGCAGACGGTCTGCGATTTCCAGAACCGGCTGAACCGGCCGCCGAACGTCAGCGTCTGCCTGGAGGTGGACGCGCCCGCTTTTCTGGAATGCTTCATTAACAGCTTGAATCAAGAGCCGAAGAAGGACGGGAGTCGTTAGAATGAACAAAAAAGCGATGGTTCTCCTGCTGCCGGGACTGTTGTTCCTGGCAGCCTTCATGCTGATACCTATAACGCTGACTATTGCCTCTACTTTTGTGCAGGATGGGAAGCTGACGCTGGAAGGATATTTGCATTTTTTCCGCGACGGGTACTTTAACCGCATCCTGCTGACTACGCTCCGGGTAAGTGCCGTGACCACGCTGGTCTGCATGGTGCTTGGCTATCCGGCGGCTTATTATATCTCACGGACCAGCGCGCGTAAGAAGAGCATTCTGCTGGCGCTGTCGATTTTTCCGCTCCTGACGAGCCCTGTTGTCCGTTCTTTCAGCTGGATGATTATTCTCGGCAAAAAAGGGCTGATCAACTCCTTTCTGGTCAATATCGGGGTGATCGACAAGCCGCTGGATATTCTCTATACGCCTACGGCCATGATGATTGGTCTGGTGCATCTGTTCCTGCCGCTGATCATCATCACACTGCTTGGGGTCATGGAGAATCTGGACTATGAGCTGGTCCGGGCGGCGCGCAGTCTGGGGGCTTCCCCGTTCACAGCGTTCCGCAAAATCACCTTCCCGCTGACCGTGCCGGGACTGATTATTGGCGGCATTCTGGTCTTCGTCGGCAGTCTGACGGCGTATACTACGCCTGCGCTGCTCGGCGGCAAGGAACGGGTCGTCTCTACCTTTTTGTATCAGAACGCCATGACGCTGAACGATTGGCAGGCAGCCTCGGTCATCGCCGTAATTATGATCGTCATTACATTTGTGGTTGTGGGGCTGATGAATGCCTGGGCCAACCGACTGAATCCGAAGGGGTGAGAAGATGAAGGAAGGAAACCGCGCATTGCCCTTGTACACGCTGCTGGTTTTTATTTTTTTGCTGGGCCCGCTCGTCATTATTTCCATTACTTCCTTTGAGCCGGGCACGGTCCTGAAATTCCCCCCTGAGGGCTTTTCATTGCGGTGGTATAAGAATATCTTTGAGGTCAGCGCGTTCATGGAGACGTTCCAAACCTCGATTATGATCTCGCTGCTCGGCAATTTGCTGGCTCTGCTGCTGGGAGTTCCCGCTGCCTACGGCCTGAGCCGTTACCGGTTCCGCGGGCGGGACACGCTGAATGCGGTTTTCCTGTCGCCGGTGCTGATTCCCGGGATTGTGCTGGGCTTCACGCTGCTGCGCTACCTGATTGTGGTGTACGATCTGCCGATTGTGGCGGGCCTCCTGATTGGACATACCGTGATCATGCTGCCTTTTATTATCCGGGTGATTGCTTCGAGTCTGGAAAATTTCGATTTTGCCGTGGAAGAGGCGGCGCAGAGCCTGGGGGCCACAAGACTGTTCACCTTCTTCAAAGTGGTCCTGCCCAATATCCGCTCCGGCATTCTGGCGGCGGTGCTGATTGCTTTTCTGGAATCCTTCAATAATGTGGACATTTCCGTGTTCATGACCGGTCCGGGGATCAGCACGCTGCCGATCCAGATGCTGACCTATGTGCAGAATTACTTCGATCCTACAATCGCCGCGATTTCGGTCATTCTGATGGTGCTGACGGCGGCACTGATGTTTATCATCGAACGGCTGATGGGCTTCGCCTACTTTACCAAACGATAGCTTACTTTACCAAATGAGGCGGAGGCATAAGCAAATGGCGCTCTTAAGTCTGGAACATGTATCGGTTGCTTATGACAACCGTCTGATCCTGGAAGATTTCAATCTGTCGCTGGCTCAGGGGCAGCTACTGTCCCTGCTCGGACCGAGCGGCTGCGGCAAAACGACCACACTGCGGCTGATCGCCGGATTCTTAAGCGCGGAAGCGGGCAATTTCATGTTCTCCGGGAAGGACTACACCAAGGTTCCGGTAGAAAAGCGGAATTTCGGCTTTGTCTTTCAGAACTACGCGCTGTTCCCGCATCTGTCGGTGTACGACAATGTGGCGTTCGGCCTCAGGCTGCGCAAGCTGAAGGAGGCGGAGGTCCGGAAGCGGGTGACACGGATGCTGGAAATTGTCAGTCTGGGCGGTTTTGAGAAAAGACTCCCGGCTGCATTGTCCGGCGGACAACGCCAGCGGGTAGCGATTGCCCGGGCACTGGTCATCGAGCCGGATCTGCTGCTGTTCGATGAGCCGCTCAGCAATCTCGATGCCAATCTGCGGGTGAATATGCGTGTGGAAATCCGCCGCATCCAGCAGGAGCTGGGCATTACCACGGTATATGTCTCCCATGACCAGGAGGAATGCTTCTCCATCTCCGATCAGGTGGCGGTTATGAATAATGGCAAGATCGAGCAGCTCGATCAGCCGTCAGCGATCTTCAAGTATCCGGCCAGCGAATTTGTGGCGCGGTTTATCGGGTTCGGGAACTTTATCTCTTTTGACGGAAGGAATGATGAGGGGACGGATATTGAGCTGAGCCGGGGGCCGCAGAAATTTCTGGCGGTGAAGCGCCCGAATGGCGAAGGCAATACCGGACTCTTAGGAGCGATCCGCCCCGATGATCTGCAGCTGCTTGGCAGCACGCCTGACATTGGAATGCCGGGCAACACACTGGCCGGGAAGGTGCAGGTCAGCACGTATCTCGGCCGCAGTTATCAATATCAGGTGGAGACGGAGCTGGGTGTATTCACCGTCAATCAGGAGATGGAGCATCCCTTCGCGCAAGGGGAGCAGGTCACGGTTTATTTTCCAAAAGAGAAGCTGGTGCTGGTGCAGTAGCGCTTCATAAGAGGAGCATACATGATGATTACAGATCAACTTATACTGAACGCTAAGGTGTACAACAGTTACTATAAACGGTTCGTGCCGGCGAATGTCGCCGTGAAGGACGGGCGGTTCCTCTATGTCGGTCCGCTCGGAGCGGAGACGTTCACCGCCAAGGAGACCATTCAGGCGGAAGGGCAATATATGGTGCCTGGCCTGATCGATATCCATCTGCATATCGAGAGCACAATGATTACCCCGGAGACTTTTTCGTATGGCATTCTGCGGCACGGGGTAACGACAATTGTCCCTGAGCCGCATGAAATGGCCAATGTATTCGGGGTGGAAGGCGTGCATGAGATGATCCGCGCCAGCCGGGACTGCCAGGTAGATATGTTCTACGCCATACCCAGCTCAGTACCGGCTACTCCGCTTGAAACCACAGGCGGCTCGATTGAAATCGCCGATATCGACGAACTGATGGAAACAGAGCGGATGATCTGCCTGGGCGAAGTGATGAATTATGTCGATGTCATCCGTGACCCTGACGGCAAAAGCAACCGCATCCTGCAGCATGTCCGCAGCCGTTATCCCGGACTTGTGATCGAGGGGCATACGCCGAAGCTGCTTGACCTTGATCTGCACCGCCTGATCTATGCCGGGATCGATTCGGACCATACGCATCAGAGCATAGAAGGCCTCAGAGCGCGAATTGCAGCCGGGATGTTCATCGAGATACAGGAAAAGTCGATGACTCCGGACGTGGTCGATTACCTGGTCCGCCACGCGGTCAGCGAGCATTTCTGCTTCGTGACCGATGATGTCATGACCGACTCCATGGTGAAGACGGGGCATCTTGACCATCTCGTGCGCAAAGCCATCGCCATGGGTATGGCTCCGGAGGACGCGGTCTATGCGGCCACGTTCACGCCGGCCCGGCGGATGAGGATGAATGACCGCGGCGTGATCGCGCCGAACAAAACCGCTGACTATCTGCTGCTCGCGGATCTGGACAGCTTCGCCATCGAAGCGGTCTATAAGCGGGGGGCTCAGGTCTATGACCGTAAGAAGCCGCTTCCGCAGCCGGAGACGGGGCCGAGGTTCCCTGAGCATTTCTACCGCAGCGTGAAGCTGTCTCCTCTGGCCGCTGCCGACTTTACGGTGCCTTCGGAGCTGCCGGATGGACGCTACGGCGCCCGCGTGATGATGGTCAACAGCATCTCCACCTTTACGGAGGAGAAGCACTCGGAGGCCATGGTTAAGAACGGTCTGCTTGAGTGGCAGGAGAGCGGGTATGGCCTGATCGCCACTTTTGAGCGGTACGGCAAAAACGGCAACCGCGCCTATGGCCTGATCGGCGGCGACACGATTAAGCGCGGCGCCATTGCTACCACGTATTCGCATGACAATCACAACCTGCTGGTTGTAGGCCATGATCCTGAGGACATGGCTGTGGCAGCCAATGCGGTGATCGCGGGGCAGGGCGGCTTCTGCGTCGTCCTGGACGGCAAAGTGATCGCTTCACTGGCACTGCCGGTTGGAGGCATCCTGACCGAAGCGCCGCTTGAAGACACGGCCCGGCGCGTGCTCGGATTGCGCACGGCGATGGAATCGCTGGGCTATAATCATTACAATCCGATTATGTCCATCAGCACTCATTCTCTTCCGGTCAGCCCGGCGCTCAAGATCACGGACCATGGCCTGATTAATGTGGGCGCAGGCCGTGTAGTGCCGCTGCTGTTCCCGCTTGGGGAAGAGTAGCGGCGTTCGAGGCGAGATCATACAGCAGAGCTTTGTAGAGAAGGGTATCCCGGTGTGGGGTACCCTTTTTGCTGAATTTAATGGGGCTAATTTTTTATACTATTAACCTTGTCGGACCTGATTGCTCTTTCAATTGCAGTTTGTGCAATAGAATGCTCATTATTCTGCGGTGAATAGCATTCTAATGTATTTTGTGCATTAGATTTCTGAAGTTCTTGTCAAAAGCACGGTTCCACCGGATTCTGCTGCACAAAGTGCAATAGAATCTGTTTTTGGGTGGATTTAGGGGGCATCTGCTGCACAAAGTGCAATAGAATGCATCATGCGGGCCTGAACTTGAAAGGGCCCCAGCAGGCAGGCGCCGATCTCATAGCAGTACGGCTGGTCCTGCTCTGCTTATTTTCCTTCAAGAAACATACGGTTTCGGCCAAAATTTTTTTGTGCAGGCCATATTGTATATAATGGAAGTGTTGCTTGAATTCGGAGGAGGCGGTTGTGGTGGCTGAGATGGATCGGATGAATGGGGCGGAACATGCGGAGAAGCCCGGGGAGAGGGAAAATCCGGGGAAACGGAAAAAGCCGACTCTGACGCAAATCTACCTGACCGTTTTCCTGCTCGGGATTGCTGTATTCCTGGTGGGAACAATCATGCAGTCCTTCACATCCTTCGAGGAACGGGTATCCGGCCGCATCGATCAGCAGGATATAACCTCTATTGAAATCATCAGGTACTTGCCGTCTACGCCGGACGAAGTGAAGGTCACAGTGACCGATCCCGCAGAAATCGCGAACATCATGAATGCTTTTGCCGGTGTCAAGTTAATGAGCTCCAACGCTTCCCATGAATTTACCAGAAGCTACTGGATTACGATCATTGTAGGCAAATCCTATAGATTCGGCATTAGAGTGGACGACCAAAAGTATATCTCCATCAATGATACGGCCAGACAAGACAAATACGGCAGCGGGTTTTTCAAAATCATCAATCATTATGAGATACACTCCATCGACAGCCTGTTCGACTGAGTTTGCGGATTCCATTGACTTGCGCCTGACCCGCACCTATGATGATTAATAATAAAAAAACTATATAAGCTGAACTTTAAAATGAAATCATAAAGGGGGAAGTAACGGAGGGGAAGTTTGGAACTGGAGGAGCGAACGCGTCCGCCTTTATGTTTGGATTTCTACCGCAAATAGCGGTTAAAATCAAGAAATCCAAGCATAACAGCGGCCGGAAGTCCAAACATTCCCCGCAGTGTACGGTCAAGCCCCAGAATGGGAAATTTAAGATCAGCTTATATCAGTGAAACGACAGAGGAGAGAGACAGCATGGATATGGAGATTGAACGCAAGTTCCTGCTGCCGGAGTACCCGGAGCGGCTGATTCAGGAAGGCCACGTGCAGGTGCTTACACGGCACAGCATTGACCAGACTTATCTGGCGATTGAGGATGGGCAGGAGCTGAGAGTGCGCAAAATAACTGACCTGGATTCGGGTGAGATTACGTATACCCATACCTTCAAGGACGGCAAAGGCATCAGCCGCAAGGAGATCGAATATTCCATCTCGGAAGGGATATACAACCAGATGATTGAAGCGGTCAAGGCTGTGCCGCTGGTCAAGACGCGTATCACCGGTATTTGGAACGGTACGACCGTGGAAATTGACCTCTATACCCAGCTGGAACTGGCCGTACTGGAGGTTGAATTCGATTCACTGGAGGAAGCGGAGAGCTTCGTGGCCCCCGAATGGTT